>VOFG01001009.1_pt1 | contig 78000 bp, 95 predicted proteins | sample 5384171 | NCBI WGS metagenome assembly VOFG01 (sample SAMN12384726, study PRJNA508395) | human gut metagenome | isolation source: healthy gut F | host: Homo sapiens
GGGTCATCCGCCTCTATAAAACGTATAAGATCAGCGTCAAGTTCTGAGCTGTTTCAATTACGCGGGAAAGATCCAAGAAAACCGAAGGGGTTTTCCTTGGTCGCTTCAAGGAGGTCCGGAAATCGAAATCCTCCGGCTCGTTTTTCTTTTCCCAGTCTTTTCTTTGGAGAAGCAAAAGAAAAGACTGAAGGGCAGCCGCAAGTTTCCAATATGAGCTCCTGTTTGCCACGGCTTCTGCATCCATCATGGCTCCAGATTCTCCTCGCAAAAATGGGGGAATCAAAAAATTCCGGCAGGCTGATGGAGAGACCCTGACACAGCTCGTGCAGGACGCGAAGCTTCACAGAATCGTATGCACAGTGCATAATATTGCCGATCGACGATTTTGGGACGCCGCTTCTTTGTCGAAAGCTGATACTGCGTCATGGCCCGTGCCTGCATCAGCTCTGCCAATCGCAGGCTGACTGCCTGATTCAGCTTCACTCCATCACCGCCTCCTGTTTTCACACTTATTTGATCTCCCTGCTCCACGCGCGTCGAATTCCGGCGTTGAGAAAAACTCGCCGAGGGTGATTTCAAAGCCGTCGCAGAGCTTTTTGATCGTAACGGCGCCGGGATTTTTGCTCTCGCCGTTCAGAATGCTTTTGATCGTCGCCTGCGGAACCGCAGAGGTCGTCGCACCCGTTCGGCGTGATCCCACGCTGACGGCAAAGCCCCGGATTCGTCTGGCAATGGCTTCGCAGGTGTCCATCATGGCTCCAGATTCTCCTCGCAAAAAAGCGGAGAATCGAAAAATTCCGGCAGGCTGATGGAAAGGCCTTGACACAGCTCGTGCAGGACGCGAAGCTTCACAGAAGGTCGCCGCCGCGCTTGACGGCGGCCATCATCAGATTTTCCGTCGCAATGAACGGCAGATAGTCGGAAACGAGCTTTCCACGATCTTCTCGTTGACGTGCAGACCCTTCGTCACGTTCTGCATGACGCGCAGGATGGCGTCCACGCAGAGGAAGGACTCCGGGAGGGGAGATGCGGCGGTTGGCGGAGTCGTCCAATGTCCGCTCGAGCCACTGTGCCGAGGCCGTCATGGGCGCGTTGGCCGCGTCGGCCATGACGTAGCGCGCCAGTGAGCAGATGCGCTCACAGCGCATGGGATTGCGCTTATACGGCCATGGCGGACGAGCCGACCTGCGCTCTCGAACGGCTCCTCGACCTGACGGTCGTGCTGAAGCAGACGGACATCGGTCGCCAACCGGTAGGCGCTCTGTGCGAGCGAGGAGAGGACGTTCAGAATGCGGCTGTCCAGCTTGCGCGGATAGGTTTGGCCGCACACATCATAGAGGCGGTCGAAGCCGAAGTCTGCGGCGATGATGCGGTTCATCTCGTCGATCTTCGCGCCGTCGCCGTCAAAGAGGTCCATGAAGCTGGCCTCGGTGCCGGTCGTGCCGCGGCAGCCCAGGAACCGGATGGCCGCGAGCACGTCGTTCAGCTCTTCGAGGTCGAGCATCAGGTCCTGAAGCCAGAGCGTCGCGCGCTTGCCGACGGTCACAAGCTGCGCGGGCTGGTAGTGCGTATAGCCGAGGCAGGGCATGGCGGCGTACTTCTCCGCGAAGTCGCAGAGATTCGTCATGACCGCTGCCAGCTCGCCGCGCAGATAGCGCAGGCCGTCGCGGTAGAGAATGAGGTCGGCGTTGTCGGTGACGTAGCAGCTCGTCGCACCAAGGTGGATGATCCCCCTTTGCGCCGGGGGCCATCGCTTGCCGAAGGCGTGGATGTGCGCCATCACGTCGTGGCGCAGCTCGCGCTTTTCCTTCGCGGCGACCACGTCGTAATTGATGGGGCTGACATTGGCGGCCAGCTCCTCGACCTGTTCCTGCCGTGATGTGCAGGCCGAGGGTATGCTCCGGCCCGCGCGAGCGCTCACCCAGAGCCGCCGCCACGTCTCGAACCGGCTGTCCGGGGAAAACAGGTACAGCATGTACTTTGACGCGTAGCGCGAGGCCAGCGGTCTTTCATAGGTGGGTTTCATGTGACAACCTCTTAACTGTAGATGATCTCATCGCGCTTTGCGCCGACGGAGACATAGGAGATGTGTACGCCGATGGACTTTTCGATGAACTCGACATAGTCGCGCGCGGCCTGCGGCAGGTCCTCATATTTGCGGACGCCGGAAATATCGCAGCCCCAGCCGGGAACGGTCGTCAGGACGGGCTTTGCATCGCCGATGACGGCGGTGAAGGGGAACTTGGTCGGTCTTTTCGCCGTTCAGCTCGTACTGCACGCAGACGGGGATCTCCTTCATGTAGGACAGGACGTCGAGCTTCGTCAGCGCGACCTCGGTCGCGCCTTGGATCTGACAGCCGTAGCGCGTGGCGACCAGATCGATCGGGCCGACGCGGCGCGGACGGCCGGTAGCGGCGCCGTATTCGCCGCCCTTTACTCGCAGGTTCTCCGCCTCTTCGCCAAACCACTCTGCTGTGAACGGGCCTTCTCCAACACAGGTGGAGTATGCCTTCACGATACCGACAGTGCGGTCAACGTGGCTGCCCGGGATACCCGCGCCGACGCAGGCGTAGCCCGCGTTCGAGGAGGACGAAGAGGTGTAGGGGAAGATGCCGAAGTCGATGTCGCGCAGCGCGCCGAGCTGGGCCTCGAACATGATGTTCTTGCCGGCTTTCTGGGCCTCGTAGAGGTAGGAGGTCGTGTCGCAGATGAACGGCGCGAGCTTGGAGCCGAATTCCTCACACCAGGCCAGCATGTCCTCGAGCTTGTAGGCTTCTGCACCGTAGACGTTCTGGATGGTCAGGTTCTTCCACTCGAGGATGCCGGCCAGACGCTTCTTGAGGTATTCCGGATACAGCAGCTCGCCCATCATGACGGTCTTCTTCTGATACTTGTCAGAATAGACCGGCGCGATGCCGCGCAGGGTGGAGCCGTATTTCTTGTCCTTCAGGCGTGCTTCCTCCAGACCGTCCAGCGCACGGTGGAACGGGAAGACGATGGTCGCGCGCTCGGAGATCTTGAAATTCTCCGGCGTGATGGGCACGCCCGCCTTCTGAAGCTCGGAGATCTCGCCCCAGAGGCTCTCCAGATCGATCACAACGCCGTTGCCAAGGACGTTCACAACGCCGGGCAGGCAGATGCCGGACGGAATCAGATGCAGCGCAAACTTGCCATATTCGTTGACGACGGTGTGGCCCGCGTTGTTGCCGCCCTGATACCGGCAGACGACGTCATATTCTCTGGCGATGAGATCGACCATACGGCCCTTTGCCCTCGTCGCCCCAGTTGATCCCAACGATCGCACAATTGCTCATAACAGATGCTCTCCTTTTTTCTTCCCGCGTTTTCGGGCGGGATGGCTCAATATTTCAAGAGTATTATAAGCATCCAGACGGCATAAGTAAAACAGTTTGTGGAAATGGCGGACATTAATATTAGTTATGCAAGTACAGAGAATGAACGTCTGTCTCTGTTCCGTGGACAGTTTTGGCACACGCATGCGGCAAGCTGCACAAACGCAGTGTTAAAATTTATTAATTTTTGCTGAACAAGGTTTTTGCGCTTTACTTTTCGACTTAAAAGCTTTACTATATAAAAAGTCAGGAAATACATCTATTAAGAATTCTGAAAAGGGAGGGATCGCTTTGAATAATCGAAATAAGCGTTCAGACCCGGGCAGTGATCTGTACCGCGCGATTCTGACGCTGAAAACTGCGGAGGAGTGCTACGATTTTTTGCGGATCTGTGTACCGTCTCCGAAATGAAGGCAATGGAGCAGCGCTTCGAGGTCGCAAAGCTCCTCAATGAAGGCCTCATTTACAATGACATTCTCGAAAAAACCGGCGCAAGCAGCGCCACCATCAGCCGCGTCAACCGCAGCCTGAACTACGGCACCGATGCTTATCACACCATCTTTGACCGGTTGGACAAGGAGGAAAAGGCGTGAGCGCGTATGAGTCGCTGGCGTTTTCCTACGACGCGCTGACCTACGACGTCCCCTACCCTGAGATCGCAGTTTTTTTGAACGAGTGCTCAAGAGATCCGGTGTTGAGGCCCAGACCGTTCTGGATCTGGCGTGCGGCACCGGATCGCTGTCCCTGCTGCTGGCGCAGAAGGGCTACAGCGTGCTGGGCGTTGACTGTTCGGAGGAAATGCTGACGGTGGCCAGCGAAAAAGCATGGAGCTGGCGCTTTCGGAGCCGCCGTTCTGGATCTGCCAGAAAATGCAGCGGCTGCGGCTGCCGTACCCGGTGGACGCGGCGGTGTGCAGTCTGGACAGCGTGAACTATGTGACGAAGCCGTCCGACCTTCAGGAGGCGTTCCGGCGCGTTTTCGCGGCGCTGAAGCCGCATGGGCTGTTCCTGTTCGACATCAATACGCCCTATAAGCTGCGCGGGCTGGACGGTCAGGTCTTTCTGGACGAAACGGAGGACGCCTACTGCGTCTGGCGCACGGAATATTCCGAAAAGCGCCGTCTGTGCCATTACGGCATCGACCTGTTCCAGCGCGACGGCGACGTCTGGCTGCGCAGTCAGGAGGAGCATACGGAATACGCCTACATGCCGGAGGAGCTGACCGGATATCTCCGCGTGGCTGGCTTCCGGAATATTCAGGTCTACGGCGACCGGAAGCTGCGCGCACCGCGCGAGGACGAGCTGCGCATCTGGATCGCGGCAGAAAAGGAGTAATTGCAAACATGCACGATCATATCGTTCGGGCCATCACTGGCGATGGCTATGTCAACGCAATTTTGATCACCTCCCGGGAGATCGTGGAGTGTGCGCGGAATATGCACAAGACGCTGCCGACGGCGACGGCCGCACTGGGCCGCCTGCTCTCGGCGGCGGCAATGATGGGAAATATGCAGAAGGTGGAGGACGGCTCCATTACCCTGCAAATCAAAGGCGGCGGGCCGCTCGGGACGCTGCTGGCTGTGTCGGATGCGGAGGGCAATGTGCGCGGATGGGTGGAAAATCCGCAGATCAGCCTGATGGAAAAATACCGTGGGAAGCTGGACGTCGGCGCGGCGGTCGGAAACGACGGAATGCTGACGGTCATCCGCGACCTGCGGATGAAGGATCCGTATGTGGGCAGCGTGGAGCTGGTCTCCGGCGAGATCGCGGAGGATATCACGCAGTACTTTGCCCAGAGCGGGCAGATTCCGACGGCCTGTGCGCTTGGCGTGCTGGTAGATGTCGATCAGAGCGTGCGCGCGGCGGGCGGCTATATCATTCAGCTTCTGCCGGGCGCACCGGATGCGACGATCGATCAGATCGAAGCCGGTATCCGTTCGGCCGGAAATGTGACGGCGCTGCTGGATTCCGGGATGGATGCGGAGCAGCTGCTGAAAAAAAGGTTCTCGACGGCTTTGACGTGGAGATCCTGGAGACGGCTCCGGTGGAATACCGCTGCTACTGCTCCCGCGAAAAGGTCGAACGGACACTGCTGACACTGGGCCGCGACGAGCTGGAGCAGATCGTCCGATCCGGCGAGACGCTGCATGTCGATTGCCAGTTCTGCGACAAAATATACGATTTTAGTGATTCGCGGCCATCTGGCCCTCTTTCAGATACAGCAGCTTCTCCGCGTAGACCTTCGGATATTTTTCCGGCTGCGTGCGGCAGCCGTTGCGGATGGTGATAAGAGAGAACCCGAATTTGTCAAAGTTACCGAGGCCGTAATCAGTAATATCCCAGCCGAGCATACAGTCGCGGACTTCATCGTACTCGTGACCCTTTTCCTGCCACTCCTCCGGGGTAAAATTGCAGAACGGCGGCAGATAGCACTTGTATTTCGCGCACATGGCTTCAAGTTCTTTTAGTGCTTTGTTAATTTCAGAGCGTTTCATTTTTATGCTCCCGTTGATAAAGCAATCAAAGCAGATTACGTTCTAATTGCAATGTGTCCAGTCCGAACCGCACAAACGCATAATTTTCCCGATATTCCTCGCTTTTTCCGTTGTGCCAGCTTCCGTAGAGCGAAAACAGCGTCGGATCGACGAAAAGCGGCTCGGGCGCCGCCGCGTTGTGGTGCGGGCCGAAGAGGTTGCGGTTGCTGGCCATCAGTTCCAGTTCCAGCGTGTTTTCACCCGGATGCAGATACGGTGAGAGATCGAGCGTATCGCCGAACAGGAGCGTTCCGGCTTTCTGGTCATTTACAAATACGCGCGCATACTGGACATGGCCCGCACAGCGAAGCTGCCAGTTTGTGCTCTGCACGGTGATCGTGCGCTTCAGGCGCATGGCACCGTGGAATAACGGGAAGCCCTGCACCGTAATATCCTGCAAGTCAAGGTCTGTGCCGGAGCGCAGAGACGGAAGCGGTCGCCGAAGCGAACGCCGTTTTCACCCGCCTGCCAGCCGGAATCCGGCTGCACGGCGAAGCTCCCGAACAGGTACATGGCTTCGATATTCGTCTCATAGCTGACACAGTTCATAAGCGTCTCTGTGACCTCGCCGTTTCCGTAATAGAAGCCGTCGAACACGTCATAGGTCTGCTGCGACTGGAAATAGTCCAGCTCTAAAACGATCTCGTTTTCACCCTTTCTGGCAAGCACGGCAATGTTTCCACGCACAAACGAGCGATCAAGGACCCCCTGACCGGTCAGGCTGATTTCCGTGCCGTTCACAGATAGTTTTGTGTGTTGGAGCGTTTCCAACTCCAATGTCAAATCATCCGGCAGGTGATCTGCCGCAAACGCATAACGCAGCCAGATCTTCCGATTCGTTTTCTCCCGCAGCAGGCGCTCGGAGATATACGGGATCGGCAGCAACTCTGTATACATCTTGCCGTCATAGCTCAGTGCCGCCTTGTCCAGCGTCAGGCTGTTCTGCACCGGCGCGGAGAGCGTCCATGTTCCGCCCAGCTCCATTGCTTCGGCAATGGGGCTTTTCTGCGCCTGTGGCATCGCGGAATCGCTCTGCATGAGAAGCACAGACTCACTGGGTGCAAGATACAGCTTCACTGCGATCCCGTCTGCTGCCCTTTCAAAGGCAGCTGCTTTCATTTCATGTGTCAGCAAATCGTAGCCTCTACGCCCGCAAACGGAAGTTTTACAGACATGTCAGCTGTGTCCGTCTCAGACAGATTGACTGCAAACAGGAAATTTCCATTCTCCGCAAAGCGGAGCGTGCAGCGCACGTCGCGGTTTGCCTCCGGCAGAAGCGCACGTTCCCGCACAAGCTCGTCCCACGTCAGGTTACCTTGCAAGAAGCTGAGATCGGCAATTTCGCCGTCAATGCGCGTGGGCTTCCGCCCCGCCAGCATCAGCCGTCCGCCCTGCGAAAGATAGTCTTTTAAAAGCGCGGCGGTACTGCTGTCCAGCGTGTCGCAGTCGGGAATCACAACGAAGGAATAGGTACACTGTCCAATGGTCAGCCTGCCGTCCTTGACACTGCCGTACTTCTCCATCAGCCGCTCGTCGCCGTAGTGATGGCCGATGCCAGCCGCGCCGAAGCGCTCAATGAGCACGTTGAACGGTTCGCCCACACTGCGCACCGATGCTTCATCGTTCGCACGGTCAAACGTCAGATAGGCTGAATGTATCGGATGGACAATCAGCACGTCCGCCTGTTCGCGGCTGTTGGCAAGCAGATAACCTAGTTCTGTGAAATAGTCGTCGAACGTCTTTAATTCATCCGTCCACGGGTTGTGCTCCGAATAAAACGCCGGATAATCCCGCTTGCGCTGGCCGCGGATGGAATACGGGTACAGATGCTGGCACATGAGGTTTACGCCGTTCACATACTGCCATTCGGCGATGCGCTTGAGTTCTTTCGGCGTTACGTCCCAGCCCGCACAGGCAAACGTCTCCGTCAGCACCTGCTTTTTGCCAAGCTGCTGCGCGGCGGACGAAACCTGACGCGGGGCCAGTTCCGTGCCGGTTCTGCGCCCCAGCCAGTCCACGCCCGGAATGCTCTCATACTCGTAAAACGGCATCACACCCGCACAGCACCACATCTGCGTGTAAAGCTCGCTCTCCTCGACGGTGTGACCAGTCAGATGGCAGTTGTGTGACAGGCACCAGCGGTAAACGCGGCCCATGAAGTTTTCGGTATAGAGCACGTTCATCAGCCGCCAGTAGCGGAAGCGGAAGCCGGGTGCTTCCTCGCAGTCCACAAACAGCGCGCCCAGCAGATCAAGAACATCTGCGCGGTAGGCTTTTTTGTACTCTGTCAGCAGCACCGGCGTGTAGGCCGTCTCATAACGGAAATACTGCGGCTCATCGGTGAAGAAGCCCGCAATGCCCTTGCCGAATTCCGCACCGAAGCGTTCAAAATACTTCTCGTGCGTCAGAGCAAGAAACGCATCCGTGATGCGCGGGTCAAGGATATCGACCGTGGAGGAATTTTGGCAGTCGTAGACGCAGAGATACTCTGAAATGCCGTTCGCTGCACCGGTGATGCGGCGAATATGACCGTTTTCCAGCGTGTAAACGCCAAGCGCGGCTGCATCAAAGTTCGTTTTTCGCTCAAAGCGCAGATAGTGCGCCCAGTTTTCCGGATCTTCCAGCAGCTTGCCGCCGGCGAAGCCGCTCGGCCAGCCGTTTTCATCGTAGCACCACGCCTGCATCCCGCGCTTTTTCGCCTCGTCAACGGATGCCTCCACCGCACGAAACCAGTCCTCGCTCAGATACTCGGTTTCAAGTCCGCCCCGCGCGTGCATAAAGAATCCGCCCATGCCCGCGTCCTGCATCGCGCCGATCTGCCGCCGCAGCTCGTCCGGCTCTAATTTGTCGTTCCAGCTCCAGAATGGAACAGGGCGACAAAAGGCTGAAATCAGGTCAGTTGATTTCATTGTTATAGGCCTCCTTTGTGTCCGCTCGGTTCAGACGGTTTGCGCGATATTCACTCGGCGTAACTGCGTAGTGGCGCTTAAATACGGTGTAGAAATAGTTGGAATTTCCGAAGCCGGTTCGTTCTGCAATTTCACTGATCGGCACGTCGGTCTGCGCCAAAAACTCCGTCGCCTTATTCAGACGCAGACGGCGCAGATAGGCCGAAATGCTGCTGCCGGTGGCAGCCTTGAAAATATTCTGAATGTGCGACGCGGACAGACCGACGTGATCGGCCAGCGCATCAATATTCAGCTTCGGATCGGCATAGTTGCGCTCGATATAGCCGATGAGCGCGTCGATATAGTTGCTGCGGTTGTCAATGCTGGCAAATGCACAGGAGACGTCCTGCACCAGATCCAGAAACAGCCGCTTGACTGCACGAGAAGACTCTGCACGCAGAGCCTCCGTGCGGAAGCGCGAGGAGTTATATTCCATCGTCACGGCATAGGCACGCTTGAACGTTGCGATATATTCAGAAACGCCTGCAATCAGCAGATCCAGCGTATACGGCACATCTGCTGTCGGTTCGAACCATGCGTCAAAGAAGCCCGCAAGCGCTGCAGCGGCATCGTCAAAGCGCTGGGTGCAGAGAGCTTGTACTACCTCACTGCGGATCTGCTCTGCCTGTGCCTTGCCAAAGGCCGGACGTGCATCCAGCTCTGTGCGGGAAACAAAGTGACCGGCGGGATAGAAATACAGCAGATCCAGCCGCTCGTTCAGTGTACGGTAGGCTGCGGGAAGCTGATCAACGGCAGAAATTCCATTGCACCAGACGCCAGAGACGGAAAACTGTGCGGCTTCAGAGAACGCTGCGCAAAGCGTTTGGGCAAGCGTCTGCGTGTCTACCGTATCCGGCTGCTCACAGACAAGGAGGAACCGGCCCTGCAGCATATCGACCAATTCATAGCGTGTCCCCTGCGGCAGCGTCTTGTCCAGCTGCTCCTGCAACAGAAAATGCGTTCTGCGGTACGACATATTCTGATTGTCATCCGAAAGCTCCCGCTGCCGGAGCTGGAGCAGGAACAGCGCAAAGCCGGAATATTGCTCCAACTCGATGCCATTGTCGGAAAATTGCCGCCCGATGACAAAATCGCTGCTTCGGAGCGTAAAAAAGCTGCGGAGAATGGCGTGCTTGATATAGCTGTAGTTTTCGGCGTAGCGCTTTTCCGAAAGCGTATACTGCGTTTGAAGCGCAGCATATTCACGGTTGATACGGATTGTCAGATAGACGGAGATCAATACGGCGAATACCACGATGCCCAGATAGAACAGCAAAAACCAGCGCGTCAGCGCACGGAGCTGTGATGAAATGGCCGAGTCGCTGATGCAGCTGATAAAATACAGGTCTGTATCGGCAGAGCGCGACCATGTGCAGATCGCATTCGCCTCCTGCACGACCATTTGGCCGCTTTCTGCGGCCCCGCCCAGCACAGCTTCGATCACGGCATCCGTCTGTTCCTGTTCCAGCAGCGTCATGCCGCTTGTGTAGGTCTGTCCGTTTGCATCCACGATCAGAAGCTGACGCTCCGTGCCGTTTGCCATACCGTAGCCGAGCTGCATCAGCCGCTCGGCGCTGATATTCGCAACAAAGAAGCCATTATAGCGATTGAGCGAGGTTCTGACCGGCAGAACATAACTGAAAACGGTTTTGTCGGAGGACGTGCTGCGGTAGCGAAGTTGGCGCATTGCCGGCTTTTGCGTCACACGGGACACAGCTGCAAGATTCCGAACGAACGCTGCGTCGAAAAAGTCATCCAGTGTACCAAATGATAACTGATAGGTGTTGCCATTGGCGTAGGCATAACAGATACAGTCTTCCTCTGCACAATAAATGTATACAGAGTCCAGCCATGACGACGCGCGCGTATAGTTTTGCAGCAGCTGCATGGATTGAATGACCGACAGGCTTTCTGTATCCATAGAGTAGATTAGCTGCAAAAGTTTCGGATCGCCGTTGAGTTGCGTGAGCATGGACGAAGCGGTGTCCTGCATGATGGAGGCGGAATAGCTGACGTTCGAGACAATATCCTGCTCTGCGAGATAGGACTGTTCCAGACTCCGTTTTTTGACGTTCTGATAAATGAGCAGAAAAACGAAGGATACCAGCAGCAGGCAGAAAACTAGAATGCCGCTGAGCACCTTAATAAAAAAGCTGTTCTTTCGATCGGTCGGAATATTGGACTTGATTAGCCGCACGAGTTGTCCTCTCCCCCCTCTTCATGCAGAGCATTGCAACTATGCAGTTTCCACAAAGCGGATGGTGAAAACTATTTGCATACCTAAAAAATATCACAATCCCAACGCACATTTCAACATAATCATAAAAATTCAAAGTCGCGCTCAAAAATCAAAGTCCGCTTTCAGGGCAATTCAAAGCAATCGTGAGAATTCAAAGATTACAAATGTGCACCTCGCCACTATACTGAATTTAGCGAAAACGACAACGAGAAGACAGAGGTGGTTCGTATTGATGAAAGCAGAAACGAAAAAACAGGAACCAGGCACAATCCGCAGACGGTCTTCTTATAACCGGAGCTTGCGCAAGGATAACCGACAGCTGTTTTCCATGTGCGTGCCGGGCATCATTCTTCTGGCGCTGTTTGCGTATCTGCCAATGTTCGGTCTGGTGCTGGCATTCAAGAATTATAAATTCAATCTTGGCATCTTCGGAAGCGAATGGGTCGGGTTCAAGAATTTTGAGTTTTTCTTCACATCCGGTACCTTCGGACGGCTGATCCGCAATACGCTGGGACTGAACCTGCTGTTCCTGCTGTGCAACACGGTCATCACCGTTCTGCTGGCGCTTCTTTTATATGAGATCAACAGCCGCCACGCGATCAAGGCGTTCCAGACGGTGATCTTCCTGCCGTTTATCGTTTCATGGGTTGCCGCGTCGTATGCGCTCTACGCAAACCTCGCCGACGTCAACGGCATTGTCAACGGAATCCTGACGTTCTTCGGAAAAGAAACGGTTTCATGGTACACAACACCAACATGGTGGCCCTACATTCTGCTTGTCTGCTATCTGTGGAAGAACATGGGCTACGGCATTATTATTTATTACGGAAATCTGCTGTCGATCGACAAATCCTATTTTGAAGCGGCGCAGCTCGACGGCGCAACGCGCTGGCAGGTCATGTGGAAGATCTCGTATCCGTTCATCCGTCCAATCGTGACCATGTTCTTTATTTTGTCGCTTGGCCGGATCTTCAGCGCAGACTTTGGTATGTTCTATTATCTGACAGAGAACTCCAGTATGCTCTACAGTGTGACGGATGTGATCGACACCTATGTTTACCGCGCACTGCGCGTGACTGGCGACGTGGGTATGTCCACGGCCATCGGCCTGTGTCAGTCGGTTGTCGGCTTTATCATTCTGGTCGTAGCAAATAAGATCACGAAAAAAATCAACGGAGAGGGGACGCTGTTTTAATGAAAAAAGAAAAACCGTGTTGGAACAGTGTTCATCTATCTGATTTTCATCGTGCTCTGTCTTGCAATTCTGTATCCGTTTCTCTGTGTGCTGTCCGTGTCGCTTTCCAGTGCCGAGGACATCAAGCACTATGGCTTCCGTGTGCTCCCGAAGCATCTGGATTTCTCGGCCTATTCCTATCTGTTCCGTGACAGTAAGATGCTCTGGCAGGCTTACGGCACCACGATTTTTGTCAGCGTCGTCGGAACGGCTATTGGCTGTCTGGTCACGAGCCTGTATGCCTATGCGATCTCGCGCACGACCTTCCGCTGGCGCGGTGTGCTGTCACTGTTCGTGACGTTTACGATGTTTTTCAGCGGCGGCATGGCGGCGCAGTACATCACATATGTCAAGCTGCTGAATCTGAAGAATTCCATCTGGGTACTGATTCTGCCGGGCGCGTTTTCCGCGATGAACACGATCATCATGCGTGCCTATTACGAAAAACTCCCCTACAGCATGATCGAATCTGCCAAAATCGACGGTGCAAGTGAGTACCAGATTTTCTGGCGCATGATGTTCCCGCTTGCAAAGCCTGCGTTGGCCACAATCTGTCTGACATTGTTCGTCGCCTATTGGAATGCTTACTACGAGGCCATGATGTATATGGATACCGGTAATTATGTGACGATTCAGCTGCTTTTGCAGCGTATGCTGGAAAAGGTCGACTTTCTCAAGAATAACGCGTCTACGGGGCTGCTCGGCGCAGAAGCCGCAAAGCTTCCGGGCGAGGCCATGCGTATGGCAATGTGCGTGCTGACAGTCGCGCCGATGCTGCTGGTATTCCCGCGTTTCCAGAAATATTTCGTCAAGGGTATGGCAATCGGATCTGTCAAAGAATAAAATCATTGACAGAACGGTATGACATAATAAAAATGAAAAGGAGAAACACAAATGAAAAAGTTCCTCGCGCTGCTGCTGGCAGCTCTGATGGTTCTGGCGATGTTCACCGCCTGCGCCAAGACTGCGACGCCCTCCCAGGAAGAAACCACCGCTCCTACCGAAACTGCGGAACCCGCCGCTCCCGCGGACGAAACTCCGGCTGACGCCCCGGCAGATGACAATCCCTTCGCAGAAGAAGTCACGCTGCACTGGGCATTCCCCGCGCTGCAGGACAGCTTCCCCGGCTTTGAGGCCATCAATGAGAAACTCAACGAGATCACAAAGGAAAAAATCAACGCCAAGATCGAGTTCGAGATGATCCCCCTCGGCGAATACACCGAGAAGATGAACATGAAGTTCACGGCTGGCGAGGAATTTGATATCTGCTTCACCGGCGCATGGAACCCGTATCTGCCCGCCGTTGCGAAGGGCGCTTATGCCGAGCTGACGCAGGACGTTCTGGATAAGTACGCTCCTGACGTTGTCGCTGATCTCAACAGCGCTGTCTGGGATGCAATCCGTGTAAACGGCAAGCTCTACGGCATTCCGCTTCAGCAGATCTATGTCCGTCAGACCGGTATCCGCTTCAACACCGAGCTTCTGAACAAGTACGGCTTCGATCCCAGCACTGTCAAGACGCTCGACGATCTGGACGAGTATGCTGCGACCATCAAAGCCAGTGAGCCGGATGCCGTTGTGATTTATAATTACGGTCATCTTATTTATGAAAATATGGTCAACTATCTTGGCTATGATGTGATCGTTTCCAATACGACGCCGGGTGTTGTTTACTATGCTGCCGAAACTCCCGTTGTCTTCAACCAGTTTGAGTCTGAAGAATTCAAGGCTCTGTGTGAAAAGATGCGCGAGTGGAATCTGGCGGGCTACTTTCCGACAGACGCCGTTACCGGTGCTGACTCTGTAGGTGAGAATGACATCCGTGCGATCGACACCGACCCGGCGCACAAGCCCGGCGGCGACATCACCGAAGGTCAGCTTCGCGGCTATGACATCACCGGCATTGCCTTCGGCGACTGCGCCATGACGACCGGCGCTGTGCAGGCGACGATCACCGCTGTCTCCGCAACCTCCAAGAACGTCGAGCGCGCTGTTGCGTTCATCAACCTCCTTGACTCCGATCCCGAAGTCCTGAACCTCATCTGCCACGGCATTGAGGGCACGGACTATGAATTCGTCGGCGACAAGGCTGACGGCCTCATCAAGCCCATCAGCGACTATCCCGGCATGCTGAGCTTCCTCGTCGGCAACGTCTTCAACGAGTACTACACCGACGCTTCTCAGGTCGGCACCTGGCCGGAAACTGCCGAGATCAACGCCAACGCGCAGGCCTCCTGCATCCTCGGCTTCGCATTCGACTCCGAGCCTGTTGCAACCCAGATCGCGCAGTGCTCCGCTGTTGTCGAAGAATATCTGCCCGCTCTCAACTGCGGCGCAGTCGATGTTGACAGCACGCTCGAAGCGTTCAACGCCGCTCTGAAGGACGCCGGCGTCGAGCAGATCATTGCCGAAATGCAGTCCCAGATCGACGCATGGCTGGCAACCAAGTAAATAAACGACCCCATCAGGATTTTTAGTCTGACTGACTGAAGGACGGGCAGGATGAGCCATCTCATTGCCTCATCCTGCCCGTTTTGTATTGGGCAGCGGAAACCGGTGTTGTCAACGGCGTCGGAAACGGAAAATTTGCACCGAACGCCACGCTCAGTCTGGAACAGTTGATTACCATTCTGTATCGCTATGCGGAAAATAAGGGGTATAACGTCTCGAAGTCCGCTTCGCTCGATTCGTTCACGGACGGCAGCGCTGTCAGCGCATACGCAAGGCCCGCCATGCAGTGGGCAGTCGGAATGAACTTCCTTTCCGGCAATACCCTGACCCCAGGCGCGCCTGCAAGCCGCGCGCAGATCGCACAGGTTCTGATGCTGTTCTGCAAGGCTTACATTAAGTAATCCCCATATAACCAGCTGCGCCCTGCTGTTTGCAGGGCGCAGCACCCAACTTTGCATACAATCAGCAAAAAACTGCTGAAATGATAGATATATCTGAAAAGGAGCCATCATTATGGATAATTTCACACCGTTCCGCACGTTTGGAACCATGCTCGACTGTTCGAGAAACGCTGTGCCGAATCTGCACACGCTCAAAAAGTGGGTCGATCTCACGGCAAGCCTCGGATACAACACCCTGCTTTTATACACAGAGGATACCTATGAGGTACCGGACGAGCCGTACTTCGGCTATATGCGCGGACGTTATTCACAGGCGGAGCTGCGCGAACTGGATGCCTACGCCAAAAAACAGGGCATGACGATCATGCCCTGCATCCAGACGCTGGCGCATCTGTACGCCATCAAGCGTTGGCCGGAATACTGGCCGCATTTTGACACGGACGACATTCTGCTGGCGGGCGATGAGCGGGTGTATACGCTCATTGACCACATGTTCCGGAGCCTTGCCGCGTCGCTCTCCTGCCGGACGATCCATCTCGGTATGGACGAGGCGGAGATGTTCGCGCGCGGCCGGTATTACAACCAGCACGGCGACTGTAACCGCTCACAGGTGCTGCTTGCGCATTTGCAGCGCGTATGTGAAATCGGCGAAACATATGGCTTCCGCTTCATGATCTGGTCGGATATGTTCTTCAAACTGGCGACCGGCGGACAGTATTACGCCAAAAACGCTCAGATCGACGAATCTGTGCGCGAAAAGATCCCGGCAAACGTGGAACTTGTCTACTGGGATTATTATTCGGCGGATGAAGCGCACTATGACGGCATGATCGAGGCACATCAGAAGCTGAAGCCCGGCACATGGTTCGCGGGCGGCCTGTGGAAGTGGACAGGCTATGCCCCGCACAACGGCTACAGCATGAATATCACAAAAGCAGCGCTTGCAAGCTGCCGGGAACACGGCGTGCAGGACGTATTTCTGACCATGTGGGGCGACGACGGCGGGGAATGCTCCCCGTTTACGCTCCTGCCGTCGCTGTTCTATGCTTCGGAGCTTGCGAAGGGCGAAACCGATGACGAAACGATCAGGGCGCATTTTGCGCAGCGCTTCGGTGCAGCTTTCGACGATTTCATGCAGCTGGATCTGCCCGGAACGCGCAACGGCCTTGACGACAACGTTCGGAATCTGGATAAATTCCTGCTGTATAATGATCCGTTCATGGGCATGATGGATCAGACGGTTTTGCCCGGCGAGGGGCACAGTTCGGCACGTGCGCCGAAAAGCTGGAGACGCTGCAGACGCTGCCGGAGTGGGGGTACCTATTTGAGACGCTCGGTGCGCTGTGCCGGGTGCTAGAGATCAAGGCGGAACTTGGCGCCCGCGTCCACGAGGCATACCGCACAGGAGATAAAACAGCGCTTCGCGCCATGCTCACGGAGCTTGACGAGACGCTTGTGCGTCTGGAACGCTTTCATGATGCCTATCAGGCACAGTGGATGCAGGAAAACAAGCCGCATGGCTTTGACGTGCAGGACATCCGGCTCGGCGGTCTGATGCAGAGAGTAAAGACCTGCCGTGCGCGGTTGGAGGATTACTGCGCCGGACGGCTCGACCGGTTGGAAGAACTGGAAGCAGCGCAGCTTGATTTCTTTGATCACGGAAAGCGCTGCGCAGAACCGGTCGCCACGCACTGGGGGCAGATTGCGACAGCAAACATTGTCTATATGACGATGCTTTGGTGAGGAATATGGGTCAAATTGTAGAGCACGCAAGCTGGATTTATCCGTCAGAGGATATCGGCGAGGTATGCCCTGTTTTCCGAAAGCATTTTACCGCGCGCCCCGGTGCAGCAGCGAAGCTGGAAATCACCGCATTCGGCGTCTACGAAGCGTTTCTGAACGGGCAGCGGATCGGAAATTTCTTTCTGGCTCCCGGCTGGACAAGCTATCCGACGCGCCTGCAGGTGCAGACCTATGACCTGACGGCGCTGCTGCGCGAGGAGAACGAACTAACCGTCACGCTCGGAAAGGGCTGGTTCGCCGGGCGGATCTCCACCGATGCCTACCAGGCGCTTGCGGATGGCCCGCGGCTGCTGGCAGCACTGCATCTGACCGGCGCGGACGGCACGCGGGAGTACGCGACCGACGAAAGCTGGCAATGGGCAGAAGCCCAATCCGGTTCAGCGACATTTACGACGGCGAAACGTATGATGCGCGCGTCACACCGGAAAACTGGCGCTTCTGCCGGACGGATAGCTGCGGCAAGCAGATGCTGATCCCGCAGGAGGGCGAGATCGTTACAGAGCATGAACGACTCAAGCCGGTCGCGGTTCTGCATACGCCGAAGGGCGAAATGGTGCTCGATTTTGGACAGGAGATCACGGGTTACGCGGAATTTACCGTGCAGGCCCGTGCGGGTGAGCGCGTTCTGCTCTCCTGCGCAGAGGTACTCGACGCGGACGGGAATTTCTATACGGAAAACTACCGCAGTGCAAAATCCAGAATCGAGTATATCTGCCGTGGCGGAATCCAGACCGGCCGCGCACACCACACGTTTTACGGCTTCCGCTATCTGCGTGTGGACGAAGCGCCGGAGGGTTGGCAGGCAGAGAATTTCACGGCGGTCTGCGTCTATTCCGATCTGCAAAGAACCGGCTGGATTCGCACGTCCGATCCGCTTTTGAACCAGCTGTATCAGAACATTGTCTGGGGTGAAAAGGACAACCTGCTGGACGTACCGACTGACTGCCCGCAGCGCGACGAGCGGCTTGGATGGACAGGCGACGCGCAGGTCTCCATCCGTGCGATCACCTGCACGTTTGATGGGAAGCGATTCTTTTCAAAATGGCTGCGCGATATGGCAGCGGAGCAGCGCGAGGACGGCACGGTTTCCCATTTTGTCCCGAATGTCGGTCTGTTTCACGAAAGATCCCACGCTGTTCTGCGGCGGCTCGGCGTGGGCGGACGCGGCGGTGATCTGCCCGTGGCAGCTCTATCAGGCTTATGGTGACAAGGAACTCCTGCGTGAACATCTTCCCATGATGCAGAAATGGGTCGAATATGTATGCAGGGCTGCCGGGGACAGCTGCATCTGGAGCACCGGTCACCATTACGGCGACTGGCTGGCGCTCGACGCCGGAGAGGGCAATTATACCGGCGCTTCCCGCAAGGAATTTATCGCAACGGCATTCTATGCGCATTCCGCACAGCTTCTGGCACAGGCAATGGACGCGCTGGATATGGACGGCGCTGCATATCATCGGCTGTTTGAAACGATCCGTGCCGCACACCAGAACGCATTCCCGGACTGCCGAACGCAGACCGAATGTGCATTGGCGCTGCATTTTGGTCTTGCGGCGGCTCCTGACCGCGTTGCCGCGCAGCTTGCAGAGCTGGTTCGGAGCAACGGGAAATCGACTGACGACCGGCTTTGTCGGAACGCCGTATTTGTTACACGCGCTGAGTGAAAACGGCTATGCACAGACGGCCTATGACCTTCTTTTGCAGACGAAAGCCCCATCATGGCTGTTCTCTGTCAAAATGGGCGCAACGACCGTCTGGGAGCATTGGGACAGCCGAAAGGCAGACGGCTCGTTCTGGAGCACAGATATGAACTCGTTCAATCACCACGCCTATGGCGCGGTCGCCGACTGGCTGTACGCCGCGGCAGGAGGTATCCGGCCGGGGAAGCCGGGGTATGAAACCGTGCTGTTCTCACCCATTCCAAACCGGCGACTGCAGCGATTTGAAGTAGTAGTAAATACGCCGCACGGAAAAGTGTGTTCATGCTGGAAATGGAACGGCCCCACAGTGACATATGTTCTTACTACGCCGGTCAGTGCCGAGATTCGGCTTGGTGGTGAACAGCACAATGTTGCAGCGGGAACATACACCTTTGTTCGGGGGGGATACGACAAATCGCCGTATGAAGCAAAGGATTTTCTGAACGTTCGAAGATAATTCGCGGTTGCCCATAGCGCCCATCGGAGTTATTAGCAAATGTAGATATGAGAGCTGCACCTAAAAATATGATAGTTGGCTTGTGTCATTTTGAGCCATGCCATGTTATAATAAATACGGAGAAAGAGTAGCAATTGAACGAGCAAAAACTGTATCAATATCTGGGCGCAAATGTCTATCGGCTGAGGAAACAGCGTGGGTTGACACAGTCCGAACTTGCTGCATATATTGGCTGCAATCAGAAGTATGTTTCGCAAATTGAGACAGGCGCTGCAAAAGCAAGCGTTTCGATTTGTTATAAGATAGCAAATACTTTTTTCGGTATCGGTCGATTCGCTCTTTACGGATCCGGAAAAATGCGTGAACGCTGGTGAGAATACTTCAGATAGAGAGTTCGCTGAGAGTATCACTCGAACGATTATTCAATACCTAGATGCAAAGAAATAGCGGTGTTCCGGCGAACACCGCTATTTTTAACCCTCATATTTCTGTTTCCGTATCAAACGCATAATGCCGAGCAGGAATTCCTGCTGTTCATCTGAAAATGTAGCAGCCAAATGGGATATCTCGTGTAAGCGGGCAGTTTGCTCTTCAAACTCCGGATAGATGAGCCACTCGGTCGGCGCGCCCAGCGTCCGCAGCAGCTTTTCCATTGTATTGAGCGTCGGCCGCCGCTCACCCCGTTCCAATGCGGCGATATGCCTCGCGGTAAGCCCAACTTGCTCCGCAAGCTGTTCGCGCGTCATATTCTTTCCCTCGCGCAATTCTTCCAATCTCTCACCAAAACGCTCCTCTAATGGAGCATTATAAATCGACACCAGTAGTTCACCTCCGACACGAGTATTGTACAGAATGCCCGCTGTTTCAGAAATGCTCTAATGGTGTCGAATTTTATTCACTATCGGAGGATGAAATAAAAATATACCTCCAGCGCCGCATATAAAAAACGGCGGTGCTGGAGGGCAATCCGTACGACTAAGGCACTCCATTCCTGCCGGGATGGAGTGTTTTATGCTAATTTCCCCTAAAAAGAGGCGTGGGCTGCGCCTCAGATGGTGACCAGCAGCCCAGAACACCAGTAGATTCTACTCGTGCCGCAGGGCCGCCTTTCAAACAAACGGCAGTTGTACGGCGTCGAGTGGAACTACTGGTGAATATTTTTAGCGTCCGTCAGTGTGCATACGCTGCAAATTGCAGCCGAAGCGCGCTGGCGGATTTTTATTACCCTATCAATCGACGTTGTGATCTCTTTTAATCTCCTAGTAACCTCGCGCTGTGTTTTTCCGCTGATACTTTTTTGAATCTGCTTGCCTGTGCCGGGATCGATCCCGACGGTGTAACGTGCTTCGTAGTAGGTATAGGCTTTTCCGTTTATAACTTTCTCCTTTTTTCGGATGGAGCCCATTCCGGCGACAGACTTTCTTCCAGATGCTTTGCTTTGCGACATAAATACGCTCCTTTCGATGCCGCATAGCAGGTACAAATCCATCATACCACGAATGAACCCAAATCACAAGATGATATGCTTCAGCCGTTGCGCAGATACTCGTTGAAAGCATCTAAAGGAATTTTATATGTGCGCCCAATTCGGATGCTATCGGACATCCTGATCGAATATCAGCAGTCTATTGAAGAAGGCTTGGATATCAGCGCATATCAGGAACTGTTCCGTGCCGTGTCTGTGCTTCCGGCAGGCGATATGGAAAAAAAAAGCGGCTTGGAGATATCCTGTTTGACATTGTCAGATATGCGCATCCAGCTGCGGACTATGCGTATCAGGAGCCGTCCGAACTCTATGCAATTCGCGCACTTCGCAAGCGGACACCGCTTGCTCTGGACGCCGCGCCGCTGCCGCTGGAAAAGAAAAAATTGCTGGTGCATGGATGGGACGCATCTGCGGCTGTATGCTTGGCAAATCGCTTGAAAGTATCCGCACCAATGAACTGATTCCTTTCCTGAAAGAAACGGATAACTATCCGATGCACCGATATGTCTATAAAAGTGAGCTTACGGATGATCGCTGCAAGCGGTATCCGTATTTCAACACCAATCATATTTGCGTCGATGAAACCTACGGAATGCCTGTCGATGACGACACAAATTACATCGTGTTAGCGCAGCAGCTCATTGAGAACTACGGAAAGGACTTTACGCCAGACGACGTTTCGCTCACCTGGCTGCAATACCAGAGCAAGAATGCGTACTGCACGGCAGAGCGTGTTGCGTTCTGCAACTTCGTGAAGGGCTATAAGCCGCCGCAGTCGGCTGTCTATCAGAATCCGTATCGGGAATGGATCGGCGCACAGATCCGCGGAGACTATTTTGGCTATATCAACCCCGGCGACCCGGAACTCGCGGCTGAAATGGCATGGCGCGACGCTTCAATCTCGCATGTCAAAAATGGCATTTACGGTGAGATGTTTGTCGCAGCAATGCTGGCGGCTGCAGCCGTAAACGAAAACATTGTACAGGTGATTGAGGCTGGCCTGTCGGAGATTCCTGAAACCTCGCGGTTGTACGAGGCAATTCAAAAAATCCTCGCAATGTACAGTGACGGCGCATCTAAGGAAGCTGTTTTTGCCGAAATTCATCGGCAATATGATGAATACACGCCGCATGGCTGGTGTCATACGATTCCCAATGCGATGATCGTTGCTGCAGCGCTTCTGTATGGCCACGGTGACTATGGACGCACGATCTGTATGGCAGTGCAGACAGGCTTTGATACCGACTGTAACGGCGCGACAGCCGGCTCGGTTCTCGGCATGATAAAGGGCATTGATTCAATTCCGGAATATTGGAAAGAACCGATGCACGACACACTGCATACGTCGATTTTTCAAGTCGGCACGATCCGGATATCTGACGGCGTAAAGAAAACCATGGAGCATATTCATATGCTGCACAATTAGAAATAACAAAAATGACAGCATGGACGCTGCAAAGAGGGAACGTCCATGCTGTTCTTGTCGAAAATACAGTCGTACCTTACTTCGCTGCCGGATATTCGTTACAGAGCAGACGGTAAGCTTCTTCATCCTCCTCAATTTTGGGGAACCGCCCGACAGACGGATTGAATCGGTTGTCAGTGTTGTCATCGTTGCACTGGCTGACCTCGCCCAGAAGAACAGCTCCCGTTCCCGGCTCGACCTCGAAATCATGGTACATATACTGCTGAATGTGGATGCTCTCGCCCGGTGTCAGGCGTACCTGCGTCCCAGCAGGCACCGTGTACGTCCGGCCGTCGCAGTGGACGGTCACATCAGATTTGCGGTCAATGGACTCGTCGGGCAGGCTGTTATAGACCCGAATGAGGATGTTACCACCGCCGCGATTGATAATGTCTTCGGTCTTGTACCAGTGGAAATGGTTCGGGGAATACTGCCCTTCCTTCATGTATAGCAGCTTTTCGGCATAGACCTTCGGATACTTGTCTTGCATGGCGCGGTTACCGTTGCGGATCGTAATGAGCGACATACCAACCTTGTCGAAATCGCCGAGGCCGTAATCGGTAATGTCCCAGCCGAGCATACAGTCGCGGACTTCATCGTATTCATGCCCCTTGGTTTTCCATTCTTCCGGCGTGAAGTGGCAGAACGGCGGCAGGTAGCAATGCTCCCGTGCGCACATGACCTCCAGTTCTTTCAGTGCTTTATTGATTTCAGAACGCTTCATTGAGATTCTCCTTTATCGTTCGGATTTGTTTTTGGGATTACAATTTTAACTGGGTTTACGGCTGGTTACCAACAGGAATGCCTATGTGTTTTCTTATATTCTTTGCGTCAGCAATTATCGCAGATCAACCGCACTGCTTTTTTCTTGATATCATGTCTGAGAATGCCGATCACGATGGAGGTCATCGCAATCAGTTCATTGACCGCCGCGGAGTAGGCCCCATTCACAACGTTGTAGATCAGCCAGCACGGGCCAGAGAAAAATGAGATCAGGCGGATTTTCTTACTTGTTTTCATCCAAAGCGCCACGGTCGACAGGAGCGAGCCAATCATAGGCAAAATGCTGTACGCATTTTGCCATGTCGCAATGCCGGCAGCAAGCAGAAGCAGAATGAAAAGCGCGAGCCACCAGTTTGACTTTGCCCATTTCTTATCGATTGAAAAGAAAAGACTCCTGAAAAAATTGATGGAATCGAGGCATGCACCGGTCACGGCTCCGACGAGAAACAGTTGTGTACAGAACATCAAACTTGCCAACACCTGAAAGAGCATGACATTTTTCTCTGTGAACACTGAAACGACAGGCTCGAGCAGATAATTCCTATTATGCCGATCACCTCTGCAATCACTTTGACCATGATATGTGTCCTTTCCTCGTTACGGCTGCTTTTGCAGAAACACCATGCCGCCTGCCGGGATTTCGATTGTCGCCGCACATTTACCGGTCACACGGTCAAGCCACTGATCCTGAAACACCAGCTTGCCGCTGCTTTTCCCGAGATTTGAAATGCACAGATAGCACACGTCGTTTACAAACATGCTTATATGGATATCATTTCCGGCCGGCGCGGTCAGAATCCTGCGGTCCTTCGCAATATCGATAAAGCACAAAGAATCCTCGCTGACCATTGGCTTATAGAGTTTCAGATATGTGAACCATTTTTCGCGCAGACGCTCATCATCCGGAATATCGGACCATTCGCTGTAAACAAACGGGCCATTCGGATGGTTGCGGTAATATTCTCTGATTTTTCTGAAATGCCGGCTCTCTGCGTCGTCGTGGTACACGACATTGGGTGCACAGCTGCGTTCGCCAGTGATCGGGCGTCCGTCCAATCGGAGCAGGAACTGCAAAAACGGCAATGCGCGCGAAAAATAAATATCTCCGTTTGTTTCTTTGGTGAATTTATAATCCGGGCAGGGGATGACGTAGGGGCTGTACTGCACTGTTCTGAGAAGCTCCTCGGATGTTTTGCAGCTTTCGCCGACCCACAGGTAGTCGTAGATTTTTCTCGTTTGATACCGGAAGCTGCAGCTCTCCGATATGAAGTTTAACGATTCCATGGTATTCGTTTTTACGACAGAATACATCCGCACCAGCAGATCTTCAATATACGGGTCATATTCCTCCATGCCATACGGATTGCCCTCTCCGTCCCGCCGGTCGTATCCCATATCGTTGAAGATCCCATCAAACGCATATTCATCCATCATGCGGTGCAGATTGTCGAACAGGTATTGATTCCATTCGGGAGAGGCGGCATTGCAGCACCTGTAGCGGTAATAATTTTGAACCAGCATCAGCTTTGGATCGGCGACAAACTTCTCGGTAAAATCCGGATCCCGTTCATCAAAGAAGCCGCTCGATAGATACGGCAGAACCTTGATGTGAAAGGAATGGCACAGGTCAATGAATTCCTTTAAGCCGTCTTTGTCGTGAGAAGAAAATTTATCTGCGCCCATAATCCGCATGGCGTCGTTCCATTCCTCATGGATCTGAATCAGACCGACGCCGTTTTCGGAGAGCTTCCGAATCAAATCGTGATCGTACGCGGTAGGGCGTATGTTCATTTTATTTGGGTACTCACCAAGATTGTATATCACCTGGCCGGGGATATAATCGTGTATGTGCATCCGCCTCAGGCATGATTTGACGACTGAATTTGCATATTTTACGTTTGCAATCCGTTTGCGATAATCCGTATTCGTGTAATTCATGACGTGTCCCTTTCTCTTTCAAATGTGTTTTCATGCGAAGCACTGCACATAGCTCTGGCACGGTCAAACTGAAACAGCCGATGCAGCCCTGCGGTCGATAAACCGCAGGGCTGCATTTCACAGATAGCGGGAGTTACTTCACAAACTGCTGATGAAAGCGCGCGACGGCAACCGCGACCTCGGCACGGGTCGCATCTGCACCGGCGTTGAGTTTTCCGCTCGTCGGCAGCAGAAGATTCGTGGCAATCGCCCATTTCACAGCGCTCTGCGCATAGGCAGATACCTTTGCACTGTCAGTGTAGCCGCTCAGAGAGGCGGATGCACTGACATCAAAGCCCTTTGTCTTGCCTGCATAGCGATAGAGGATCGCAGCAAGCTGTTCGCGTGTGACAGAGTCTTCGGGGCCGAATTTTCCATTGGAATAGCCGCCGACGATTCCCTGCGCCGCCGCCCATTCAACGGCCTTGGAATACCATCTGCCGCTCGGAACATCGGAGAATTTTCCGCTATAAGAGACGGAAGGCTCACCTTCGATGCGGTACAGGATCGTGACCAGCATTGCGCGCGTCAGTGTATCGCGGGGAGAGAAACTGCTGGTGCCGGTTCCGTTCATCAGATTCTTCTGGTAAACATACTGAACCTCATCATAGAACCAGTCGCTGGACGAGATATCCTTAAATGTATTGTTTTTTCAGAAGGACGGGTCACAGGAACCACGATGATCGGCTGATCCGGCTTGTCAATGGGTGCGTCGGAAGCAAGGCGATCCAGCGCAGCCTTGGCTTCGGCCAGAGCTGCATTGACCTCATCCACCGTGCTTGCCGCATTGATGGCTTTCGTCGCTTTTATGATCGCGTCAACTGCGGGTCTGGTGTTTGCACCGGTGAAGGTTGTGCCGTCGGCGTAGTCCTTAAGCGCCTCCTCTGCATTCTGCTTTGCTTCTGCAAGACGTTCTTCCTCCGAGGGGTCGCCGCCAGAGGCCAGCTTACGCAGCGCTTCTTTGCCGTTGCCAGCGCGTCTGCTACATCGTCCAGAGTTTCCGCGGCATTGATCTCCGCAATGCCGTCATTCAGGATGCGCTCCGCTTCGGACTGCTTATCTGCGGGGAAGTCTTTGCTCTGCATGTATGCACGCAGTTCCTCGATTGCGTCCTGCTTCGCTTTGGCCAGCCTCTCAGCAGCGCCAGAGATACTCTCGATCTGATCGATCGCGGCCTTTGCCGCAGCCAGTGCTTTATCGACCGCTGCAACGCTCGTTGCGGCGTCGATCGCGGCATTGCCCTTCTTCTTTTCAGCCTTTACCAGATTCCAGTTTTCCAGCGTGTAGTCGCTGCGGACTGCATACTTGTCCAGCGCGTCCTTGGCAGCAGCTTTCGCAGCTGCCAATTCCTCTGCCGTGATCTGCTCATCGGTTTTGATCGCAGCTAGAAGATCGCAGCATTTTTTCGTCAACTTTTCAATGCGCTGCTCGGTATCAAATGTGTCAACCAGCTGCGCAAATGCGCTCTGCAGCTTTTGAACCTCCATTTTCTGTGCCTCACGGTAATCATCGGGATCGGCTGCATCGGACACGGTTTTTCTTCGCGGCGGCAATTTGCGCACTCATTTCGGTTTTTGTCGCGGAAATCGGTTTCACTGCCTGGATAGCGCTGACTGCGGCGGCTGCTGCGGCGTCAGCCGATGCAGCATCGGAAGCCTGCTTTTACCGCATTGATGCCATTCATTTTTGCCGTCTGTACCAGCGCCCAGTTCCAGTATGTATAAGCGTTCTGGTCGAGCGCTGCAACTGCTGCGTCGAGGGAATCAAGCGCTGCATTTTTGCGGTATCCAGCGCATTCGCCTCGCCGGGGATCTCAACAACAATGATATGATCGAACCAGAAATCGCCGGTTCCACTGACGGCGGGCTGTACGTTGATATACTCAGCGTTGGCGGCAGTGTAGATCGTGGCCGATATCGCAGTCCAGTCTGCCTGCGGCCCGGTCAGGATATTTCCCTTTTGTACGTCGTTGTAGATATCACCCCATGTAGGCGTCGCAAAGCATTCACCGAGATTCAGCCAGATTTTTGCCTCAGCAGAGGTCTCAGCAGAGGTTTTTGCCTGAAGCGTGATCTTGTAACTTGTATTGGGCTTTACAGCAGTGCGGAAATCTGTACCAAGCGATACCTCTGTAACGGCTGCGGTCCCAACATGATAGTGCATGGAATACGTGCCGGAGTATGCGACTGTGTTGTCTCGCTCAATGGAGCAGCTCGATTCAACACCGCTCGGATAATAATGTGCGCGGGTCCATGTGCCCGCAAAATCCTTCTCAAAGCCGGGATTTGCAAGCATGGAGCGGAAAATTTCATCTGCGGCCTGCGGAACCGTGCGGGTTTCGCTCAGATTGATGTCGTCATAATACCATTCGCCCTTGCCCTCGGTGACAAGATCGACGCACAGAAGCGTTGCGTCTGCCTGCGAGGTGAAGGTCGCGGTCAGCACCTGCCAGCCGTTTGTCGAACCGGTGATCATATTGCCGAACTGTGTATCCTTGTGATATTCCTGCCAGGAGCTGTTGCACTCACCGAGTGCGAAATATGTTTTTGCGGTTTCTGCGGTACCATCCGCAGCTTTGACCTTGATGGAAATCGTGTACTCGGTGTTGGGCTTGATGGAAACGCGATAATCTGTGCTGAAGAAGTAGCGGCCATTGCTGCCGTCACTGCTTAGATGCAGGGACTTTGCTCCTGCATAAGATTGTGAATCGTCGAGAGCGTGCGTTGTGTTATTACCCCATTCAAGATGGCGTGTCCAGAATTCTGAGTAATTTTCCTCAAAGCTGTAATTCGGGAAGAGATAGACCGGATCATCTGCAGCTGCTTCAACGGGCGACCATGTCGGATTCTGCATACCCGCGCCTGCAATCGTGCAGTCGAACCGGATGCCAGTGCGAAATTGCCCTTATCGGGATTCACATACTTTACCGCGCCAGTCTGACCATTCTTGTCAAAGCCAAGACCGGAGATGGTTTCCGTCGTATTTCCGTCATATTTGTCCTCAAAATAACCGTCACCATACTTCGCGTCGGTTTCGGCGTCATTCTGCCAGACAGCCCAATCGACCTTCTGCGCATAGCTGCAGCCGCTGGCACCCCAGTTTTCGATCACAGCCGGATAAACGGAGTTGCTTGCGGCGCTGTTGTCGTAGAAGTTGTGATCGAAGCTGTTATACAGGCAGTTAAGCAGCGGGAAATAGATGTGGTAGCTGGCGATCGTCGTTTCGTGCGGCTGCATCGGCCCAAAAAAGGTTGTAAGCGACCGTGTTGTCGTGTGCGCGTTCTGTGACGTAGACGTCGCTCATTTTGTTGTGATAATAGGTGTTGTTCTTGACCGTAACATTGTAGCATTGGCTGAGAACCGTGCCGAGCGCGGTGTTCACGAACAGGTTGTTCTCCACCAGCCCGTCATGCACCGGCTCGTGGTTGAACTGCACGCCGGAGCCGCTGGGGATCTCGTGGAAATAGCAGCCGCGAACCGTGACATTGGAGGAACCCGTGGAAACATAGACGCCGTGGTCGAGCATGCTGCCGAGATCACGCGCGTAGCCGATATTCCAAATCTCGCAGCCCTCGATCAGAACGTTTGTGCTGCCAATAACCACGATGCCGTCATAAGCACTCGCGCCATGAACAAGCGAGGTCACGTCGTGCAGCTTCATGTTTACGATCTCAAAATGATCGCAGCCGTTGCGCAGATAAACTGCGTCCTGCGTGTAATTCCGGAATTCCAGACCCTCAATATGCCAGTAGGCACAGCTGTCAAACAGCATGCCGATGGTAGCGTCGCCATACCATTCGCCGTCAAAAACCGGCGTTTCACCTGGATAATTCAGAACTGTGAACCATTTATCGGCTGTCCCCTTTTTTTGGGAGATTCCGCGCCCGGTTCCCGCAGAACGGTACAGGCCGCCGCGGACATAAAGCAGGTCGCCGGGGCTCATGGCGTTCATAGCCGCTTCCAGCGTGGCAAACGGCTCGGCATAGCTGCCGGGATTGGCGTCGCTGCCATTCGGCGCGACGTAGAGAATTCTGCCGTCTGCAGCGACGGGGGTGCGCGGAGCAGCGCTTGCTGCGGATGCAATCGGGAGTAAGCCAAGCAGCAGGCAGACAGTCAGCAATGCTGCGCCGAGCCTGGTGCAAAGCGATCTGGGCTTTTTCATGTGTAGTTCCTCCTCATTCTCATTCCGGGTGTACCCGGTTCGGTACAAAGTATCATACGCGATAAATGCCGCCGGCGGCAATTAACCAATTTCCGCATTCGTCTGCATTTTTCTACGAATTGCATCTTTGCATGGACAAATACGCTGTAGCAGCATGGTGTGTGGAAAAATGCAGACCAAAGTGGAAAACCGTGAATTTACGCCGCAAAGCGCCGCATGCTATACTGATGCTGTCACAAGATATACGCAAGATATGATAGGAATAGGAGAAACGCATATGAAACTGAGCTTCCATGAGTATCTGGACAAAATGCGCGGCTGCTGGAATGGCAAGAACATCGGCGGCACGCTAGGCACGCCGTTTGAGGGTATGCGCGGTCTGTTCGACATTCAGTATTATTCGCAGCCGCTGGACAAGCCGCTTCCGAACGACGATCTGGATCTGCAGCTTGTATGGCTCAACGCGGTCGAGAAATACGGCCGGAACATCAACCGCGAGCTGCTGGGGGAATATTGGCTGTCCTTTATCTACCCGGACTGTGCGGAATATGGCGCGGGCAAGAATAATCTGCGGGCCGGACTTGTTCCGCCGCTGTCCGGCTATGTCGGCAATCATTATCGCAACAGCAATGGGTCCTGGATCCTGACAGAGATCTGGGCGTGCCTGTGCCCCGGCCATCCAGAACTTGCGGTCAAGTACGCCTACGAGGATGCAATCATTGACCACAGCTATGAAGGCGTCTATGCGGCGGTCTTTCTTGCTGCGATTGAGAGCGCCGCGTTTATCATTTCAGACACAAACGCGCTCATTGACATTGGCCTGTCGTATCTGCCGGAGGACAGCGCGATCCATAAGGCGATCGCCTGTGCCAGAGCGTGCTATCAGAGCGGCCTGACCTGGCAGCAGGCGCGTAAAAAACTTCTGCAGGAGGTTCCCAGCAGCTTCAGCGTCCTGAAAACCGATCCGCGTGATATGGAGCCAGATGAGCCCGTCGGCCCGATCGGCTTTGATGCACCCGGACATATGGGTATCATCGTCATGGCGTGGCTGTACGGCGGCGAGGGCGATTTCGACAAGTGCATTTCCATTGCCGCTTCCTGCGGTGAGGATGCAGACTGCACTGCAGGCTCCCTTGCGGCCATTCTCGGCATTGTCAGTGGGAATGGCGCGATCAGCGAAAAGTGGCTGAAGCCGCTCGGCGGTATGATCCTCACCAGCTGCATCAACCGCAGCGACGTGGATATTTCAATTCCCAATACGATCGACGAGTTGGTGCAGCGCGTTGCAATTCAGATGCAGCGCTTTATGAACCCGCAGGATTTGGCCTTCGACGATAATCTTGGGATCGAGGCAATTCTGGCGGATGAAAGCCGTCAGTGCTATGAACCGGAGCGCGTAGGCTGCTGGTACGCACGGGACTATCGACGCACCTTTACAAACCCGTTCCTGGTGAAGCACACTTCGCATCCGTTCGATGTGTATGTGGATTACCACGAAGCGCCGTATATTGCAGAGGACGTCACGAAGAAATTCACGCTGACCTTTGAAAACAATCTGCTGCGTCAGCAATGGCTCCATGCTGCGCTGCATCTGCCCGAGGGCTGGGAGATCTCTCCGGCGCGGTCGCTTGCAATCAATTTGGAGCAGGCGCACTGCAACGTGCCGCTGGCGCGTGTTACGATCGAGATCACGCCGCATAATCTGACGCAGTCGAGATATGATCTGATCCTGCAGGTCACTTCGGATGGACATCATACGCAGAGCCTGATTCCGATCGTGCTGCTGACAGGCGGCGATTATCAGATTTTCAGCGAGTAACACGACTTGAACGGCAGTGACACAGTCACTGCCGTTTAGATGCGTCAATGGAAAGGAGAACAAGTATGCAGACAATGCAGGCTTATCACAGTTGGGTGCAGGAAGAACTGAAGCGCTCCGTCGAATTCTGGAGCCAATATGGGATAGACCATGAAAACGGCGGTGTTTATACCTGCCTTGACAAAAACGGGAAAATTTACAGCACAGACAAAAGCGTATGGATGCAGGGACGCTGCGCATGGACATACGCATATCTGTGCACAAACTATGGAAAGCGCGAGGAATGGCTGGAGATCAGCCGGAGCTGCCTTGACTTTATGGAGGCGCACTGCATCAACCGCGACGCCGGGAACCGGATGTATTTCACTGTGACGGCTGACGGACATCCGCTGCGCCAGCGGCGCTACTGCTTCTCCGAGGCGTTTTATGCAATGGCAAACGTCGAGTATTATCACAATTCCGGGGAGCATATCCGCATCGAACGTGCGCGGGCTGCGTATGAGCTGATTTATCAGCTCAATCACCATCTGATCGAAGACCCGACCGGACTTGGCCCCAAAACAATCCCGCAGACGCGCACGGGCCGCGCTCTGGCTGATCCGATGATTTATCTGAATGTATCGGCAGTCATGCGCCGCTGTGATCCGGAAAAGCGCGCACTTTACGATGCACGCGCGCAGCAATGCGTAGAGGAGATCCTGCGCTATCATGTAAAACCGGAACTCAAGTGTACGCTGGAAACGGTCGGACCGGAAGGAGAACTGCAAACAGATACGACGGCTGGTCGCGTTGTTAATCCCGGACATGATATCGAATGCAGCTGGTTCCTGATGGAGCAGGCGCAGATCACACAGGACGATACATTGTTTGCGCAGGCCGTTCAGATTTTTGATTACGCGATCCATGCCGGTTGGGATAAGGAATACGGCGGATTGCTCTATTTTATCGATTGTCTTGGCTGCCCGCCGGAGGCATATGAGCACGACATGAAGCTGTGGTGGCCGCATAATGAGATTCTCATTGCTTCGCTGATGATTTATCAGAAAACCGGGAAGCAGGAATACTGGGACTGGTTCTGCAAAACGGCAGATTACTGCCGCGAGCATTTCTGCGGGCCTGAGTTTGGAGAGTGGTACGGCTATCTGCGGCGCGACGGTCTGCCTACGCAGCCGCCGTGCAAGGGCAGCACGTTCAAAGGCCCGTTTCATGTGCCGCGCAGTCTGATGATTGCGGACCGGCTGCTGACCCAGCTGGAGCAGAGACAGTAAAATAAACTACCGGCCAGAGGATCGAGTCCTCTGGCCGGTAATTTTATGCCATTGTCTTGAGCATCTGCTCTGTAATTTCGTAGCGGCAAGGTTCGTGCTGCATGAAATGCGTGCATTCTTCGACCACATATTCGCCCATGCGGGCGATCTCATCGCCGAAGGAACCGGCGATGTGCGGCGTCAGAAATACGTTTTCCATCGTGTAAAGCAGACTTCCGGCCTCCGGCGGTTCTGGCATCGTAACGTCCAGAATTGCCGTCAGATCGGGGCGCTCGTGCAGTACGCGGATCAGATCCTGTTCGACGACCTGTGCGCCGCGGCCGGTATTCAAAAAAGTCGCATTCCGGCGCATCCTGGAGAAAAGTGCGTAATTCAGCATCCCAACTGTTTCCGGAAGATCCGCGATATGATTGGAAACGACCTGGCAGGTCGAAAACAGCTCCTCCAGCGGGAGTTTCCGCACACCAAGCGACGCTGCGGCTTCGTCAGAGAGAAACGGGTCATAGACGCACAGATCCAGCCGGTGCTGCTTCAGCAGACCGATCAGCGACCGGCCAACCATGCCGGCGCCAAGAATACCGACCGGCGTATCGAAGCTGCCGGGCATCTGCCAGAACCGTTCCAGCGCCCTGTGGCGTCCTTCAAGCGACCGACTGGCGCGCGCGGCGTAATGAAATCCCTTGTTTGCAAGCAGAATCTGCGCTGCGGCATACTCTGCAACAGGAATGGCGTTTGCCGCCCAGGCAGAAAAAAACGTGCGCGCCTGCCGCCAGAAATTCCCGAGCAAAGTGCTGCACAGAGCCGGCCGCATAAAACACTGCGCGCAGCGCGGGAAAGCATTCCTGAAGCTCCTCGCGTGTAAAATGCGGCATATCCCATGTGGAGAAAATCAACTCCGTATCGCGGTATAAGTCCGGCTGTGCCAGAATTTCTTCCCTTGTCACGGGCACATTCGGAAGCTGCGTCCATGCGCCCAGCTGCGCACGCACGGATGCGGGAAATGCGTGTTTACACATAGCCGGATCGCCGATCAAAATACTTTTCATCAAAAATACCGCCTTTCCCATCAGGCCTCACGGACAAGCGCACGGAGCGCTGCTGCATCCTGCGCCATCTGCTCAAACGAGTCGTCCTTCACGAATTCCAGCATCAGACTGCGTGTTTTGCCGTCCTGCCGGATGATATCGAGATATTCCTGCCATATGGATGCACCTTCGGCCAGTGGGAAACGGTTGTAGACGCTGTCCAGATAGAATACATGGACATGATACAGATATGGCTGGACTGTTCGGAGCGCGTGCAGATTCTCCGCCTGTGAAAGACGGGAGTTCGGCTGCCAGTACAGATGCAGATTATCCCGTGCGACGCTGCGGAGTGTCTGCACGGCAGAATCGCAGTTGTCTGTCAACGTATTCGGATGATATTCATAGCAGATATCGATCCCAGCGGTTGAGGCCATGTCGCAGATCGCCTGTGTGCAGGAGATCACGCGCTGTACATACTCGGGTCTGCCTGTGCTGAACCTCTGGTACCAGCCCAGATGCGGATGCACGGGGCACCGAGCGCCTTTGCACTTTCCAGCACCGGTGGAAACAGATCCGGTGTCTGTTCACCAGCCTCAAAATAAGAGCCGTAGGCCCAGACGGCAAGCCCGGCTTGCTCGGTAAGGTGCCGGATCTCGCGCGCACGCGAAACGTCGCCCGGCAAAACATGAACGTCCCCGCCCCACTCAATGCCTTCAAGACCGCATTGTTTGACTGTGGAAATGATTTCTTCCGGCGTTTTATCGCGGAACGTAACGGAAACCAGTCCGGTATTCAGCATGTTTCTTCCTCCATCATATGCTGCAGCATTTTGATCGCGCAGTCTGTAAGCATTGCACCTGCCTCCGGCTGCCACATGCTTCCTTCACACAACTGCACCGGATACACGTCCGTGCCAAACAGTTCGGGCACAGGAATGTAACCGAAAGAGCCGTTTGACAATGTCGCAATCAAACAACGACCACCCCACGCATCCTTCAGCGTGTGCCCAAATTGATGGTACAACTCTCCCGGCATGATAAAAACGGGCAGATCGCCAATCAGAAACACCTGTACCGGAAGTTCACCCTCATACCAATGTGCAGCGGTTGCTTTTCTTTCATAGGCTACAAGCAGTTCGGCCTGCAGTGTACCGAGCATATTATGTCCATTGTCCGGCCCGCCTGCCACGATCTGTTCCGCTCTGCGCAGCGTTTCTGCGTCTGCCCGCCGGTAGCGGCAGCGAATGCGCTGCATTTGCGTCTGCACGCGGGCATATGCGACCGGCTGCGCTGCGCTGGCGATAACGTGCGCGGCCTCCGCTGCGAGTATGCAGCCAAGTTCACGGTAGTCCGTAGCATGGCCGGTCATAAAGTCCAGATGGTTGATGTCGCCGCTCGGCGCGGCCAGATACACAGAAACAAAATCCGCGCCGTATCGGGCTTTGAGACGGCGGGAAAGCTCTGAAGAAAAATCGCCGCTGTATTGTGTGCCGCCGATGCAGTCCTGATGACAGGCGAAGCCAATCAGCGCACCGAGCGGCTGTCCGTCTGCATTTGCGGCATATAGAACCGGGAGCTCTGGATCATTTTCCGCATAATGCCGGACAATTTCGGATACCGGTACATCTGAGGGATTGGTACGAACGCTGCCGTCAGCCATCAGATAATCGCGGTTAAAGGACATACCATCGACACTTCCAACGCCAAAAGACAGCGTGCACGGCTGTATTTGCCGGAGAGCAAGCGCTGCGCAGTCAGCAGCGATGCGGCAAAATTCCGTCATAAACGGTACGTCTTCCTCTGAACCGAGCGGTTCGCCTGCCGGGATGCCATAGTGCGTATGGGTCGCACAGACAGCGACATGCTCCGGCGCGAGGCCGGTCATGGCATGGATGTGCGCAGTGATCGCGTCGCGATTTTTGACCGGAAGTTCCACGGCGTCGATCTCAATCAGAACCGCGCTGGTTGTTCCATCACTTACAGCAAATGCCTTTGCGTAGAGACGGTCAAGCACGCCGGTGCTCGGCCGTTTCATAAAATAGCCAGGAATATCAGCGCCGAGCGGCGGTGTGATTTCTTTTTCATAAAACCCGCATTGCAGCATTCGCATGCCTCCTTTCTCCGTAAAAAATGCGCTTCTGCGTCCGCAGATATCTGCAGACGCAGAAGCGGGGGATCAAATATTGTAATTCGGGCGAACCGGCATGCCGGTCTTGGAGGACTTCACTGCCGCAAGACTTGCGATTACAGTTTTGGCGCCTTCCAGCGCTGTTGTACGGATCGGCTTGTCATTGACAATGCAGTCCAAGAACTCCAGCAATTCACCGGAGGTGTTGTGACTGCTGATGTTGACCGGGTACTGAACCGGAACAGTCTGAAGATCGTAGTCCTTGATATCCTGAAGGATCGTATCGCCGATGCCCAGTCCTTCCTTGAAAACGCTCATATAGGGGCTGGTGTTGTCAGTGATGATTGTGCCCTTGCTTCCATAAAAGACGCTGCGCATCGTATATTAGCTGCGCTTGCAGCCAGTGGAAACAAATACCTTACCGATCACATTGTTCGGGAATTTCATGACCGCGATGGTGCAGTCGTCTGTCGGGTAGTTGGGCAGCATTTTATGATTTGCGTAGGCGAAAACTTCTTCCGGATCGCCTGCAATCCAGCGAGCCAGATCGACTGCGTGGCAGCCGCCGCCAAGGAAGCCGTGGCGCAGCGGATCAAGACGCCATTCGACATCAATATGCGCATAATCGTGTGCATATTCGGTTTCCACAAAGAACAGCTCGCCGATCTCACCGCGCTCGATCAGGTTCTTTGCCGCGACAAAGCCGGGCGTATAGCGGCAGATCTGCCCAACCATCATCTTGGTTTTTGCCTTTGCCGCTGCGTCAATCATTGCCTTGCAATCGTCGAGCGTCAGCGCCATCGGCTTTTCACACAGGACGTGCTTGCCAGCCTCCAGTGCTGCAACCGAGATCTCACGGTGCGTCTGGTCGGGCGTGACGATAATGACCGCATCGACCGCAGGGTCTGCAAGCATTTGACGGTAATCTGTCGTTTTGCGGCTGATGTTATACTTCGCAGCTGTTTCATTCAGCAGCGCTTCATTGATATCGCAGATCATATAAAGCTCTGCGTTGGGATGGTCGATGACGGCCTTCATGTGCAGCTGCGCCATAACACTGCACGAGATGACGCCGATGTTCAGCTTCTTGTTCATGGTATTTCCTCCTGAGTCTGATCTGAAATGCCGGCAGACGGCTGCGCAGCGCGTCTGGGGACGGCTTGTAGCATAGCACACGACGTTTTCTGTGTAAATCAACGATATTCCACAGTCGCTCTCATTTTTCCACCAGTCTTACCAGATGGAGGCGATGACCTCGACATAGCGCTTCCCTTCTGCTCCTGTGTAGTACAGAACGCGGCCAGTGTCCATCGCAGTGACGAAATCTTCCATCTGAGCCTCAAACATTCCGGGGTAGCCGCTGAAATCGAACGGATCATATTCGCCGCCGGTTGTCTTACAGACGCTCACAAATGGACGGATACAGATTGCTCCCTTCGTCAGATAAAGCGTGGTATATTCCTCCGGAATGCTTGGATAACCGCTGATGGAGACGCTCCCGGTCACGCCGCTTTGTGCGCGGAGAAAAAGTGCGCACTGCCGTCAACGTCTGAGTCGGGATGCTGGTAGGTACAGGCACCGGTAATCGACGCAACGCTGCTCCCCGTCAGATAGCAGAAGCGGTCAAGCGTATGGACGCCGTAATTGATGGAAACCCCGCCTCCGGCCAGCTTCTTTGTCATAAACCATGCCGGACGCTCCGGCGTAAAATATTCGCCGGTTGAATGATCGTCAATCATGACCAGTTCACCCAACTCACCGGATTCGATGATCGCGCGTGCCGCGCGATTCTCCGGACGGTAGCGCTGAACATGGCCAATCTGAAGCAGAACATGATGACGCTCACATGTCTGTATGATCCGCTCGCATGACTCCGGTGATACAGACATTGGTTTCTCAATAGAATGTGTACGCCATGTTCGGCACAGTCAATGGCGCACGGCTCATGCAGACCATGCGGCAGATTGATGATCACGGCATCCAGATGTTCGTTTTCCAGCATTTGATGATAGTCTGTGTAGACGGCTGCACCAAAGGGCGCTGCCGCTGCTTCGGCACGCGGCCGGACGACATCCGCTACAGCGGCAAGGCGTGTGCGCGTGTGCGCGGCGATTGCCTCAAGATGACATCCGGCGATGATGCCGGTGCCAATCATACCGAAAGAATACATATGTTTTCTTCTTATGACTGTTCATCCTCCTGCGCCGGTGCATGCGCAGCACGGTACTGGCCCGGCGTAACGCCTTCAAACTGCTTGAAGACGCGGAAGAAGGTGTTGATATTCTCAAAACCGACCCGCGCGGCGACGTCCTTAATGACGATATTCGGGTCAGCAAGCAGCTCCTTTGCCGCCTGAATGCGCAGACGGTTGAGATAGTTGACAAAGGTAATGCCGGTTTGATCCTTGAAGTAGCGTGAAAAATACTTGGGAGAGTAGCCGACATAGGCGCTGACGTCGTCGAGCGAGATGCGGTTATGATAGTTTCTTGCGATGTAGTCCAGCGACCGCCGAAGAATATCGGACTCCTGCTGCTGACGCTCAAGGAGTGCGGCAGTCGCCTTTGTGCAGACGGAGCGGAAAAAGTCGCCGATTTCATCAAGATTATTGAGCGAGCTGAGTTCTGCGAACGGGTCTGCATCAAAGAGCGGGAAAAACGGGATGCTGCGCGCAGTCAGGATCTGCGCGATCAGGGGAAAGAATCGAGGAAAACGACGTGATCAGATGCTCATAAGGAATGCCGTTTTCCGCGCTCTGCTCGATAAGTGCGACAATATAGCTCTTGGCAGCGTCTGCGTTGCCGCTGGTGATGTAATTTGTGATATAATTCTTGTTTTCGTCCGTAAGGAAGGAGGATACTCTCCGGCAGACGGAAGGTGCATGCTCTGGATAAGCTGGCTCTGGCGGTTGAGCACACGGTAGCGCAGCGCATTTTTGCGGATTGATACAGTTCTGGCAGTTCTTCAAGCCGGTTGACAAAGGATGTTGTCACAAAAATCAGCCGCAGCTGGTCATTTTCAATATCGGCTAGATGCAGGATCTGCGTAAGCTCCCTGTGCAGTGCAGTAAGGTTCAATTCATCCATATTGACGATGAACGCAAATGTGCGGGGCAAGCACTCCATATATTCGATCTTCTGCTCGAAGGGATACGTCCACGCAGCTGTCAGCTTGCAGATGCCATCCTGCATGTGCGCCAACTCCACCGGCGTGTAGTCCAGATATGCGCGCTTGTAGAAATCGAACGATAAAAAGCACGAGCGTATAGTACTTGTGTGGAAACTGCGCACCCAATTCAGCGAGTTGATAGGACAGCAGAGCCTCATCCTGCGGCCGACCACGCAGAATGTCAAAGGAGTAAATTGCTGCGCAGCTGTTCCTGCCCACTTTTCATGAGGCGTAGAGAGTTTCTCGTTGGAGGCACGGATTTCGTTGATATTGGAACGGATGCTGCGGTAAACGGCGGTGCTTTCAATGGCAGCCGAGCGGGGATCGTCGATCGGAGGCTCGGAAAAGCTGTTTGCCAGACGGATGATGGGACGGCTGATGCGGCTGGAGAAAATTGCGGAGATCAGCACGATCAGCACCAGCAGGATCAAAATCAGCAGCAGAGTAAAGCTGCGGATCGGCTGCAGGCCGGAATAATATTCGCTTGTCGGGATGACACTTATATACCGCAGACCGTAGGCACCGGAGAGGGACTGCACCTGATAATCGGTGTCTCCGATACGGCAGTTGTGAACCTCGCTGTCGTCAAACAGGGGCAGGCTGTCAGTCTGCGCAAAAGTCGAGCAAACTGGTGTGCCTGCGGCATCAAAAATGCAGATGTCGCCCTGGCGTTCCAGAAAGCGGTCGTCCAGCAGTGCTTCTGCCAGTGACGGCGACAGAACAAAGCCCATGACGCGGTTCGTGCCGTATGATTGCTCGGGAAAGTAGGTGTACAGCAGCAGGAGCGCGCGGCTGTCCTGCCGATTTTTCACAAGGCTGTATCGTGTATAATCCAGTGCGCCGATGAATGAAAATGCGCGGTTTTCGCACAGCGTACCGTAAAGTTCTTCAAAGGAGTAGCCGGGGAATCTGCAATACTTTGAAAAATAGATCTCCGCGTCAAAGCAGCCGATGTTTGAGGCAATGCGATTGGTGCCGGGATCGAGGACAAAAACCGCTTCAAGGTTTTCATTGGATGACAGTGCATTGGTCAGAAGCGTTGTTGCGTCCTTTGTAAACTTGTTTGACCGGAAGCTGCCGGTCAGCGTTTCCTTCACGGAGTAATCCAGCATCTGCATCCGCTGTGCGTTTAGAGCGGATTCAAGCTGCGTGGAAAGGCTTGTGAGATATGCGCTGTTCGTTCGCTCGGTCTGCGTGCGCACCAGATTCTCCGCCTGCCAGTTGAATGCAATGCACGCGATAGAAACCGGCAGAATGATGCAGCCGAACAGAATCAGAAACAGCCGGAAAAATAGATCGTGTTCGGAAACAAAGCCGCAGATGCGGCTCCAAAAGCGTTTCATAGAAAAACCTCAGCAGTATCTAAAAAATCTATTTTAAGTATAACCGCTGCCGCCATCTGCCGCAACTCTCATATTTCTACCGGGGGCAACCATTTTCCACTGGATCGCAGAAAGAATGGGACAGATGCTGCAAGGCGGTGGAAAAATGAATATTGCCGTAGAAAATGGAGAATTTACAAGTCGGCGTATCCCATGCTATGCTCAAAACGCGGTCAGGCCGGAGGGCCGGATCGGGAGCAAATGATTTCGGACACAAGAGGGAGATACGGTTTTGCAAGTGACCACAAAGAAACAGAATACTGCTGAGCGGCTTCCCGCCCGTCGAGGCAGCACATGGAGCTATGTGCGGCAGCACTGGATCCTGTACGTCATGCTCATACCAGGAATTATCATGTTCTTCCTGTTTATGTACAAGCCCATGGTCGGCTTGCTTATGGCATTTGAAAAATACAATTTCAAAAAGGGCATTTTCGGCAGCGAGTGGGTCGGCCTTGCAAACTTCAAGCGCTTCTTCCGCTATAAAACTGCTGGCGGCTCATCCGCAATACGCTTTTGCTGAATGTATTCAATATGCTCTGGACGACGCCAATCAATATTATCTTCGCGCTGATGATCAACGAATTCCGCGAAAAGGGCGTGTTCCGCAAGAGTGCAACTACGATCGCGTATCTGCCGCACTTCTTATCCGGCGTCGTCGTCATTTCAATCTTTAATCAGTTCCTGATGCCGAGCGGCACCATCAATCAGATCATTGAAAAGCTCGGCGGAACGCCGCTGAAATTCCTGAGTGACCCGAAATACTTCCGCACGATCTACAACTTTATCTGTATCTGGCAGGAAACGGGCTGGGGCTCCGTTATCTATGTCGCTGCATTGGCCGGTATCGACTCCTCGCTCTATGAGGCAGCCAGAATGGACGGTGCGAATAAGCTCCAGCAGATCTGGCATGTTTCGCTGCCCGGAATTGCATCGACGATCTCGATCCAGTTCATCATGAACCTTGGCTATCTGCTTTCCGGCGGCACGGACCGCGTCATGCTGCTGTACAACGAAAAACTCTACCCCACAGCGGACATCATCGGCACCTATATCTACCGCGTGGGTCTTTTGAACACAGATTACAGCTATTCCGTTGCGGTCGGTCTGTTCCAGTCACTGATCGGGCTTATTCTTGTGCTGGTCACGAATAAGATTTCCAAAAAGCTGACGGAAACCAGTCTGATTTGAGGAAAGTACCATGAGAAAAACACACAGAATCCATAAAAAGATTGCGGGCGACAAGGTGTTCTGCGCCATCGTACTGACGCTTTTCTGCCTGATGATTATTTTCCCGTTTCTCAATGTCCTGGCGATCTCGCTCAGTTCGCGTCTGTCCGTCTCGCAGGGTAGGGTATGGCTCTGGCCGGTTGGCTTTAATCTTGAATCGTATAAGCGCGCGTTTGCGTATGACGGGTTCCTCCGCTCCTATTGGAACACGATCCGTTATACTTTCATGGATACGGTGCTTTCGCTGGCTATCACCATGCTGACGGCCTATCCGCTGTCCAAGTCTTAGCTGCGTGGGAGAAAATTTTTCAACGTCTTTTTTCGTCTTCACCATGCTGTTCAGCGGCGGCCTGATCGCCAGCTATATCAACATGACGAAAATGGGACTCAACGGCACGATCTGGGCCGTCCTGTTTCCCGCGGCGTGCAGCCCCTATACCATCATTTTAATGCGCACCTTTTTTGAGCAGATCCCCACGTCCATGGAGGAATCGGCATTCATTGACGGTGCAAACGACTTTCATGTCTTTACAAAATCACGATTCCGCTTTCCAAGCCAATCATCAGCACGGTGGTGCTGCTTTTCGCGGTCAACCGCTGGAATTCCTGGTTCAATGAGTTTATCTATCTGACAGACAAGAAGCTACACCCGCTGCAGCTGGTCATTCGCTCCATCGTTCTGACGGGTGAGTCGGAAGCGCGCTGCAGGCTGGCGAAGTGGTGCTCGGTCAGTCACTCAAGTATGCGGTCGTCATTCTGGCGATGATCCCAATGCTGATTCTCTACCCACTGATCCAAAAATATCTGGTAAAGGGTATTATGCTTGGCGCGGTAAAGGGTTAAACGTGGAAGCACTTGACATTGTAATAGGCACGAAATGTGTTTATTATAGAACAATCTGAAACTTGAAAAAGGAGAACGAAAATGGCAAAGAAACTGATCGCACTTCTTCTGGCCGTCCTGATGCTTGCCGGTATGCTTGCCGGCTGCGCCAAGACCGCCGAGACCCCTGCACCCGCCGCCGAAGACCCGGCGGATACGTCCGACTCCAGCAACACTACCGATACTCCCGCTCCCTCCTCCGATGCGGAACCGATCGAAATCAGCATCGCTTACGAGGAATCCACGCATCCCGTTGATACCGATACGTTTGCAGCCTGCAAGAAGCTGGAAGAAACGCTCGGCATCAAGATCAACTGGCTCAACTGGGGCGGCGAAGAAGCCACCTATAAGGAGAAGCTGAACCTGGCTATGGCCTCCGGCACTGCTCCCGATCTCTTCATGATCCACGGCGCAGACGAAGCCAAGCGCTATGTCAATCAGGATCTGCTGCTCTGCATCGAAGATTACTGGCAGGATTATCCCAATATCGCCAAGTACATCGATACCGAGAAGGTTCGTGAAGCCATTACTTATTCCGACAACGGCAAGATCTACACCACCGTCCGTCAGTATTCCACTCCGGTTTACTGGTTCGGCCTGCTGGCCCGCAAGGACATCATCAATGACCTTGGCTTTGAATATGACGGCACCATCGAAAGCCTGACCGACCTGATGCGCGCCATGAAAGAGGAAACCGGAAGCTACGTTTTCTCCGTCCGTAACGGCGTCGGCTCCCTTGTGACCAACTTTGCTTCCATCTTCGGCGCCTCTATGGGCGGTGTTGTGGGCTGGAACGCAAACGAAGGTAAGTATACGTTTGAAGGCAACGATGAGCATCTGTACAATGAGCTTGTCTGGCTCAATCAGCTTTACACTGAAGGGCTGATGGATCCCGAATACGCGCTGAACAGCACGGAAATGTGGGAAGAAAAGATGTCCACCGGCAAGGCGACTGTTACCTTCGATTATCTGACTCGCAGTGAGGACTTCACCAACGCTGTCCGCGGCGAGGATCGAACGCCGCCTATGAGCTCGGCCCCATCGCCATGCCTGTTACCGCTGACGGCTTCAAGCCCAAGACCTACGCCTTCAGTTCCATCGACGTCAACTACCAGCTTGGCATCAACGCCGATACCAAGTATCCGGAGATCTGCATGCAGATTCTCAACTACATCTATTCCGACGAGTCCATCATCGACGCCAACTATGGCGAAGAGGGCGTGACCTTCGACTACGTTGACGGCGAGCCTGTTCTCAACGAGAATATCCCGACCGTTCTCAACAACTACCAGACCCCGGGCGACCCCATCGATATCGACGAGTATAAGGCTGCATGGCTCGGCATCTTCAATGTCGTCACCGATACCGATCTGTACGCTCTGACTTACTACGGTCCGTACAGCTACCCCGGCTACAAGCTGTACAGCGAGAACGAATGGCTGATGGATCTGGATCCCGTGATCCCCGCCAGCTACTTCACCACTGAGGAAGAAGCAGAGAAGTCCGACATTATGACTGCTTTGAGTGAATATTGCAACGCTCAGATTCAGGACTTTATTGAGGGTACCCGTCCTCTGACCGAGGAAGAATACGCCAAGTTCCAGGATGAATGCCTGAACGAGTACGGCGCAGCCCGCTGGTGCCAGATCATGAACACCGCATACGCTGCATGGAAGGGCTAACCGATAGCTTAACAAGACCTGAATAACAAGCAATGACAGGCGGAGGGAAACGGCAGCGGCCGCTTCTCTCCGCTCTGTCTTTGGAGGACAACATCATGAAGAAAGTTGCGATCGTCACTGGCTCCAGCCGCGGCATCGGCTACGCCATTGTGCGGCGGCTGGGCAGGGATGGGTTCCGCGTCGTTGTTTCAGCGACCGGACCGCAGGAAAAATATGAACAGGTGCTGGCAGGGCTGACTGCGGACGGTATCGAATGGCGCTATATCCGCTGCGATATCGCAGACCATGACAGCCGACTGCATCTGATCGAAGAAACGGTCCGACAGTTTGGCCGTATCGATGTGCTTGTCAATAACGCGGGCGTCGCGCCGAAGGTGCGCGCTGATCTGCTGGAGATGACGGAGGAGAGCTTCGACCGCGTGGTCGGGTACAAACACAAAGGGCAACCTGTTTCTGACGCAGGCAGCGGCAAAGCAGATGCTCTGTCAGGAGCCCATCGGCAAAAAGCGCGGCACGATCATCAATATCTCCTCCTGCTCGGCGGAGGTATCCAGCGTCAGCCGGGGCGAATACTGCGTGTCCAAGGCAGGCGTCTCCATGCTGACGACGCTGTTTGCCGACCGGCTGGCCGGAGAAGGCATACTGGTCAATGAGATCCGTCCGGGCGTCATCGCCACGGACATGACCAGCACGGTTACCGGGAAATACGATAAGCTCATCGCGGACGGTGCGTTTCCCATCGCACGCTGGGGTACGCCTGAGGATATTGCAAACGCAGTTTCCGTGTTCGCGGGCGACGATTTTCTGTATACGACCGGCAGCTATCTCGACATTGACGGCGGGTTCCACATCAAAAGACTGTGAGGCTGGTTATGCACGAGAAATTTCACTACAAAACACTGGACGAAATAAAGCAGACCGCTGCCGCGCTCGGCGTAGCGCTGCCGTTTGCGGCGGATACGCATGCTCTGGCCGAGTCGCTGCGCGTAGGCAAGCATGTTTTCCCGAACCGGCTCGGTATCGCGCCGATGGAGGGCGCGGACTCCCCTGCCGGACGGCTCGCCGTCGGATTTTACTGCGCGCCGCTACCTGCGTGAAGCGAAAGGCGGCAGTGCGATCATCTGGTTTGAGGCGATCTCCATTGTCCCGGAGGGCGTTCCTCCGCGACGCAGCTTTATCTGTGCCGCGAGAATCTTGACAGCTACAAGCGTCTGACGCAGGCCGTCAAGGAAGCGGGCCTTCAGGTGAACGGCTTCGCACCGTATCTGGTCATGCAGGCCAACCACAGCGGCCGGTATTCCAACCCCTGACAACAAGCCTGCTCCTATCATTGCCTACCGCCATCCGGAACTGGAGCAGTACCGCGCGGCGGACAACAGCTGCATCGTGACGGACGACTATCTCAAGGCGCTGGAGGAAAAATTCGGCGAGGCCGCGCTTCTTGCGCGCGAGGCCGGATTTGACGCTGTGGATATCAAGTCCTGTCACGGGTATCTGCTGGCAGAACTGACGTCTGCCTTTACGAGGCCGGGTGCATACGGCGGCAGCTATGAGAACCGGACGCGCCTGCTCAAAAAATGCGATCCGCGCGGCAAAGGTCTATGAAACAGACGATTTTATGGTCACATCGCGCCTTGGTATTTACGACGGCTACGCATGGCCGTATGGCTTCGGCGTGAGCGAGGGGCTCCGGACTGACGCCCGATCTGGCAGAACCGGTACGGCTGGTGCGTGAACTGCACGATGAGCTTGGCCTTTCCATGGTCGATCTGACCATGGGCAATCCCTATGCCACAACGCACGTCACGCGCCCGTTTGACGCCGGAAAATATCAGCCGGACGAGCACCCGTTTACCGGCCTTGCACGAATGATCCACGGAATCGGGACAGTCAAGCAGGCTGTGCCGGAAATGACCGTCTGGGCCTCTGCCCCGACGTATCTGCGGCAGTTTTCCGACCTCTATACCGCGGGTGCCGTGGAAGCGGGCCTCTGCGATGGCATGCTCTTTGGCCGCATGGCGTTTGCCGATCCTGATTTCGCAAATGAGATCATAAAACAGGGCCGTATCGACCCGAAGCATATCTGCCTGACGTGCGGGATGTGCGGCGATCTTATCCGCGCACACAAGCCGACCGGCTGCGTGGTGCGCGACGCAGAAACCTTCCGCCCATTTTATAAAGAGTTTCTGGAAATCAAGAAAACACAGCCCGCGAATTTCCGAGGCTGAGAGGATACGCGCATGGAACAGGAAGTTTTTCGCACAGATGGCCTTTGCGCGCAGCTCTACCGCTGCAATACTGCCATTGTCGGCAGCGGCGCAGCGGGCTATAACGCGGCAGACTGCCTCTGGCGTGCCGGTCAGCACGACATTCTGCTGCTGACCGAGAACCGGCTCTGCGGCACCAGCCGCAATACCGGCAGCGACAAGCAGACCTATTACAAGTTGACGCTCTCCGGCGGCGATGGAGACAGTGTGCGCGAAATGGTGCAGACGCTTTTTGACGGTCAGTGCGTTGACGGCGATACCGCGCTGTGCGAGGCGGCGCTCTCCGCGCCGTGCTTTTTGAAGCTGGCGGAGCTTGGCGTGGAATTTCCGCGCAGCCGCTACGGAGAGTACGTCGGCTACAAAACCGACCATGATCCGCGCCGCCGCGCGACCAGCGCCGGGCCGTATACCAGCAAACGAATGACGCAGATGCTGGAAGCTGCCGTATGCGCGGAGGGCGTTCCGATGCTGGACGGTATGCCGGTTATCCGTATTCTGACGGACGGCGAGCGGGTGCTCGGCCTTTTGTGCCTGAACCGCGCAGCGCGTTCGGAACAAACACGCTATGCGCTGATCCACTGCCGGAACGTCATCTGGGCAACCGGCGGGCCTGCCGGAATTTACGCGGACAGCGTCTATCCGGCCGGACACCATGGTTCGACCGGCATTGCGCTGGAGGCTGGCGCAATCGGCCAAAATCTGACCGAATGGCAGTATGGCCTCGCCTCGCTGCACCCGCGCTGGAACGTGTCGGGCACATATATGCAGGTGCTTCCGCGCATGATCTCCACAACGCCCGATCAAACGGACGAGCGTGAATTTCTGATGGACTTTTTCAAAACGCCCGCAGAGATGCTCAGCAAACTGTTCCTGAAGGGCTATCAATGGCCGTTTGATGTAAAAAGATCGAAGGCGGAAGCTCGATCATCGATGTTCTGGTCTATCTGGAGCGCTGCAAGGGCCGCCGCGTCTGGCTGGATTTCCGACGGAACCCATGTGGGGATGAAATTGATTATTCACAGCTTGACGCGGAGGCGCGGGAGTATCTGACGCGCGCAGGCGCATGCTTCGGCACGCCGATCGAACGGCTGCGGCACATGAACGCACCCGCAGTGGAGTTTTACCGCGAGCATGGCGTCGATCTGGAAACGCAGCCGCTGGAGATCGCGCTTTGTGCACAGCACAATAACGGCGGGCTTGCGGTGGACTGCTGGTGGCAGACGAATATCAAGGGCCTGTTCGCTGCGGGCGAGGCTGCCGGGACGCACGGCGTATGCAGGCCCGGCGGCACGGCGCTGAACGCCGGGCAGGTGGGCAGCCGCCGCGCAGCGGAGTATATCAGCCGCCGCTGCACCGGTGCACTGCCGGAGGGCTTTGATGCGGCTGCACGGGATGCGCTGACATGGGCAAACGACTTTTCTACGCAGATTCTGCACGGCGAGAGCAATTTCAAGGCAATCAAGGCAGCAGCGCAGCTTCGTATGAGTCGCTGCGGCGGCGCGATCCGAAACAGTGCGGAGATTGCGCTGTGCTTGAAAGAAGCTGGTGAGGAACTGCGCACGCTGGACAATAACCTGCGTATTGCTTCGCCGGACGAGCTGCCCGCAGCGTATGGACTGCGCGATCTGCTTCTCGCGCAGCAGGCATATCTTTCCGCCATGGCGGACTATGCTGCGCAGTACGGCAAAAAGTCGCGGCAGCGCACTCTATACCGATCCGCAAGGCAGAAAGCCTTATGCACAGCTGCCGGACGCATTTACATTTGCGCTGGACGACGGCAGCCGCCGCGGATTGGTGCAGCAGATTCAAAAAGATGGAGACGGCTGGCACTGCACATGGCGCACAGTGCGTCCAATCCCGCAGACGGACGACTTTTTTGAAAATGTCTGGCGCAGCTACCGCGAAACCGGCAATGTTGATTGAGAGGATATGGATATGAAAGATAGTTTAAATCGATTCCGGAGCACTGGTGTTGTGCCAGTAGTCGTTCTGGATGACGCAAAGATGCCATTCCAACCGCGAGGGGCGCTGCTTGCCGGCGGCGTGAACGTGATGGAGATCACGTTCCGCACGGCGGCAGCGGCAGATTCCATTAAAGCCGTCAGCGAAAACTGCCCGGAAATGCTGGTCGGTGCAGGCACGGTCGTGACGCTTGACCAGTGCAAGCAGGCACTGGAATGCGGCGCAAAATTCATCGTCTCTCCGGGCTTTGATCCGGAGGTGGTCAGCTGGTGCGTGGAGCAAAACGTCCCCATCACGCCCGGCTGCGTGACGCCGACGGAAATTATGGCCGCGATGAAGCTCGGCCTGAACGTGGTCAAATTCTTCCCGGCTGGCGTTTATGGCGGCCTGAAGGCGATGAAGTCGCTTTCCGCGCCATTCGGCGGCGTAAAATTCATCCCGACCGGCGGAATAGACGCGAAGAACCTGAAAGAATATCTGGAAGCGCCGTTTGTCCACGCCGTCGGCGGCAGCTGGCTGTGCCCAAAAAGAGATTGCCGCAGGCAATTTTGACGCGGTGACGGCGCTGTGCCGCGAGGCAAGCGAGATCGTCAGGGAGGTGCGCGGATGAAGGTTTTAACGTTTGGTGAGATCATGCTCCGCCTGAAAGCGCCAGGGCATGAACGCTTTTTCCAGTCTCCGATGCTGGAAGCGACGTTTGGCGGCGGCGAGGCAAACGTAGCAGTAAGCCTTGCAAATTACGGCATGGACGCGGAATTCCTGACCGTCTTGCCGCAGAACGACATTGCCGATGCCTGCATCCGCGAACTGCGCTACTTCGGCGTAGACACGAAAAAAAATCGTCCGCGGCGACGGACGAATGGGGATTTACTATCTCGAAGCGGGCGCGAATCAGCTCCCCAGCAAGGTCGTCTACGACCGCGCGTATTCCTCGATTGCGCTGGCAAAGCCGGGCGATATCGACTGGAACAAAGCGTTTGACGGTGTAGATTGGTTCCACATCACGGGCATCACGCCCGCAATCTCGGAATCTGCAATGGAACTGAGCTTGGAATCCGTCAAGAAAGCAAAACAGCGCGGTATCACCGTCTCTTGCGACCCTAAATTACCGTAAAACCTCTGGAAATACGGCAAACAGGCCAGCGAGGTCATGCGGGAACTTGCCAAGTACGTTGATGTGGCGATTGCCAACGAGGAAGACGTGCAGAAATCGCTTGAAATCACAGCCGATGTGAACATCGAATCCGGCGAGCTTGACCGTGAGAAATACCGTGCGCTTGGCGATAAGGTGCTGGAAGCCTATCCAAACATGAAGTGCATCGCCATCACGCTCCGCGAGAGCCACAGCGCCGACTGGAATGGCTGGGCGGCGTGCCTCAATGACGGAGAGAATTTCTACGTCTCGAAGAAATACGAAATTCGGGACATCATCGACCGCGTCGGCGGCGGCGACAGCTTTGCGGGCGGCCTGATCTATGGCCTGAACCATTACGAAGACAAGCAGTATGCGCTCGAATTCGCAGTTGCGGCAAGCTGCCTGAAGCACAGCGTTATCGGCGATTTCAACCGCGTGTCCGTCTCCGACATAATCAAACTCATGGGCGGCGACGGCACGGGCCGGGTACAGAGATAAAGGAAACTGACTGATATGCAGCCCGCGTTACTGCAAAAGAGCGCCCCGCAGGGCGCTCTTTTTTTCTTATATCAGGCGAGCTCACTGAAGAAAATATAGCGGCCGGGGCGACAGAATGTTTTTCTGCCGTCGATCACGACCTCTGCCTCGACCGGTGTTTCGATCTCATAGCGCCACATATCACGCTGCTTTTCCCAGCGGGAACGGACAAGACCGTGCCGCGTTTCTACCGACGCCTCCAGCCAGTCCAGCCGCTTGTCTGGCTGCGGTGCGATGCGGACGGCTGCGTAGCCGGGCTTTTCCTCAACGGTCTGGATGCCTGCCGCCACGGTGTAGACCCAGTCGGCGACCGCGCCGTAGGCATAGTGGTTGAAGGAATTCATGTCGCTGCTCCAGAAATCGCCGTTTTCCATCTGGCCGTCCCAGTGCTCCCAGATCGTGGTGGCGCCCTTTGTGACCGGATAGAGCCAGGACGGATATTCGCGGCGCAGGAGCAGGTCGTAGGCCAGTTCCGTATAACCGTGCGCGGACAGCGCGTGCAGCAGATACGGCGTCCCGACAAAGCCGGTCTGGGCTTCGTGCCGCAGCTGCGGATCATCTGTGCCAGCTGGTCCGCCGCCTTCTGCGTGTCCTCTGCGAGCGCAAAATAGACGGCGAGCGTGCATTCCGTCTGCGTTTGATAGACCGGATATGCCTGACGGAACGCACGGACGATGCGCTCGTACAGCGCTTCGTATGCGGAGACGTCCTGACCGAGCACGCGGCCGGCCTTTATGACGAGCGCAGTGGAATGCGCGTAGAACGCAGAGGCGATCAGATCCTCGCGGCTTGAACCTTTATAGCTGCCCGATGGCGCGTCCAGTCCCAGCCAATCGCCGTAATGCTCGCCGCCGGTCCAGAGATCTTTTGTCGTGGTGTGCGCAGTGATATAGTCCACCCACTTTTCATGCTTGCAAACTGTGCGCGCAGGATATTCGGATCACCGTAAGCCAGATAGACCGCCCACGGGCAGATCGTCGCAGCATCGTCCCAGGCGGCGCTGCCGCTCTGATGCAGGACGTTCGGGATGACGTGCCCGACTGCACCGTCTTCGCGCTGGTCGGCGGCAAGATCGGCGAGCCATTTTGTAAAGAAGCGTTCTGCGTCAAAATTCAGGCACGCCGTACGGATGAACACCTGCGCATCGCCTGTCCAGCCAAGGCGCTCGTCGCGCTGCGGGCAGTCGGTCGGCACATCGAGGAAATTGCCCTTCTGTCCCCAGATTACGTTTTCAAACAGCTTGTTCAAAAGCGGATCGGAGCAGGAGAGATATCCGGTACGCTTCATGTCGGAGTGGACAGCGATTGCCGTGAAATTTTCCTGCGCGGCGTGTTCCGCACCGCACGGAAACCGGTCGACGCGAATGTAACGGAAGCCATAGAACGTCAGCTTCGGCTTGTAGCGCTGCGCGCCGTCTTTGCAGAAATAGAGATACTTTGCCTTTGCCGAGCGATAGTTTTCCGTGTAGAAATTCCCGTTTTGTCCAGAACCTCTGCATGGGAAAGCTCCACGGCTTCGCCTTTGACACCGTCCAGCGCGATCTCCACATAGCCCGTCAGGTTCTGGCCGAAATCCACAACAATTTCGCCCGCAGGTGTTTTTGAAGATGCGGGCAGGCGCGGTGCGCTCCTGCTCTCGGACAGGTTCGCCCTGCTGCTCGATCAGCGTATGGGTCGGCCCGTCATAGATCACGGCTGGCGTCCAGACGGACGGCTCAAACGCGGCGTCATACGTTTCCCCGTCATACAGTTCGGAAAAGCGCACGGCGCTTTCCGCCGTTTGCCAGCTTGCGTCCGTGCAGATCGTGTCCGTATGGCCGTCGGGATACCGGAGCGTAAGCTCCGCCGTCAGTGCGGCCGGGAGCGCCGCACTGCTGTTCTGACCCGGAAGCCATCCCGCAAGGCGGCCGCGATACCACCCTTGCCGACCAATACGGTCAGCTCATTTTCCAGACCGGGGCGGATCCGCAGCTCGTACTGCTGCACCTGTAGGCGCTTTTGATAGACGGTCCAGCCGGGTGCGAGGATAAAATCGCCCACGCGGCTGCCGTTGAGCGAGGCTTCATAGACGCCCATCGCCGTGATCCGGAGCGCAGCGGAAACGACGTTCTCCGGGCAGAAAAATGTCTTTCGGAACGCTGGGCAGACGCTGCCATAAGACTTTGCGGGACGGATCCAGTTTGCGTGCCATTGCATATTGCATGCCTCCTGTTCAGGTTTCTGATTGACTTCTATCATAGCAGACGCTAAGATAAATTAGACCGTATTATTTACTGAAAAAGGCGGTGAATTTAACCATGACACACAAGACGATCCAAATCGAGGAAAACGCGCAGCATGAAAACGAAAGCCTTGTCATGATGGAGCGTGAGCAGGGGGATCTGCAGCGGCACGACCACCTGTTTTTGAACTGGCTTATATTACCGGCGGCACCTGTGAGCATACGCTCAATGATATAAAAACCGTTCTGCATCGCGGCGACTATTTTTTTTGTTGATCTCGGCAGTACACACCGCTATGAAAACAGCTGCGGGCTGACGCTGATCAACTGCCTGTTTCTGCCGGAGGCCATCGATGAAACGATGCGCTGCTGCCTGAGTCTGAACGAACTGCTGCAGGCGTGTCTGGTGCGGTATTACAGGATGATCCTCGGCGCAAACTGGACAGACTGTGTGTTTCACGACGAAGACGGGCGCGTCGGCGCGCTGCTTGGCGGGATGGTGCAGGAATACCGGCAGATGCAGTTTGGAAGCGCGGAGATTTTCCGCGGGCGGTTGACGGAGATTTTGATCCTGACGCTGCGGAAGCTCGCGCCGGAGCGGACGCTCCATACCGGCTGCGAAGCCGTGGAAAAGGCGATCCTGTATATCAACCGGCACTACGCGCACGACGTAACGCTTCAGGATTTCTGTGCGGGCGAGCATTACAGCGTCCCGTATATCAGCCGCCGCTTCCGGCAGGAAACGGGGCTGACCTTCCGGGAGTATCTGCGGCGGACAAGGATCGAGAAAAGCTGCGAGCTTCTGGCTGGCAGCAGCTGCCCGGTCAGCGAGGCTGCACGCGCGTCCGGCTATGAGGATATGCAGTCGTATTACGCGGCGTTCCGGCAGTATCTGAATATGACGCCGAAGGAATACCGCGCGTTCAGCCGCGCCCAGATGCTTGCACAGAAGACAGATTGAGGAGAGGAAACGATATGCGCCACCGCTTTGGGATCAAAAAAGATCATGCTGACAATGGCGTTCATGACGATCATTCCGGTTCTGGTCATGGGCATTGTTTCGACCGCGCAGTCGCGGAATATCATCAAGGAGCAGACCAACACGCTTGCGCGAAAAAACCTGATCATCACCGCGCAGGAGATCAATGAAAAGGTCGATCTGCTCTATGCAACGATTCAGGAGTTGCCGACAAATACTGTCGTGCTTTCCGGCCTGCGCCGTCTGCCGGACACCAGTGAGGCGCATCTTTCCTATCAGGAACAGCTGGAAACGGAGCTTTACAGCGCGCGGAATCTGCTGCGGCTGAAAATGCCCAGTTCCTATGCGCTTGTGTTTCCGGATGGGTCATGCTATTCCACCTATCTTGCGCCGGGCGGCGACGGAAGGAACCGGCTGGATGCCTACGCGTGGTATCAGGCGCTGAGCAGCAGCAATTACAGCCGCGTCTGGTACGGCGTGTCGGACGACCTGTTCAATCTGCTGGGCGGCCGTTCACTCTATGTCGCGGGCAACCTGGTTGTGGACGGACAGACCGCTGCCGTGGCGCTGCTCGGCATCAGCACAACGCAGATGGAGCGGCTGCTGTGCAGCTCCAGGATCACGACGAACAGTCTTGTTTTCTTATCCAGCAGAACTGGAGACTATGTGATATCCTCCGAAGGCGTGCCGCCGGAGCCTGAGCTTCTTGCGCAGCCGAACGGCGGAACCGTCCGGCTGGGACTTCAGCGCGGACAGGTTTTCTCCACGCAGATCGAGTTTCCGGGAAGTCGGGACAAATGGACGCTGACAATGATCGTGCCGGATACCGACCTGTATCGTTCGGTTTATTCGCTTTCATGGCTGACGGCAGCGCTGATTTTGGCAGTCTGCATGTGCATTGCCGTCATGATGCTCTGTATCAATCGCTGGCTGATTTTCCCCGTCACAGCGCTCAGCGCCAGCATGAATCAGGTGCAGCGCGGCGATCTTTCCGTGCGTGTGCAGCCGGGATCGGCAGATGAGATCGGAGATCTGTATCTTGGCTTCAATGACATGGTCGAGGCGCTGGATAACAGCATCCAGACAATTCGCCGCGACGACGAAAAACGGCATGATCTCGAAATCCGGATTTTGCAGGAGCAGATCAACCCGCACTTTATCCGCAACACGCTCAATACCATCCGCTGGATGGCGGAGCTGAAGGGAGCGGCGGGAATCAGCAAGGCGATCAGCGCGTTTATCTGTATGATCAACTACAGATTCAGCGGGATCGACCATGCCGTGTCGCTCCGCGACGAACTGTTTTATCTGGAAAAGTACATCTATATCCAGAAGCTGCGTTATCAGAATTTGTTCACCTATGAGGCGCAGGTTCCGGGCAAGTTGCTCGATGCGCAGATTCCAAAGCTTATTCTGCAGCCGATCGTGGAAAACAGCGTGCTGCATGGGATCGCAGAGCGTGCGGAGGCGGGATCCATTCTTGTCACGGCCTCTGCTGCAGACGGCGATCTGACGCTGGCCGTCTGCGACGACGGCATCGGGATGACGCCGGAAAAACTGACGCAGCTCCTCAGCGGCGATCACCTGATGTCCGGCCGCGGGAGCAATCATATCGGCGTGTACAACGTGCAGGAGCGGCTGCGGATGCTCTACGGAAGCGGCTACGGCATTACGATTGAAAGTGAGCCGGAGCGCTATACGCGCGTGTATCTGCGGCTGCCGCTGAAAATGGGAAGGGAGGAAACGCACTGTGATGAAGCTTGTATTGATTGATGATGAGCCGTTTCACCTGATCGGTATGCAGACGGTCATTCCATGGGAGCAGAGTCAGTTTATCATTGCCGGCGAAGCACGCAGCGGGGAAGAGGGAATTGAACTGATCTTGCGGGAACAGCCCGACATTGCGATCGTGGATATCGTCATGCCGGGGATCGACGGACTGGAGATGATTCGGCGCGTGAAGGACGCGGCACCGGAAACCCGCTTCATCGTACTGAGCTGCATGAACGATATCCAGCGCTACAAGGAGGCGGTGAGCCTCGGCGCGGCGGAGTATTTGCAGAAGGATCTGGCGACGCCGGATGTCCTGCTGGAAACGGTGCGGCGCGTTGCGCAGCAGCTGAAACGGGAGCGGCTCCGGAACTCGGACGGCGAAGCGCATGCCGATACGGCGCCGCAGCTGCGGACGGAGTATCTGAATCTGCTGCTCAGCGGTACGGCGGAAAATCTGCGCACAGCGCCGTACCAGCTGGAAAAATGGGGGGGCTTCTGAAGCGGGGCGCGCCGTTTACGGTCGGCCTGCTTACGGTTCAGATGCCGGATACCGGCAGCCAGCGCGCGCAGCCGCCCTATGCCGGTATCATCGCCATCGCGCAGGAGATCTTCTGCCGTGAGGGTTCCAGCTGTTTCTTCCGTACAGCGGGACGGAATATTGCCGCGCTCCTGCCTGCGCTTTCGCCTGAGCGGATGGAGAAGGCTTTTCTCACGTCTGCAAAGCATGGCGGAAAGCAGCATTGACTGCATTCTGAGCATGGGAATCAGCGAAACCGCGAACGATGCCCGGCAGATACCGGCGCTCTATGAGCACGCGCATCAAGCCTGCGCGTCGGCCTATTACGACGGACACGGCAAACTCTACCGGTTCAGCGCATCTCCCGCGCGGCACACAGCCGGCCGCCCGGCTTATAAGCGAACCAACACTTTCAGCGCTGCGGCATTGCACGCCGAACTGGATGCGCTGACGGTGCATCTAAAGAACGCGAGGCCGCAGCTCCCGCAGGCGGCGGCACAGCTCACTGCGTTTATTCAGCGGACGATCCTTCTGGCGGAGCAGACGGGGATCATTGCGGGAGCAGATGAGGTCAGCGGCGACGAGATCGCGAAAAGCTGTGCTTCGGCAGCGGAGCTTTCACTTGCGGCAGCCGGCATTCACCGGCTGATCGACGTGCTGGACGCGCGCCGGAGCCAGTCACAGCCGGATATTCTGCTGCGGCAGATCACAGAATATGTACAGACGCATCTGTGCGGCAAAATCCGGCTGGAAGATATTGCGCAGGAGGTCTATATGAGCCCCTCCTATGTCAGCCGTTTTTCAAGCAGGCGACCGGCATGAATCTGAGCGGGTATATCCGAGCACAGAAAATCGAAAAGGCAAAGCAGCTGCTCCGGCTGTACCCGGTCGGCGAGGTGAGCGCGCAGCTTGGCTACACCTCCGTCAGCCACTTCGTTTCAATTTTCAGCGAGGAAACCGGCCTTACGCCCTACCGCTTCAAGCGGCAGAGCCAGCCGGACGGACAGGAAATGCCGTAGAAAATCGCCGCAGTTCAGCTGCGGCGATTTTTGCAGCAAAAATCGTTATTTTTGCAGCGCGGCACAGCGGGCGGCCGTTTGAACAAAAAAACGATATTTTATGCAAGAAGCTGTATGTTATTTCGCAGATGCTTCCACTAAACGATGAGCAGCGATCCCCAAAAAAAAAGCGGAGGAATGAAAATGAAACATGTACGCAAATTTCTGGCTCTCACGCTGGTGCTTGTACTGGCGCTTGGCATTGTGGGCTGCGCCGCACCTGCAGCACCGGATACGTCTGATGCGCAGGCTCCGGCAGAGCAGACGACAGACGAAAGCAAGCCCATCAAGCTGACGCTCTGGAGCTGCAACGACATGATCCGCCCGAACGAGCTGAAGGAAGGGCAGGAGACCTGGTACATCTCACAGGCCATCGAACGCTTCCGTGAGCTGCACCCCAATGTGACCATCGAGATCAATGCGTATAATGACAATGCGCAGCTGATGAATGACTTCAAAGCAGCGACTCGCGCCGGGTACGGCCCGGATATTGCCTGCTTTGTGAATGGCCCGGCGCTGATCTCGCTCAAAGACGGACTGCTGCCGCTGAACGACTATCTGGACGAAGATCTGCGCACGAAGGTCGTCGGCTGGGAAACCTGCGCCGAGGGCATGAATGCGGATAATACGATCTACGGTATGCCGTACTGTGGACAGAGTGTTGCCTGCTTTGCCTACAACAAATCGCTGGTCAAGCAGGCCGGACTTGACTTTGAAGCAAATCCGCCGCGCACCATCGATGAATTCTATGCCGCGCTGGATGCGATCCGCGATGCAGGCATTCAGCCCCTGCACCTAGATGAAAGCTATCCGGACTGCTTCTGTATTGCCTCAGCATGTGGTGGGAGCAGCTCAGTGGTCTTGACGGCATTCTTGCCCACACAGATGAACAGGTTTCCTTCGCAGATGACGAGGGTTTCAAGTTCATGATGAACGAATACAAGAAATTCTATGACAACGGATGGCTGAACAAGGATACCGCTACCTCTACCGACAGTTACAACGTGTTCCTTCAGGGCGGCAGCGCGCTTCATACGCTCTATTTCGGTGACTATGAAACCTATCATGAAGCGCTCGGCGACGATTTCGGCATGCTGCCGGTTCCCACTGCGGATGCATCACTCATCGATACGGATACTGCTGTCGGCGGCGTCGGCGCGGCGCTTGGCGTGTCCAACTTCAGCGAAAATCCCGACATGGCGGTCGAGTTTGTAAAGTTCCTGCTTTCGCGCGACGAAATGGTCTCCATGTATACCAAGAATACCGCCATACCGATCCGCACGGATATCACCGCCACGGATATCGGCAGGACGGCAGGTCCCTATTTTGCGCAGGCGGTCGTGCTGGCCGGCGGCCTCTACTTCTGGCCGGACAACTGCCTGAGTGCCGATGTGGTAAACATCTATTGCTCTCTGCCGTGCCAGGTCCTGGTCGGCAACATGTCGCTGGACGAGTTGACACGGGCAATGGGCGACGCACAGCTTGACTGACGGAAAATGTGAAGCTCTGTGCCGTGCGGCACAGATACACGGTCACCCGCAGCGCTCTGCGCTGCGGATGATTGAAAGCAGAGGTGAACCATGAAATCTGGAAAACACAGCGCGCTGCTGCGGCGGGAAAACCGGCAGGGATGGCTGTCCGTTCTGCCGGTGCTTGCACTGGAACTGCTGGTCTGTGCGTACCCCCATTGGTATGGTGATTGTAAAGAGCTTTACCAACTGGGATGGAATGTTCAAAAGCGATCCGGTCGGCCTGCGGAACTACATCCGCATATTCTCTGACCCGAATTTCTGGACGCTGTTGAAAAACACCGGCGTCTTTCTCCTGACAATTCCTGTACAGGCGCTGATCGGCATGATCATCGCCGTAATTTTAAATGACCGCATACCCGGCTGGAGATTTTTCCGGCTTGTATATTATCTTCCCTCGATCATTTCCATGACGGTCGTCGGCCTTCTGTACAAGATCATGTTTAGCTACTCCGGCCCGCTGAACGAGGTTCTGCGTGCCATTGGGCTTGATGCGCTGGCAATCGAATGGCTCAATTCCGGCCCGAGCGCGCGCTTCGTCGTGTTCCTCTGTCTGGTCTGGAGCAACATTGGCTGGCAGGTGCTGATCATCTTCGGCGGTCTGACCGGTATCGACCCCAGTATTCTGGAGGCGGCGACCATCGACGGCGCAGGCTATTGGCGGCGGCTTTTCAGTATCATGATTCCCCTTTTGGCTCGCACACTGGAATACTCGTTTGTCAGCGCCATGATCTGGATCTTCACCGGTATTTTCCCGCTGATCTACTCGCTGTCCAACGGCGGGCCCGGCTATGAAACGACGACACTGGACTATATGGTTTACGTCAAAGGGCTTTAACGGAACCAAACTCGGCCAGGCGTGTGCGCTTTCCGTGATCTTGCTGCTGATCATTACGGCAATCACGGTCATTCAGATGCGCATGAGCAACAGAGCCGATGATTGGAGGTGACGGCATGGGAAAGAAGCTTGAAAAACGTTCAATTCCGGCGAATATTCTGATCTACCTGATTCTGATCCTGCTGGCAGTTTCCTACCTGTATCCGCTGTACTTCATGGGCGTCAACTCCCTGAAGTCGCAGGCGGAATATATGAAGGATATGTTCTCCGTCGATCTGCTGAAGGGACATTTTGAAAACTATCTGATCATTTTCAAGAATTTCAAGATCGGGCAGTATCTTTTCAATACGCTCCTGGTAACGGTTCTGAAGCTGGTATTTACCATGCCTCTGGCCATTTTCGCCAGTTATGCGTTTGCGAAGCTGCGGTTTCGCGGAAAGAATGCCATGTATCCGCTCATCATTTCTGCCATGTTCATCCCGTTTCAGGTCATCATGATCCCGGTGTATACCATGCTGACGAAGCTGCACATGATCGATACCTATCGCGGACTGATCCTTGTTACCGGCACGATCGGGATTCCAAGCTCAATCATGCTCCTGTCGTCCAGCTTCCGCAGTATTCCGAATGAACTGCTTGAGGCAGCGGCAATCGACGGCTGCGGCTATTTCCGAAAGATCTTCCACATTATGATCCCCATGGGCAAGCCCGCCATCGCGATCTGTACCATCATGGGCTTTATCTCCAGCTGGAATGATCTTTTTTGCCGCCGATGGTCATCATCAAGAGCGTCAACAAGCGGCTGGTCATGCCAGCGCTGGACGGCCTTGTCTCCATGTACAATGCGGACACGCCGTTCCAGCTCACCGGTATCCTGATCGCAGCGGTCCCGGCAATTGCAATTTACCTGATCCTCTCCAAGCAGATCATCATGGGGATTTCCGCCGGCTCCACAAAGTAAATCATCTACACGTCTATCAGAGAGGGAATTGTTATGAAAAAGAAACTCAAAATTGGTGTCATTTCCTGCAGCATCATGGCGCAGGTCCATATGCAGGCTGTTATGGACAATCCGAACACCGAGCTTGCCATGCTCTGCGATCTCAACGAAACGCTTCTGCATGAGGCAGCTGATAAATTCGGCGTAGAAAAGACTGCAGTGGATTACCGCGTCGTTTTGAACGATCCGGAAATCGATGCTGTCATTATCGTCACGCCCGATCAGACGCACAAGGAGATCACGCTTGCGGCACTGGCCGCGAAGAAACATGTGTTGTGTGAAAAGCCGATGGCGCTGAAGCTTGACGAATGCAGCGAGATGATTGCCGCTGCAAAGGCCGCCGAAACCAAGATGATGGTCGGCCAGATCTGCCGCTATACGCCGGGCTTTGTCGAGGCAAAAAACTCATCGACCGCGGCGAGATCGGCGAACTGTTCTTTGTGGAAACCGAGTATGCACATGATTACTCAAAAATTGATTTGCCGTGGCGTCTTGACCCGCTGCGTCATGGGTTCCTTGGCGGAGGCTGCCATGCGGTCGATCTGGCCCGCTGGATTGCCGGCGACCCGACGGAGGTTTTCGCCTACGCGAACCACAAGATGCTGCCAAACTATCCGACCGACGACTGCACCATCGCCATTATGAAATTCCCGAACAATGTGATCGGTAAGGTGTTCGTCTCCACCGGCTGCAAGCGCAATTATACGATGCGCAGCGTATTCTACGGAACGAAGGGCACCATCATCACCGACAACACCAGCAACCACATGACCGTGTTCAAGGATGGCGTCGGCAACGGCGAAACGCTGTTTGCGGATCTGCCGCAGTCGCACGCGATTCCGATTGAATATCCCGTGATCGTCAACAATCACAACGCCGCAGGTGAGCTGGATGAATTTGTTGACTGCATTGTCAATGACAAGCCTATTCACACCACTGCCGTTGAGGGCGCAAAGACCGTCAAGGCCAGTCTTGCCGCCGTCGAATCCAGCAAAACCGGCATGCCGGTCAAAATCGAATATGACTTCTGAGCGTCTTCCGGCGCGAAAGGCCCCTGATGCGAGAATTCTGTGCATCAGGGGCCTTTCGTATGAATTGATTGGCTAAACTCCGGATGTTTCAATTTATTTTAGTGGACAAAATAATTCGCGCGCGGTATGTTGAATATATAGGGAATCAGGCAAAACGTGCATGTTTAAAAAGGATGGGACAATCATGAGAGTATTGGCAGTCGGCTGCCACCCGGACGATCTGGAGATCGCCTGCGGGGTACGCTTCGGAAATATGTCGAGCAGGGCGCGGAGGTCTACACCTGCCATGTGGCGAACGGCAATCAGGGCCATGTGGTCATTGAGCCGGAGCCTCTGGCGGCGATGCGCGCGGAGGAATTTGAAGAGGCATCGAAGATTATCGGCGCAAAGCAGACGTTCAACCTGAATGTCGGGGATATGCTGGTCAACAGTCATGACCTGGCTGTCATGGACGCGATGGCGGACGTTGTCCGCTGCACGCGGCCGGACGTCATTATTACACACAATGATACGGATTACATGCAGGATCACACGGAGACGAGCCGCATCGTGACCAACGGCAGCTTCTGCTCCGGCCTGAGCCACAGGCCGCGCAGCTTTGAGCCGTATTCCAGCTTTATCGGTGTTCTTTATGGATACGCTGGCGGGCGTCGGCTTCCAGCCGACGCATTATGTGAATATCACGGAGCAGATCGAGACGAAGCTGGCGGCGCTCCGCTGCCACCGGTCGCAGCTGGACTGGATGCTGGAGCATGACAACATTGATTTTGCGGACATGGTGCGCACCTGCTCCAAATACCGCGGGTATCAGTGCGGAGCCGCGTATGCCGAGGGCTTCCGGCCCTATACCGTCTATCCGAGAATGGCGGCAAAGAATCTGCTGCCGTAAGCAAGGGAGGATACATAGCGATGAAAAAGGTTCGTTGGGGCGTTATCGGCGCGGGCGGCATTGCCCAGCGCCGGACGATCCCCGGTATGATGCAGTGCGAAAACGCGGAGCTGGTTGCCGTCATGGAGATCACGCCGGAATTGGCGGAAAGCTGCCGCGCGAAATGGAACTGCAAAAAGCGTATACGTCTGCGGAAGACCTGCTGAACGACCCGGAGATCGACGCGGTCTATATCGCGTCTCCGGTTTTCCTGCACGCGCAGCAGGCAATGGCTGCGGCAGACGCAGGCAAGCACATCCTGATCGAAAAGCCGCTGGCCATGACGGCAGCGGAAGGGCAGAAGGTCGTCGAGCATTGCAAGGGAAAAGGGCGTGCTGATCGCGGCGGGCTTTATGATGCGATTCGGTGCCTGCATTCAGGCAATGAAAAAGGCCATTGCCGAGGGAAAATCGGCAAGCCCGTCTCTGCCGACGCGCAGTTTACCTGCTGGTACCCGGATATTCCCGGCGCGTGGCGGCAAAAGAAGACGCAGGGCGGCGGAGGCGCGCTGGTGGATATGGGCGTCCACTGCATCGACCTGCTGCAATATGTGCTCGGCAGTCAGGCAGCCGAGGTCGCGGCCATGCACGGCACGCAGACGTTCCACTATGAGGCGGACGATTCCCCGACCGTCCTGATGCGGATGCAGAACGGCTGCCAGTGCGTGGTGCAGTCCAATTTCAACACCCCGGACAACGCAGCCAAATGGCGGCTGGAGGTGTTCGGCGAACGCGGACGGCTGCTCGGCGACAGCGTGATCGGCCAGGTCGACGGCGGCACGATCGACGCGATCTTCCTGACGGAGCAGGGCGGCTATGACGAGCAGCAGGATCACGCGGGCGCAGAGCGCACGGAGCTGCATACAGAATTCGGCGACATGTACGCGCGGGAGATCGAGAGCTTTTCCAACTCGATCCTGACCGGCAGCCCGCTGGAGGTTCCGGCGTCCGACGCGGTGCAGGTGCAGCGCGTGATCGAGCTTGCATACCGCTCCAATGATGAAAAGAAGCTATTTGACCTGTAAACGGAAGGAGAAACGGCTATGAATATGACGGATACCCTGAAAGGCTCTTATTTTGCAGAAGTTTTCCCGAAGGGCTGGGACATTGAGAAGATCGCGGACTGTGTTTCGCAGCCGCCCGAGTCGGTCATGCAGCCGCAGCCGTTCTGGAACCCCGCGTTCCGGCCGGTTGCCTGCGAAAACCTCGAAGAATTCGGTGCGTATATGGGCCACGAGATCGCCATGCAGATCCGCAAGACAAAGGAGGAGGGCCGCAAGCTGATCCTCATCCTGCCGGTCGGCCCAATGGGGATGTACAAGTGGGCGGTCTACTTCCTGAAGGAGTGGAACATGGACTGCAAGCACGTTTACGGCTTTAACATGGACGAGTGGTCAGACGCCGCGGGCAACACGCTGCCCGCGTCTGACCCGGCTGCGTTCCAGAATGCCATGGTGAACGCATTTTACGGGCCGCTCGGCGAGCTGACCGTTCCGGAAGAACAGCGCAATTTTGCCACGAAGGAGAATCTGCCGACCTACGCGGAGAAGATCGCTGCGCTGAAGGCAGAGAGCGCAAAGCAGGTGCTGGTCTACGGCATCGGTCGGATGTGCCATATCGCGTTCTGGGAGCCGCATTTTGCCGATGAATATGAAACCGAGGAAGCGTGGCTGGCAGAGCCGTGCCGCATCGGGGCAAGACTGCATCCGTTCACCATCGAGCAGAACGCCATCACATCCTTCCGCTCCTCGTGGCCGCTCATTCCGTGCTATGCGAACACCATCGGCCCGAAGATCATCTTTGGCTCGGACTACGCCATCGGCGGCGCGGACGGCGTGCTGTCGCGCGGCATGCAGTGGCAGGGCATGAGCTTCTGGATGACCCTCCGCTACGGCCCCACGAAGGCCGTGACCTCCAGCCGCATTCCGACCATGCCGGGCAAGCTGTTCTTCATGCAGGAGCTGGCAGGCCCGCTGTGCGCGGATACAAACTGAACCAGTACTAATTTGATAAAAACGAAGCGCATAGCGTTTGCGGTTTGAATGAATCTGCTGCGGAGAGGGGAAATGTAGTTTTTTTATTCCAGCATATCATATATTAGAACTCGTGCAGATGAACTGATACGATTCATTCATGCAGCCGGTTTCTTGTGCAAGCTTGAAACCGGCTGTGACTTTTTACGCTTTTTAAGCCCAACCGGTGCAGAAATCCCCCGTATACCGTCCTGTTCGCCAGAAAACAGACGGATACGGAGGGTGAATCATGCAATATAAAAATGACGGAAGCCGTGAAGAATATCAGATTCAGAACCAATTTACCGCCTATCTTCAAGTCGCGCTGAAGCGAAGAAAGAATGCCTACCTTTCCCAGCGTCACAGACAGCAACAGCATGAACAACCGATGGAACCTGACCGGCAGCCCATCTCGGCAGAGGCATGGGAAGATGAATACTTCCGAAGAATGGAGCTGCTGATGGAGTACAGAGCAGTCCTCGAAGCACTTGACCAGCTTCAAAAGCGTGAAAGATATATTCTGCTGGCGAGAATTCTGGAGGAGCGCTCGTTTACCGAGCTCGCACAGGAATTACAGATTGGATATAAAGGCGCTGCGGCGATCTATTATCGCGCACTGAGCCGCATCCGCGAGAAACTGGAGGAGGAAACATGAATTTCTACGAGCTTTTGATTCTTGCCAAAAGCGGAGATGACCTCGCAAACGAGAAAATTCTGGCAATGTACCAACCATTACTGACCAAGGAATCCGTTATTGACGGTGTATGGGATGAGGACCTGTATCAAGAACTTTGCATCCAGCTTTTCCTGTGCATCCGTAAATTCCGTATGTGACCTGTTTCATCTGCGAGGAGCGCCTTTCGGGGAGCTCTTTCCTGCATAGAAAAAATGCTGCTGGAACGTAAGCCGGCAGCATTTCTGACGATTTGTAGTTTTCACAATCAGCGGCAGGAGCTCAGCAGCGCCGTCGTCTTCAAGCTGGCACCCATTAGGTCGCGCTGCGCTTCTCGGGACATCCGACAGGTTGGTGTCAGAAAAGTCAGTGCCTTTTTGGATCTGTCTGAGATCGGCAGCAGACACACGGCCTGTGTGCAGATGCTCCAGTACATGAATATAGGAATTCTTCAGCGCGGCGGATACTGCCGGACGAAGAAAGTAGTTGGAAATCAGACCGCCGATCAAAGCGGCTTCGTTATCGGTGTATTGCATGATACTCCTCCTTTGAATGTTGGCGTCAAACAAACGGGAGTATGATACCACAAGATGCTGTAGCTGGCTATGCGCGAAGTGACGAAATATACGATGAAAATTTGGTGCAATTCAGACTTGACATCTGCGGCTTTTGTATTCTGTTCAAGAATTAAACCTACAAAACTTTCATCGTAATGTTTGTGCCTGTTTCAACGCATAGGTATGACTTGACAATTTCGTCTATCCAAGCTACCATCTCGGCAACACCTCAGTCCAGAGGAAGGACACCACCCGCCTGATTTTATGAACACGGCGCATTGACCAATATCCGCGGATGGAATCCCACGCGGGCTGAAGCTGGAACATGACCACCCACAGGCCCCACGCCGTAAAGGTCAGGAGCAAAAGCGGGACGAGCCATGCGCCGCGCACCAGCGCCAGGATCGCAATGACCACACCGATCAGGACAGAGACACTACCCCAAAGGGGACTGGATCGTTTCATAAAATTTAGCCACCTTTCAAAATTCTTTCGATAAAATAAAAAAAGAGGAACCGCACCGACGAATCATTTCTGAATCATCTGGTGCGGTTCCTCTTCCGCTGCGCCGGCGTTATTCCGGCAGTTCCTCCCGGTCACCGTCGATCTGCTCGGCAGAGACAGGGGAAAAACCTCTGTTTCATTCTGTACTGGACGGACTGTTTTCCGCTTTTGCGGAACAGGCGCCCAATCGTCCAATCTGAGCTTCAAGCGTTTATCCTTTGTGATGCCGTCTTTTTTTGTGAACTCTTCCAGCTCCAACGTGCCGCTCAAAAAGATAAAATCGCCGTTACTCAATGTACACTTTGCAAGCCGCTGCGCCATGTAGCCCCATGCCCACACGTCAACAAACTGTGTGTGCCGCTGCGAACCGAAGCCGACATACTCGGCTACGGAAAAGCGGACATAGGGTTCACCCTTGGCGCTGTGCTGCAATTCCGGGCCTTGCGTGATCAGTCCGATGAGACTTGCTTTTCGCCATAACACTCCTTTCTGCCACCGGCATGAATATCTATATAAAAAATGCCGGCAGCGACATCTACCCTTGCGGGCAAATACCATGCTACCAGCACTCAAATACAAACCTGACCAACGTGTGCAATGTGAGAAACCCCACGCACAGACCATACGGTCTGCGTTCCGATGAACTGCACAAATATCAATTACATGAGTATAGTAGCACAATATCTTGTGATTGTAAAATATATTAAAACTATATATAGATTTCGCGATGGACAAAGAATACTCTCTACTTATAAAATAGGGCGGCAATACGATTTTTCTGCAAAATGCAGAAAAAAGCGGTCGCAAGTCTGCGGTCGCTTCGGTTATGCAACTGTGATTTTTGCTTTATCGCAAAGCAGATGCTGTCCAATTTAGAATCTGCTCTGCAAATGCGATTGCCTGCTTTGCATGATGCTCCTCGACAGTCAGTTCGTTCGGATACCGTGTCATGGTACCAAATGGCGTTAGGGCATCTGCAGCATCGCCGATTGCATCCGGGATGGAGATATAGTTGTGAATCTGATTCAGCAGAAAAGAAAGATCGTGGCTTTTGGGAATCCCGGTGGGCCAGTGCAGAGAGACAATCACAGCCTTGATCGCTTTTTTCCGCAGACTGCTGGCAGTGGTAGTCCTGCCAGGGAATGTGATGGTAATCAGGCCAGACATGTTCCAGGATTTCACCGCCTGGTAGATGGCGTCCCTGTCGTTTTCTATCAGCAACATGGTGTAGTAGCCCATCTGTCGTATCTCTTTTTCCAGCGCGCCGATGATAGAGCCGTAGAATGCATCGTCGATCAGTGATTTATAATAAGGTATTTGCCACAAAAGTTAAATATCTGTTTCATTGCGATCCACCTCAATACGCTATATCCTCAGCTGTTTAATCTTTGTCTCGCCCTATCGCTTCAAGACAAGTTTCCAGCGCGGTCATTCCTGCCTTAGTTTCAATATCCGGTCTTGTGCCTGCAATGGCGTTGCAGCTTCCGTCAGGATTTAAAGAAAAATATGGGTCGAAGTACACGAGCAGTCCGCTGTTAGGCAAGGCAAATGTATATGGCTGCCCCCCACGTCCGTTTCCGCCCGTTGTTTCGCCTACAAGCCTTGCAAAGCCCGTAGCCTTGCAAAAAGGAAGCAAATGCATCAGAAGCGGAGTAATTGCTACTGTCAATCAACATCCATAATTGACCTTGAAAGCAAATGTTATCCTCGTGTTGCGTGCAAGTGTTTTCGTAACTGTAAAACTTCAGATGACCGAAATCTTCCATATTTAAATCCGGAAATGTCTTATTCCAAGTCTCGCTATCGATTTCTTGAAACTCGGACGGAAACGGCTGCTCTGCATCCCACATAAAACGGTTAAACTTGCCATCCTTAACACCGATCATACCATATTGTATCAAAGGCTCGCAACTTATGTGTGATATGATTCCATCCATCCACACGACGTCGTTCCCTCCACCGTTTCCCTGTATGTCTATGATTATATCATCCGCCTCGCTGTTTGCTTCAAAAAATCCTGAATCATCTTGATCGCAATCGGCGTACATTCTGGAGACGACCAAAGGAAACCTGTAATTTTTATGTAAGGAATATCTTCTCCAACCGTAGCCTCTATAATCGTTTGTCTGACTTCTTCATACAATGATTGTTCTTGCGGGTATAGCTGTGTACTACCTTCGGTAGAGGCAGGTGTGTGGCTTGGGATTAAGTTTTTTATAATAGTCATAAAGGTTTTGACCTTTTGGCTTTCTATTATGGATAGTATCCTGGATAGCATATCGACTCCTTCTTTACTGTCGGGGTTCTGATTCTCTCCGCTCGATTCCACTGCCGATCGAAAAGAATCGACCATGCGTTGATACAAAAACGGTTGAATGACATATAGATGGCCTATGCTTTCAAACTGATTCAAGCAGTTATTGATTACATTTATATAATTATCCTGAAGTATGGAGGATCCCTACACACACTTATCAGCTCAGTACGGTAAGTATCCCTTACCTCCCTCCAATCCAGCCCCAGTTCATTTTTTATCGTTTCAAAATATGGGTAATTATCCTCCAACATTTCCCATAAGGCATCATAGTCTTCAAGCGCTTGCTGTTTAGATAGAATTAACTGCTCTCCATCTGAACTAACTTTCAGTGCTGTTTCATATGGGAGTGGAAATTTGTCATAATCAGAAAACCTGTTTGTAGTAGTCTTATCAGGCATTCCCGGAGAATGCTCTGGAATGCTATGATTGGCGATGAACCCATCGCAGGAGCATAAGAGGGTCATTAGCATTGATAAAACTAAGATAAATAACTTATATGGCTTCATGGCTTTATAGTTCCTTTCAAATTCCGGTCATCCTAAGTATAATACTGCGGACAGCAGTTATTTATTAACCATTAGAGACATCCGATGTGCGATTAGCAGACGATTTCGAGCGGCTTGGGATGATAGTTTTCAAAAGCTGCCGGGCAACGCCTAAATCCTGCGCGGCATAGTCAATCCACTGTTTAACTTGCTGATCCATAGAGCAGAACTCCTTTGTGGAAGACCTCGTTTTCTACGGTGAACTGATTCTTACGTTCGTCAAAGCAGCTTTTTGTGCCAACCAGAATATCCACAGGGCGCTGCTTCACGCCGCGAATCGCTTTATATGCAGAAGTGGCTACGGCGTGAAGATCTTTCTCGTTGTCATCTACAATAATGTAGAAGTCAAAATCGCTGTCGGCGTGCGCGGTACCGTTGGCAAAAGAGCCAAACAGATAAACGCCAATCGGCTTGATCTGATCGACAAGCTTTTGCTTTATGACTTCAATCTCATCAATGGGCATGGAACACACCTCCTCATTGTTTTCTAACTATAGTATAGCAAACTGCAGAAAAATAATCAACGAAAACAGGTAGACAACAATTTCAAGAAACCAAGAGGTTCAATCTGCTGATTCCACGCAATCGAAAGACACGGGTTCAATTTTCTCGACTGCCAATGCACATGGCTGCGGCAAGTGTGCGGTCTTGACTTCACTTGGAATTGCGGAAAGCGGCAAATAGGCCCGATAGGCTTGCCCCACAGACAGCTGCTTGTTCTTTTCCATGCAGAAAACAATCTGCACACCATCTGATTTTTGCAGCGCGACCCTGCACTGCCGTTGAAACGGAATGCTGGAAACCGAAAGACAAATGCCTTCCTCCGCGCAATAGCGTTCGTTTGCGAGCATTACATAAAGCTCTGCGCAGCGGATGCCGCAGAAAAACAAAAGCAATGCGCTGAGGATCAGAAACGTCCGGTCGCCGGAGAACGCGGAAACGATGGCTGCAGCCAGGAACGGCAGGCAGAGCAGCAGCGACAGCAGCCACTTCTGCAGCAGCGGCGCGGGCCACGCAAGGATCTTTTTCATATTCAGCACCGCTCAAAGACGATCTGCTTGTGCAGATAAAGGTTTGCGATTGCCGCCGAAACAGGGCGCGCCTGCCGGGAGGCTGCCATCAGGATTGGCAGATTCTCGCTGGTGGTTAACTCATCGCCATACAGGCAGTCCATGAGCTGCGCATCAGAGTGAAGCGTCCGCACGCCACGCTCCGCGCACTTGATCAATTCCGCACTGCTGAGAAGCGCCTGATTCGCCAGCCGCACGATCTGCCGTTCCTCTGCGCTGTGCTTCGGACGGGAGAACAGGCGAATTGCTTTAGAGAACGGTGCACCGTTCCAAATCCAGAGCTTCAAAAACGCGCCGAGCCGCAGAAACGGATTTGCAGATACCGGTGCGATATACAAGCAGGAAAGCAGATCATAGAGAGCTTCATACTCGCTGCCGCCGCGCCCCTCCGCGACCAGTCCGCGGGTGACAAGCCTGTCAATACAGTCATCTAGTGTCCGGCGGGACGTAAACGACAGCCCTCGCGTCAGCTTCAGATATAGCGCATAAATATCCTCAAAGGCGCTGCGGGAGATGTTGCCGCGGCATTCGCTTGGGTCGATCCGCTGCGCAGTGAGACGTTCATATTCGGCAGCGGGAATCAAAACAGGCTTGCCGCCGGCATCTGCGCTCATCAAATAACCAGAACACGGCGAATGACATTTGCAGACACCGCAGGAGATGAAACAGGCATTTCGCCAGTTCCCGCGGCAGACGGTCAGAAATTCTGCAAGCTGTTGAATGGTTGTCCTCATAGGTTTGCCCTCCAAATCCTTCCATAACAATACGCACCGCAAAACGACAAAAAGACCACTTGAACCTGTGAATTTTCTGTAAATTATGAAAATGGGAGCGTCTTAATTGAAAGCCGGGCAGATCGTGCATATAAAAATCGGCCAGCAGCGGAATTGGCTGCTGGCCGAAAGTATGTCTATTTGATTTTTACAGAAGCAATATTTTCTAAAATCATCAGTGCCGAGAGAAGATTGCCTCAAGCGTCTGCAAGACAGCCGCCTTTCGTACATCCTCGTATTTACAGTCAAATAACTGAAGCTCCAATTCTCCGGTGCTTGTCAGGATGTGAAATTTCTCCGCGAGTATGCTGCACAGCAGCTCCGCGAACGGCTCACCCAGAAGATACGGAAAGCCGCCCAACCGGACGGCGCGCACGTCCAACAGGTTGACCAGCGACACGATTGCACAGCATAGATCCCTGCCATAGCGTTGCAGGCAGGCTGTGACTGCTTCGTCGCCAGATGTAAAGGCCACCGCAAGCTCCGCGATCGCCGCCTCATTCGGGTCAGAGCCATAGATATCCTGATAGCTGACGGGAATTCCAGCCGCCCGCAGGCGGGCAAACAGAGTGGTCGTGGAGCAGAGCGTTTCCAGACACCCGCGGTTTCCGCAGTTACAGGCCGGCCCATTGCGGTCGATCGAGATATGCCCGGCCTCCAGCGGCATACTGCGTCCGCCCGGCAGGACTGTGCCCGCGTCAATGCCCTCCTGTACGGTCATGACCAGCAGCGGCAGAGGAGGCGGCTCCGTATCCCGGAGAAACGCGGAATACGCCACAGCTGCAGCATTGTTCGACAGCATGACATATGCGTCCGGAAACGCCGCGCGGGAATCGGGCAGGATCGTCGGACAACACTGCTGCCAGCTGCGGATCACGGCGGAAAAACTCAACCGCTCGGTCATGGTGTCGATCAGGCCCGGATACAGGATGTGGATTCCGAGCAGCTGCTCCTCCGCAAGCCCCAGCGCAGCAAGCTGTGCGCGCAGCTGTGCGATGATCGGCGCGCTTGTGCTTGCCGGAAGTCGGCTCCGCGTCTGCGTCAGCTTGTGCAGGCAGATATCGTAGACGCTCAGGATCGAGCCGTTCAGAGAGGATTTCAAGTGTTGCGACTGCACCCCGCGCAGCATTGACCGCAAGGTTGATCGGTCTCCGGCCACGCGCCGTACTCCCGACTGCGCCCAGCTCCACCAGCCAGCCGCCTTGCAGCAGCTCATCGACCAGCACCGTCACGGTCGCCGCCGATAAGCCAGAGGCTTTCGTCAGCTCCGCACGCGAAATGGGAGAGCGGCGGCGCACAAGGTCAAACAGCAGCGTCGCATTCTGATCCTTCAGATGTTGCTGATACGAAGCCGACGGCATACCCGCCCGAATCTGAATCATGGTACGCCCTCCTTCAGCCCAATATGGATCTAATCTAGCATATCAAAACGCAAAATACAAGCACGCGGCGCGCTTTCTCCATCGCGTACAAATTTATAAACTTTTCCGATTTATTTTAGTGGACAAAATAATTTGCGCGCGGTATGTTGAAGTTGTAAGAGTTGCAGCCGGAGCGCTGCGAAACAATCTGATTTTTATGAGGTGCATGAACATGGATCAAAAAGAAATCGCAATGAACGGCGCGGGCGTCGCCGAGCTCGGCTTCCCGATGTGGCCGCAGTTTGACCCGAAAACCAAGCAGGATATGGCCGACGCGATGGACTCCGGTCTTGTTAGCTACTGGACCGGCAAGAAGGGCATGGAGTTTGAAGAAAAATTCCGTCAGTGGTCCGGCGCGACCATGGCAGTTTCCTGCTCCTGCGGCACGGCAGCCCTGCACATCGGCATTTCCTGCCTCGGCATCGGCCCCGGCGACGAGGTGCTCGTCCCGTCGTATTCCTTCATCGCGTCCTCCTATGCCATCGTGCAGGCCGGTGCGATCCCCGTTTTCTGCGACGTGACCCCCGACCACACCATTGACCCGGACGATATTGAGCGCAAGATCACCGACCGCACCAAGGGCATCGTCGTCGTGCATCTGTACGGTGTCGTCTGTGACATGGGCCGCATCATGGACATTGCGCAGAAGCATAACCTCTATGTTATCGAGGACTGTGCGCAGGCCATCGGCGGCAAATATAACGGCCGCTCCGTCGGCACCATCGGCAATGTCGGCTGCTTCAGCTTCTGCCAGTCCAAGCATTTTACTACCGCTGGTGAGGGCGGCATGGTTCTGACCATGGACGAAGACCTTGGCTGGGAATGCCGCTCGTTCCGTGACCATGGCTACGACGTTAAAGCCAGAATGAATATGCTGGCCTTGGAAGAAGCCCTGCCTTACATTCACACCCGCGTCGGCTTCAACTACCGCATGACCGAGGTGCAGTCCATCTGCGGCATCAATGAGCTGGCCCGCTTTGACAGCTGGAATATGCCCCGCCGCAAGGCCTATGCCAAGATGTATGATGAGGCGTTTGCCGGTCTCAAGGGCGTGAAAGCGCTGCCGGTCAACACTGCTGAACGTGAGAACGCCTACTGGTGGTATCCTGTGACGCTGAACCTCGATGCGCTCAAGATCGACGCACCCGCGTTCGTCAACGAGATGAAGAAGCGCAAGATCCCGTGCTACGGCATCCAGTGGCCGGAGGCCTATGAGGAGCGTTCCTACAAGGAGCTCAACGGCTTCGGCACGGCAAAGTTCCCTTTCTGCTCCAAGGAGTATAACCCCAAGGGCATCAACTACGAAGGTGTCGTCTGCCCCGTGGCCAAGAGCCTGCGCGCCTGCACGGTCAACCTGTTCCTGCACCCGACGTGCGAGAAGGAGCACATCCAGCGCGTCATTGACGCTTTTCCGGCAGCTTGCCAATATGGCTCTGCGCCGAAAGCAGTCAGTGCACGGACAGTTTCTTCGGCGGCGAGGGGAATAGAATCGACGTACAGACTGTCCGTCTGACCGGGAACTTGCGTGGTGACGGTGAAAATCAGATTCAGGGGTGTGTAATTGCCGGCTTCCTTTGTGCTGCCGGAGCCGCTCACGTCCTCCGCGCCGAGGAGCCCCGCGTTGATATCGTCCAGACAGGCCGTATAGACCCGCCAGGCGTCGCGGCCTGTCAGTTCGAGGCTTTCGCCTGTGTCGAAGGAGGAGACGTAGCATGAGAGCACGTTTTTCTCCGTGCGCGGCGTATCAAAACCCGTGCGGATAAGTACACTGCCGGGGCTGTTATAGAGCGCGGAAAAGCGCGAAATGAGGCTGTCCGGGTCTTCCAGATCAGCTTCGCTGTAGACGATGCTGTAATAGCGCTCGGTGAGCGTGCCGTCCGTCATGCGGTAGGTGATGTAAAACTGCTCCGTGTAATCGGTACCGAGTTGATACGCGTGCCTGCGGTGCTCCTGCTTGCTTTTTTCTGAGACTGCTGCCGTGTGCAGGTTGAGAACATCCTGAATAAACGCGTCGTCCTGCGTGGTATAGAGGCCGTTCGACTGGTAATGCGTCAACCCGGCAGCCTGCACCGCGCTGCGCTCCGGCAGATACCGAGAATAGCCGAACAGGTCAAATTCTGCCGCACCGAAGGCGAGCAGCAGCACGAGGCAAGCAGGCCCCCAGTCCGAGCCAGCCGGACTGGAACACATGGATCGTCTTATGCAGGAGCATTTTCCCCGTGAAATAGCCCAGAAACGCGCCCGCACACGAGAACAGCAGCACATACCAGAAGTTATCCGACGTATTGCTGGAAAACAGTTCCGCCATCAGCGCGCCGAGCACCAGCGCACAGCCGATCGTGAACACATACAGCGCCACCGGCCGCAGCCAGCCGACCGCAATTACGTCGCCGCTGCGTTCCATCTCGCGGTGCTTTAAAAGCAGGAACGCGCACAGCGCGAACACAAGGCCCAGTACAGCCAGCATGCCGAGATAACTCCAGCCCTCAAGCCGCGGGGCGTATTCCATATAATACATGCCGTCGCGTTCGAGCCAGTCCGTCTGCACGCGGAAGCCACCCTGCAGCAGTCCCAGCACTGGTGTGGCGTGCAGCGCGAATGACTGCATGGTGCTGCTCTGGCTGTAGGGCATGCCGTAGACAAACGTGAAAAGCAGGTGCCGCACAATGGTTTCGAGCACAAAGAACGTAAAATTCAGGATCACATATACGATAGGCATCGCGGCCATCTGTCCCGCGACGCAGCAGACCAGCACCGCAAACGAGAAAAACAGCAAAAAGCCAAGCATCGTCGCGGTAAAGACCTGCATCGCGGGCACGAACACCGCTGCGCCGAAGCCTGCGCCCACTGCCCACAGCAGAAGCGACGACAAAAGCGCGGGTGCGGCACACAGCAGTAGGCCCGTCAGGTAATTTGTCAGGAACAGCGTCTCGCGCCGCACGGGCAGTGCGGCGTAGAAATAGGCGGTGCCAGCCCGAAACAGCCAGAAAAACAGGACCCAAGCCAGAAGCCCGCCGAGCAGGAACGGAAGCAGAGAGGCGTTGATGCGCGCATAGCCCAGGATCGTCTTTTTCAATCTGTACAAGAAAGTCGTCCGTGCAGGACGAGACGCCCCGGCAGAAGGAAAACAGCCGCAGCGGCAGAAGCAGTTCATAGAGCGTGTACAGAATCCAGACCGGTGCAGTTTTTTTCAGCGCCCGCCGGAAGACCGCGCGGTCAAAGCACGAGATTTTTGACGTCATAGCCGGTCCCTCCCAACTCGTAGATGAAGATCTCCTCCAGCCCCAGCGGCAGCAGGTCGCAAAGCATCGGCGCGCTGGCAGCCAGTTCGTCTGCGATGGTCTGCGGATCGCCGCGCAGGATCAGGGTCTGTACCCGTCCGAGCGTACTTTCATGCAGTATTTGAAGCGAAGACGGCAGTGGATGCTCCGTCACAAGCTGCACCTTGACGAAATTATCCTGCAGATCAGCCAGCGACCGCTCTAAAAGCATACGCCCCTCGTGCATGATGCCGACATAGTCGCAGATATCTTCCAATTCGCGCAGATTGTGCGACGATACCAGCACTGTCGTGCCGTAGCCTGCCACGTCCTCGAGAGCCAAACTCCAGATTTGCCGCCGCATGACGGGGTCGAGCCCGTCAACCGGCTCGTCAAGTACCAGATAGTCCGGCCGCATGCTCAGCGTCAGCCAGAAGGCTGCGTGCTTCTGCATGCCCTTGGGAAAAGCGCCGCAGCGGCGTGGACTCGTCCAGCCGGAACACATCGCGCAGCGCCGCGTAGCGCTTTGCGTCAAAGCGAGGGTACATCGTGCGAAAAAAGGCCGCGAGTTCCCGGAGCGTTCCGCCGCCAAACACACCGAGGTCGTCCGGAATATAGCCGATGCGGCTCTTGACGGGCGGATTTTCATAGACCGGCAGACCGCCGATGGTCACGCTGCCGGAATCCGGGCGGAAAATACCGGTAATGTGGCGGATGGCGGTGGTTTTTCCTGCGCCGTTTGAGCCGACAAGGCCATAGACCGCGCCCTGCGGTACGGTGAGCGTCAGATCGTCCAGCGCGCGTTTTGCGCCGCCGAAGGTCTTGGTCACATGCGAAAGTTCAATCATCTGTCAGTGCCTCCTGCGCCAAAAGCGATGCGAGTTCCTCTCCGCTCAGGCCGAGCGCGCGCAGCCGCCGCTGTGCTGCCGTACAAAACGCATCTACTGCCTGCTTTTTTCTGCTGCTCGGCAAGCTGGTCAATCTGCGCGACGAACGAGCCCTTCCCGGCAACGGAAAGAATATATCCGTCTAATTCCAGTTCACGGTAAGCGCGCTGGATGGTGTTGGGATTGATGGCCAACTGACCGGCAAGTTCCCGCACAGACGGAAGCCGGCTGCCGGACGGCAGTGCCCCCCGTCAGCATGAGTCTGCGCAGTTCGGCCTGTATCTGCTCATAAATGGGCCTCGGATCCCGGTAATTAATGGCGATCACGGAAAACTCTCCTCCCAACTGTATGAACCGTACTGATACAATTATAGCGCGGGTTCCGCACAAAGTCAATCAGAACCGACAGATTTTTCTGGCTTTCTGGTGTTTACGCGAAGAGCGGGCATTTACAGGTCCGGCTCATACAGCGTCTCGCCTGTCAGCGCCTCATAATATTTCGCAATCGCGCTGTGGTCGGCCTTGGAAAAGCCCGCTTCCTGCACGGCAAGCAGCTGCTGCATTACAACGGAGGACAGCGGGCAGGCGAGCCGCTGTCCGCAGCGGCTCGAAGCGCGTTTTTCAGATCCTTGATATGCAGCCTGATCCGGAAGCCGGGCTGCGTGTCGTTGCGAAGCATCATCGGAACCTTCGCCTCCATAACGGCAGAACCGGCCAGTCCGCCGCGGACGGCGTGAAACACCGTCTCTGGCGAAACGCCGTTCCGCCGTGCCAGCATCAGCCCCTCCGCGGCTGCGGCGATGTTTGCTGCAACAATCATCTGGTTTGCAAGCTTGACAGTATTGCCTGCGCCGAGGGGCCCGCAATAGGTCACGGTGCGTCCCATAGTTTTCAGAAGCGGTGCATATTGCCTAAATAGTGCGTCCTGCCCGCCGACCATAATATATTGCGTGTGGAAGCCGGTTTTTTCACGAATTTCTTTGTTCTGCTTCCCTTCTGCTCGCATCTCAAGTGCTGCCAGTCTTTTTTCAACATTTTTATCTCGATTCTTTTCCTCGCTGCCTTGATTTCTTGCGTTTCCTCAAGCGTGAAAGTGTATCTTTTCATTTCTCATCACCATCTTCATTGTACAACAACGGCGTCAAATTATCAATCTTTTTAAAAAAGACATTAGTATAAAAACAAAAACGGCTGCCCTCAAGTCTTCCCTTAGTGAAAGGGAGACTTGAGGGCAGCCGCATGATAGCATTTTGTGGTTGAATACAGTGGATAGGCTGGGATTGCCGAAGTTGTGTCCTTACACGACAGTGTCATACTCGCCCGCGCCGCCGGCAAAATAACGGTGCAGATCGAATGGGAGAAGACACCGCGGTCAGTGACGATGCCGGAAATGAGGTGCGGCGGGGTCATGTCGAATGCGGGATAATAGCCCTTCACGCCCTGCGCCGCCGTGCGCACGCCCATGGCCTGCAGCGTAAATTCCGGGTCGCGCATCTCAATTTTAACGGTGTCCTTTGTTTCATGGCCGATATCCGGCGCGCCGGTAACGAATGTCGGAATACCGAAATGATTGGCGCAGATGGCGATCTGCAGTGTCCCAACCTTGTTGACGACATAGCCGTCGAGGCAGATTGCGTCCGCCGCGCAGGTGAACAGATCGACGTGCTCCCGCCCATGACGAAGGCGGGCATATTGTCGGTGATCACGGTCACGTCGAAGCCCATATCATGGCAGACCGTGGCTGTCAGGCGTGCGCCCTGAAAGTACGGCCGTGTTTCCGGGCAGAACAGGCGGAAGGTCTTTCCGGACTGCTTCGCTTCCTTCAGCATCATGCCGACGATCGTCTCGCCGAAGCACTGCGTCATGACCGTGCCGCCGTCTGGGATGAGCGGCACAAGATACTTTGCGATTTCATTGACCTTGCTGTAGCGGCGGTTATTGGCGTTTACAGCATGTTCGCGGATAGCAAGATCAACCGGACGCCCCTCACGAAGCGCCAGCTTTGCCGCCGCCAGACAGCCGTCGCAGACCAGCTTCATCCGCTTGTAGGTTGTGGGGCGCGCGTTTGAGATTGTTTCGTCCGCTGCCTGCAGATAGGCCAGCTGCTCATCCGCAGATTTTTCCCGGCATTCATACGCGGCCAGCGCCATGCCCATGGCCGCCGCCGTATACGGCCCCGCGCTCTGCGTGACCATGTCGCGGATCGCCTGCATGACCTCTACATGCGTTTTGCAGCGAACAAATTCAATTTTTGCCGGGTAAATCCGGCGGTCGAGGATCCGCACCTCGCCCGCGTCGTACCAGGCGACATTCTCATACTGCAGCAGGAAGGCAAGGCCCTCGTCGGCCCGGAACGTTGTCATACGTCCATCTCCTCCAGAATTTTTTCAAGATAGCGGCTGAACCGCTCTGCGACCGCCGCGCCCGTCTCGTTGACCTCCTCGCCGGAGACGGCTTCGCCCGTGATCCCGGCGGCCAGATTGGTAATGACCGAGATGCCGAGCAGCGGCAGACCGCAGTGCGCCGCGGTCAGCGCCTCGGTCACGGTGGACATGCCCACCGCGTCGCCGCCCAGCGTGCGGATGGTGCGGATTTCGGCAGGCGTCTCGAACTGCGGGCCGGGCATGAAGAAATATACGC
>VOFG01002188.1_pt1 | contig 77911 bp, 95 predicted proteins | sample 5384171 | NCBI WGS metagenome assembly VOFG01 (sample SAMN12384726, study PRJNA508395) | human gut metagenome | isolation source: healthy gut F | host: Homo sapiens
CGGATAGGATCTGAGTAAAAGCATCACATTGGATAAATGGCGTTGCAATATTCCATGAAGTTGCTTGATGATATTTATATTCCCGGAGAGAAAAACGATGAATTGCAGTTGAGAGGCAATTTCTTGGTTCGTTTGTTTGCGTTCTTTACTTTCGATGTTATTTTGCATTAGATAAATGCCTAATGCTTTCTGAATATCGGCTATTCCCTTGTCCCATTCATGTTCACCAAGTGTTTGAATGAAAGTACAATATTGCTTGAGCTTTTTGCTTAGCTTTTTTAAACTGTTGTATTCGGTGTCAATGGGAGGATTAATGTGCGCAGAGCGTATTATGTTTGACATCTGCAAATAATACGTTTTCATTCCATTTTCAGAATTGAATGTAGTCAGGATATACTGTTTCGTAGCTTCTGAAACCTCTTCCTGTAAGTCTTTTAATTGACTGTTTTCCATAATCATTAGAATTTAAAAGATGAATAATAGATTGATGGGAGAGGAAGAAGTGCTAATAAAAAAGCGGTTTCGCCTGTCCCATTGTCTAACATACCGACGGCAGGTTTAGAGGTGCATTAACACTCTCTATGGGGGTACGAAACCGCCCATATAAGAGTTCACATACGAACATAAAAATGCTCGCAGCGATAGTAGGCAGGTTTCCCCACCGTCTGTTAATATGTTAGACGTTGCAAATGTAGCCTTATTAATTCAATTCGCAAAATATTGGAGATATTTATTGATGCTTAGTGAAGCTAGTTTTCTTACAATGCAAAAAGATTTAGTGAATGTTTAATATGTAAAAATCCCCGGATAATCTAATTGTCCGGGGATGAATTATTCAAGTAAGAGAATATTGAATTATTTAATTCTCTTGTAACCATATACAGCCAAATCTCCCAGTTCCTCTTCAATGCGGAGTAACTGATTGTATTTAGCCATACGGTCTGAGCGGCTTAAAGAACCTGTCTTGATCTGTCCGCTGTTAGTAGCTACTGCGATGTCGGCGATAGTAGCATCTTCTGTTTCACCGGAACGGTGAGAAGTAACAGTTGTATATCCGTGGCGGTGAGCCATTTCGATAGCGTTCAGTGTTTCTGTCAGCGAACCGATTTGGTTTACTTTAATCAGGATAGAGTTGGCACAGCCTTTTTCGATACCCATTGCAAGGAAATCTACGTTGGTTACAAACAAGTCGTCACCTACCAGCTGGCAACGGTTGCCGATGCGTTCGGTCAGCTTTTTCCAGCCTTCCCAGTCGTTTTCGTTCATACCGTCTTCGATAGAGTCGATAGGGAATTTGTTGATTAGTTCTTCCAGGTAGTCAACTTGTTCTGCGGAAGTGCGTTTCTTACCTTTTTCACCTTCAAACTTGGTATAATCGTAAATACCATCGTGGTAGAATTCGGAAGAAGCACAGTCCATACCGATCATAACGTCTTTGCCCGGTTCGTATCCTGCTGCTTTTATAGCGGCCAGAATTGAATTCAGAGCATCTTCCGTACCTTCCAAGTTGGGGGCGAAACCACCTTCGTCGCCTACGGCAGTGCTAAGACCGCGATCTTTTAATACTTTCTTCAAAGCGTGGAATACTTCGGCACCCATGCGCAGACCTTCTCTGAAAGAAGGAGCGCCTACGGGACGAATCATAAATTCCTGGAATGCGATAGGAGCATCGCTATGTGAACCGCCGTTGATGATATTCATCATCGGTACAGGCATTACGTAAGTATTTGTTCCGCCGATATAACGGTATAGAGGAAGGTCGAGATAACTAGCGGCAGCTTTGGCTACGGCAAGAGACACACCGAGAATAGCGTTAGCACCTAAATTAGATTTAGTCTTGGTACCGTCCAATGCCAACATTGCGTAGTCGATTCCTCTCTGGTTGAGTGAAGACATACCGATTAGTTTCGGAGCGATGATTTTATTTACATTGTCAACCGCTTTTTGTACTCCTTTTCCACCGTAACGTTGTTTATCACCGTCACGAAGTTCCAATGCTTCGTGTTCACCTGTGGAAGCACCTGACGGCACAGATGCACGTCCCATAATGCCTGATTCCAATACTACGTCAACTTCTACTGTGGGGTTACCTCTTGAATCGAGAATTTCTCGAGCTACAATTTTTTCAATTTTCATCGTTTCTATTGTTTTTGAATAAGATTTCTGCAAAAGTACGGACTTGACGGGGAGTGAGAAATCACTATAAATAGGTATTCTTTTTGTGCCTATTCCCTATATGTCGTTAGTCCGACCTTATACTATAACAACGGGACGATGCTTTTTGTTTGAGTGCGGCGGGGTGAATTTGCAGGATTTTAATCTTCGATAATAACCCCTAACAGTGGAAGCAAATCCATTGCTTGCAGGGAAGTGATGACAGCCCCTTTCAGATCGCTGATGTTAAGCGTGATTCCGCTGATACGGGAAGTGCGCAAATCTATTCCGCGAAGCGGAGCGTGTGAAAAATCGGCTTCTACGAGATCGCAACTCTCAAATGCGACGGATGAAAAACGGCAGTCGTTCAGACTTCCGTTGCGGAGCTGGCTGTGTGCAAAACGTACCTGGTTCATTTTACTCATAGCCAGATTGATATAACCTGCGTTGCAGTCATGCAGCAAGACGTGATTCATCGTTGTTCCCGATAAATTGGTACCCAATAGTTTGCAGGAAATGAATTCTACCCGGTAGAGCGAACTTTCAGCAAAAGAAATGTTGGATAGGTCGCAGTTCTCGAACCTGACATCGGTCAGTTGGGAGGAACGGAATTTGCATTCGCTGAATATCTGATTTTGGAAAGTGCAGTTCTTGAAACTTTTATAGGACTTGTTGATTCCTTCTTCTTTTCCTTTGCTAAATAAAAGATCGGAGACTGTTTCTTCCTTGTCGAGCCATTCCTGTAGGGTAGTAGTACTGACTTCCTGCTCTTCCATCATGGGAGGAACAACGCGGACGGGTTTGGTTGGGTTTCTTTTAATCATGCCGTAAAGGTAGGATTTATATTCGAATTATTAAATCTGTTTTCCCACATATCCGCCGGCTAACGTTGCGGCTAATCCTATTCCTATACTTAATAATGTATATAGAACAAATGCCCCGTAAAATTCTCCTTTCAGCAGACCTACGCCGTCACTGGAGAAAGTAGAGAACGTTGTGAAACCTCCACATAAACCCGTTGTCAGAAACAAACGGACCTCGAACGGAAGGTGGAATCGCTCTGAAAGGGCATAGAACAGACCGATGAGAAAACTGCCGAGAAGATTGACCGTGAAAGTGGCCCATGGAAAATGATAAGGGACGATTCGTTCGTGCATTAACAACTGGATAAAATAACGTAGTGCACTACCAGTTCCTCCACCGATAAAGATATAGATAACTTCTTTACTCATTTGATTGAAAGATTGATATTATTTGTAGGCGGCTTCAAAATCCTTTTCGAATTGTTGGAAGCCTCCGGGATAAACTAAGGTGTTGTGTCATATAAATAATAAAATGTTTGTTGATGTGATTGAGATAATAATCTGCAAATATAGAAAGATTATGCAATATTCATATTTAATCCTTTTAATTTAATCACCATAGACACTATATTTTGGGGGAGACAAAATGTGTTATCTGTTTTATTATTAAGTACTTATTTCGTTTTTGAATCTGTATTCCTCTATATTTTCTTTATAAAGAAAAACACTACTTGGATTTCCGGTCTATCTTTGCCATACGATTATTAACTAACTCATTTATATCATGAAGAACATGAAAATAGGAACTGCAATGTGGGTCTGCCTGTTGCTCTCTTTTTTCTTCGGCACATCAGCAAAGGCCGAAAGTATCACTTCTCCTGACGGACAATTAAAACTTAATTTCTCTGTCAACATGCAAGGAGAACCGGTGTATGAACTCTCTTATAAAGGAAAAGAGGTGATTAAACCTTCGAAACTGGGACTGGAATTGAAAAATGATCCCGGACTGATGAATGGATTCACTCTGGCCGATATTAAAACTTCTGCTTTTGATGAAACATGGGAACCGGTGTGGGGAGAGGTGAAATCGATCCGCAACCATTATAATGAAATGGCTGTTATCCTGAATCAAAAGGCGCAAGATCGTAATCTGATTATTTGTTTTCGTCTTTATAATGATGGCTTGGGGTTCCGCTATGAGTTCCCGCAGCAAAAGAATCTGAATTACTTCGTTATAAAAGAAGAACATTCGCAGTTTGCTATGGCCGGCGATCATACGGCATTCTGGATTCCAGGCGATTATGATACGCAGGAATATGACTATACCGAATCCAAGCTTTCAGAGATTCGCGGATTGTTGCAAGGGGCAATTACTCCAAATGCTTCTCAAACTCCTTTTTCACCAACAGGTGTGCAGACATCTTTGCAAATGAAGACAGCCGACGGTCTGTATATTAACCTGCACGAAGCCGCTTTGGTTGATTATTCTTGTATGCATCTGAACCTTGACGATCAGAACCTGATTTTTGAATCATGGCTGACTCCTGATGCAAAAGGGGATAAAGGTTATATGCAAACGCCTTGCCGTTCACCCTGGCGCACGGTGATTGTCAGTGATGATGCTCGTGATATTCTGGCTTCCAAATTGACTTTGAACTTGAATGAACCTTGTGCCTACGAAGATGTTTCCTGGATTAAGCCGGTGAAATACATCGGTGTGTGGTGGGAAATGATTACCGGAAAAAGTTCCTGGTCGTACACGGATGATGTTTATTCTGTGAAACTGGGACAGACGGATTATTCCCAAACAAAACCGAGCGGGCGTCATGCAGCCAATAATGACAAAGTGAAGCGTTACATTGACTTTGCTTCAGAGCATGGATTCGACCAGATCTTAGTGGAAGGCTGGAATGAAGGCTGGGAAGACTGGTTCGGAAATTCGAAGGATTATGTCTTTGATTTCGTAACTCCGTATCCTGATTTTGACGTGAAGATGCTCAATGCGTATGCAAAGGAAAAAGGAGTGAAGCTGATGATGCATCACGAGACTTCCGCTTCTGTACGTAACTACGAGCGTCATCTTGATAAAGCCTATCAGTTTATGATAGATAACGGATACAATGCTGTGAAGAGCGGGTATGTAGGTAATATTATTCCGCGTGGAGAACATCATTACGGACAGTGGATGAACAATCATTATTTATATGCGGTGGAAAAAGCGGCCGAATATAAGATCTGTGTAAATGCTCACGAAGCAACCTCGTCCGACAGGATTATGTCGCACATATCCGAATCTGATCGGTAATGAATCGGCTCGTGGCACGGAATATGAAGCCTTTGCAGGGAATAAGCCGTTCCATACCACCTTGCTTCCTTTCACCCGTCAGATTGGTGGACCGATGGATTATACACCGGGTATCTTTGATACAAAACTTTCTTTCCTGTCAGGCGACCACAGTTTTGTACGTACAACTTTGGCAAAACAGTTGGCACTTTATGTAACGATGTACAGTCCTTTGCAATGGCAGCCGACCTTCCGGAGAGTTACGAACGTCACATGGATGCATTTCAATTTATCAAGGATGTAGCCGTTGATTGGGATGACAGCAAGTATCTGGAAGCGGAACCGGGAGATTATATTACCGTAGCACGTAAGGCAAAAGGTACTGATAACTGGTTTGTAGGTGGTATCACCGATGAGAATCCCCGTACTTCTGCTTTTACACTTGATTTTCTCGAACCGGGAAAACAATATGTAGCTACTCTTTATGCTGACGGAAAGGAGGCGGATTTTGAAAAGAATCCTACTTCTTACCAGATAAAAAAGGGCTTGTTACAAACAAGAATAAGATGTCTGTGAAGCTGGCACGTAGCGGAGGATTTGCAGTAAGTTTGATTGAAGCAACTCCCGCTGACTTGAAAACGATCAAGAAATGGAAATAAGATTCCGGTAAAAAGATTGTTTCCGGATTCCCGCTTTTTAATAAATATTAGTTGTGCTCCGCAAAGAAAACTAAAACTTTGCGGAGCGCTTTTTTTTATAGGACGAATTCTTTTTTTGTACTTTTGCGCCATCTTTTTTTAAACATTATCAATAAAAGAACAACATGGGAGGTTTTTTCGGAACAGTCTCGAAATCGAGTTGCGTGACTGATTTATTCTATGGTACAGATTATAACTCACATCTGGGTACAAAGCGGGGCGGACTCGCGACTTATAGTCAGGAGAAAGGATTTATACGCTCCATTCACAATTTGGAAAGTACATATTTCCGATCCAAGTTTGAAGGAGAACTGGACAAATTCAAAGGAAACGCCGGCATCGGTATCATTAGCGACACAGACGCACAACCTATCATCATCAATTCTCATCTCGGGCGCTTCGCCATTGTCACAGTCGCTAAAATAGCCAATATCCAAGAATTGGAAAAAGAACTTCTCAGTCAAAACATGCACTTCGCCGAACTTAGTTCGAGCAACACCAACCAGACGGAACTTATCGCATTACTTATTATACAAGGCAGAACTTTTGTGGAAGGTATCGAAAATGTGTTTAAGCACATTAAGGGTTCTTGTTCGATGTTGCTTCTGACGGAAGATGGTAGTGTCATCGCTGCCCGTGACCGATGGGGACGTACTCCGGTGGTGATTGGAAAGAAAGACGGTGCTTATGCTGCAACGAGCGAATCGTCCAGTTTCCCGAATCTGGATTATGAGATTGAGAAATATTTAGGTCCCGGTGAGATTGTCCGTATGTATGACGATCATATCGAACAACTTCGTGAACCGAACGAGGATATGCAGATTTGTTCGTTTTTGTGGGTGTACTATGGTTTTCCGACTTCTTGTTATGAAGGAAAGAATGTAGAGGAAGTGCGTTTCACCTGCGGATTGAAAATGGGACAGACGGATGAATCGGAAGTGGATTGTGCTTGCGGTATTCCTGATTCGGGAGTGGGTATGGCTTTGGGGTATGCAGAAGGCAAGGGGGTTCCTTATCACCGTGCGATTTCAAAATATACACCGACATGGCCTCGTAGCTTCACCCGAGCAATCAGGAGATGCGTTCGCTTGTTGCTAAGATGAAGTTGATTCCCAACCGTGCCATGCTGCAAAATAAACGTTTGTTGTTCTGTGACGATTCAATCGTGCGGGGAACTCAATTACGTGACAATGTGAAGATTCTGTATGATTACGGAGCAAAGGAGGTGCACATGCGTATCGCTTGTCCGCCATTGATTTATGCTTGTCCGTTTGTTGGTTTTTCGGCTTCTAAAAATGCATTGGAGTTGATTACCCGTCGTATTATCAAGGAACTGGAAGGGGATGAGAATAAGAACCTGGAGAAATATGCTACTACCGGTTCTCCGGAATACGATAAGATGGTTAGTATTATTGCAGAGCGTTTCGGTCTCAGTTCATTGAAGTTTAATACACTGGAAACGCTGATTGAGGCTATCGGATTACCTAAATGCAAGGTTTGTACACATTGCTTTGATGGTAGCAGCCATTTTTAAAGTAGTCAAATAGGATATTTAAGTATCCGGATAAAAGTATACAATAAAAAGAGCCGTGAATTGTTTGTCAATTCACGGCTCTTTTTTTACCTTTACGGCACTATAAACTATCAATTTGTAAATTGTAATTAGTAACTTGTAATTAAAACAATATGACTTTAGTAGACAGATTTTTAAAGTATGTAAGCTTCGATACACAATCTGATGAATCGACAGGGCTTACTCCAAGTACTCCGAAGCAGATGATTTTTGCTGAATACTTGAAAAAAGAGTTGGAATCTTTGGGATTGGAAGATATTACTTTGGATGAGCATGGCTATCTTTTTGCTACACTTCCTGCCAATATAAATAAAGAAGTACCCACTATCGGGTTTATTGCCCACATGGATACAAGTCCTGATATGACGGGTAAAGATGTCACTCCGCGCATTGTGGAAAAGTATGACGGTTCGGATATTGTGCTTTGTGCTGAAGAGAATGTAGTCCTTTCTCCATCACAATTCCCGGAATTGCTGGATCATAAAGGAGAAGACTTGATTGTAACCAACGGAAAAACGTTGCTCGGTGCTGACGACAAAGCCGGTATCGCGGAAATTGTATCAGCGATGGTTTATCTGAAAGAACATCCCGAAATCAAACACGGAAAAATCCGTATCGGTTTCAATCCGGATGAAGAAATCGGTGAAGGTGCTCATAAATTCGATGTAGAGAAATTCGGCTGTGAGTGGGGATATACAATGGATGGCGGTGAAGTGGGAGAGTTGGAGTTTGAGAACTTTAATGCTGCTGCCGCAAAAATAACCTTTAAAGGACGTAATGTGCATCCGGGATATGCCAAGGATAAGATGATTAACTCTATCTATCTTGCCAATCAGTTTATTACGATGCTTCCCTCACAGGAAAGACCGGAACATACGACCGGCTATGAAGGATTCTATCATTTGATTGGTATTCAGGGGGATGTGGAGCAAAGCACTGTGTCTTATATCATTCGCGATCATGACCGTGCAAAATTTGAGAACCGTAAAAAAGAGATAGAACGTCTGGTAGCTCAAATGAACGCTGAATATGGAGCTGGTACTGCGACACTCGAACTGCGCGACCAGTATTATAATATGCGTGAGAAAATAGAACCGGTGATGCACATCATCGACACTGCTTTCGCAGCCATGGAGGCGGTAGGAGTGAAGCCGAATGTGAAGCCGATTCGTGGCGGTACGGATGGAGCGCAGCTTTCTTTTAAGGGATTGCCTTGTCCGAATATCTTTGCCGGTGGTCTGAATTTCCACGGTCGTTACGAATTTGTGCCTATCCAGAATATGGAGAAAGCAATGAAAGTGATCGTAAAAATAGCAGAACTGGTGGCTTCCAAATAAAAAAGACGGTAAGCTCCGGTAATACTTAATACCTGATACTTAAAACTTAATACACAAAAAATGAAAACCACTCCGTTTACAGAGAAACACATTGCATTAGGTGCTAAAATGCACGAATTTGCAGGCTATAATATGCCTATCGAGTACTCTGGAATTATTGATGAACACATAACTGTTTGTCAAGGTGTCGGTGTATTTGATGTATCGCACATGGGAGAATTTTGGGTGAAAGGACCGCAAGCGTTGGCCTTTCTGCAGAAAATAACATCTAACAATGTGGCGGCACTGGCTCCGGGTAAAATACAATATACTTGTTTTCCGAATGAGGATGGGGGGATTGTAGATGATTTGCTGGTTTATCAGTATGAACCGGAAAAATACATGTTGGTTGTTAATGCTGCCAATATTGAAAAAGACTGGAACTGGTGTGTTTCTCATAATACGGAGGGAGCCGAGTTGGAAAATTCGTCGGATAACATAGCTCAACTTGCTATACAGGGTCCGAAGGCTATTTCGGTTCTGCAAAAGTTGACGGATATTGATCTTGCTACTATTCCTTATTATACATTTAAGGTTGGAACGTTTGCAAGTGAAGAGAATGTGATTATCTCCAATACGGGTTATACCGGTGCGGGAGGTTTTGAGCTTTATTTCTATCCGTCTGCGGCTGATTCTATATGGAAGGCTATTTTTGAAGCTGGTGAAGAGTATGGCATTAAACCTATCGGTTTGGGTGCCCGTGATACGCTTCGTTTGGAAATGGGCTTCTGTCTGTATGGTAATGATCTGGATGATACAACTTCTCCGATTGAAGCTGGATTGGGATGGATCACTAAGTTTGTGGAGGGCAAGGATTTTGTCAACCGTCCGATGCTGGAAAAACAGAAAGCGGAAGGTGTTACCCGTAAACTGGTTGGCTTTGAAATGGTTGATCGCGGAATTCCCCGTCATGGCTATGAACTGGTAAATGCTGAAGGCGAGCAAGTAGGAGTGGTTACCTCCGGTACGATGTCGCCTACCCGTAAGATTGGTATCGGCATGGGATATGTAAAGCCGGAATATAGTAAAGTGGGCACGGAAATCTGTATCGATATGCGTGGTCGGAAGTTAAAAGCTGTGGTAGTGAAACCTCCTTTTAGAAAGTAAGAAATAAGCTGGTTATTGTGTATAGCCCCGGATAAGTTACGACTCTATCCGGGGCTAAATTATTTTATGACGTTGTTGCAAAACATATCCGTAGATATGTTGTTTATCCCATAGAAATAATATAATTTTGTCATCAAATACGATAAAATAATGTCTCAATTACCTACTCTTATAGCTGACCTCGCACTTATATTGATTTGTGCCGGTGTTATGACTTTGTTGTTTAAGAAGTTGAAGCAACCTTTGGTGTTGGGATATGTGGTTGCCGGATTCCTGGCAAGTCCACATATGCCGTATACTCCATCAGTAATGGATACCGCCAACATTAAGACATGGGCAGATATTGGTGTCATCTTCTTACTGTTTGCTCTTGGTCTGGAATTTAGTTTTAAGAAGATTGTAAAAGTGGGTGGTTCTGCTATCATTGCTGCTTGTACCATCATCTTTTGTATGATTTTGTTGGGGATAGGAGTCGGTATGGGTTTCGGCTGGCACAGGATGGATAGTCTGTTCTTGGGCGGTATGATTGCAATGTCCTCTACTACTATTATTTATAAGGCTTTTGATGATTTAGGATTAAGGAAGAAGCAGTTCACCGGGCTTGTACTGAGTATTCTGATTCTGGAGGATATACTGGCTATTGTATTGATGGTGATGCTTTCTACGATGGCGGTAAGCCATAACTTTGAAGGCACCGAGATGTTGGAAAGTATCGGTAAACTATTGTTTTTCCTTATTTTGTGGTTTGTAGTAGGCATCTATCTGATTCCTGAATTCTTGAAACGCTGCAGGAAACTGATGGGAGAGGAAACTCTGCTTATCGTATCATTGGCACTGTGTTTCGGTATGGTAGTGATGGCAGCCAATACAGGGTTCTCTGCTGCATTTGGTGCATTTATCATGGGGTCTATTCTGGCAGAAACAATCGAAGCGGAATCCATAGATCGGCTAGTGAAACCGGTCAAAGATCTTTTCGGAGCTATCTTTTTCGTATCGGTGGGTATGATGGTAGATCCGGCAATGATTGTGGAGTATGCCGTACCTATCATAGTAATTACTCTGGCAGTAATTTTGGGACAGGCAGTTTTTGGTACATTTGGAGTAATTCTCTCCGGAAAGCCCTTGAAGACAGCTATGCAATGCGGTTTCAGTCTGACGCAGATCGGCGAATTTGCCTTTATTATAGCTTCTTTGGGAGTCTCTTTGCACGTAACGAGTGACTTTCTGTATCCGATAGTGGTAGCGGTTTCTGTGATTACTACTTTCCTGACTCCTTATATGATTCGTTTTGCCGAGCCGGCTTCTACTTTTGTGGATGCTCATCTTCCGGAATCATGGAAAAAAATAATGATGCGTTATTCTTCGGGCTCGCAAACAGTACTTAATCACGAGAATTTGTGGAAGAAGCTAATCCTGGCAATGGTACGCATAACTGTGGTATATTCAATTGTCAGTATGTCGATTATTGCACTTTCTTTTCGTTTTGTCGTGCCATTCTTTAAAGAGAATCTGCCTCATTTCTGGGCATCATTGTTGGGAGCGGTATTTATCATTCTGTGTATTGCTCCTTTCTTGCGTGCCATTATGGTGAAGAAAAATCATTCGGTGGAGTTTATGACTTTGTGGCACGCCAATCGTGCAAACCGCGCACCGCTGGTATCGACCATTGTGATTCGCATTATGATAGCGGCACTTTTTGTTATCTTTGTTATTTCCGGATTATTTAAGGCGTCTATCGGATTGATTATTGGAGTGGCTGTACTTGTTGTATTGTTGATGGTATGGTCTCGCCGTTTGAAGAAGCAGTCGATATTGATTGAACGACGTTTCTTTCAGAATCTTCGTTCAAGAGATGTACGTGCAGAGTATCTGGGAGAAAAGAAACCGGAGTATGCCGGTCGTTTGTTGTCTCATGATTTACATCTTGCCGATATGGAGATTCCCGGAGAATCTTCTTGGGCGGGAAAGACATTGCTGGAGCTGAATCTGGGGAAGAAGTTCGGTGTACATGTAGCTTCTATTCTTCGTGGAAAGAGAAGGATTAATATCCCCGGTGGTTCTGTCCGCCTGTTTCCGATGGATAAGATACAAGTGATAGGTACGGATGAGCAATTGAGTGTGTTTAATGAGGCGATGCAAAACGGAGCGAAGATAGACTGGGAGGTATATGAAAAGAGTGAGATGGCTTTGAAGCAGTTTATCATTGACAGTGATTCTGTTTTTCTGGGTAAAACGATCCGTGAATCGGGTATCCGCGACAAATATCATTGTATGATAGCCGGTGTTGAACGGGAAGACGGTACACTGATGGTTCCTGATGTAAATGCTCCACTCGAAGAAGGCGATGTTGTTTGGGTGGTAGGCGAAAAAGAGAACGTGTACCAATTAGTCGATCAAAAAAACGAAAAAGTACAAGCAGGATAAGAATGGAATACTTATTTTTGCAACGATAAAAACTTAAAATAATAATATCATGAAGAGTGATCCGAAAGAATGTCTGTATTGCCAGAACAATGAAACGCTGCATAATCTGATGATTGAGATTGCGCAATTGAGTGTGTCACGTGTGTTTTTGTTTAAGGAACAAACCTACCGTGGACGTTGTCTTGTATCTTATAAAGACCACGTCAATGATTTGAACGAATTGAGTGATGAAGATCGTAATGCTTTTATGGCAGATGTAGCACGTGTCACTCGTGCAATGCAGAAAGCTTTCCAGCCGGAAAAGATCAATTATGGTGCTTACTCAGATAAATTGTCTCATTTGCATTTTCATTTAGCACCTAAATATGTGGATGGACCTGATTATGGAGGTATATTCCAAATGAACCCGGGAAAGGTTTATCTGACTGACGCAGAATATCAGGAATTGATTGATGCTGTTAAAGCGAATCTGTAAAAAGAAATTTCGAACTGCAATCTATAAGTTGTTTTGTGTGACCGTTTTTTATAAAAAGCATTCTGAATTGCCTAATATAACAATATGTTCACCGTTCAAACGATTTCGTTTTAGGCGTTTTTTCTATTTATCCTATTCTTCAAAATCGAAATCAAAGTCAAAATCATCCATAAACTCGGGAGTTGTAAATTCTTCCAGTTCCCGACGATCTTTCTTGGTCGGACGTCCGGTTCCACGTGCACGGTCTACGAACCCGCTGATTTTGCTCATTTCCAAGTAATTCATATTGATCGGGAGTCGTTACATTCTCCATCATTTCCGATACCAGTTTGGCTCCTACACGTTTCTCAATCGGTTGTAATACTTTGAATGAGTATGTGATAGGTGGTTTCTTCACTTGAATAACATCACCCGGTTTTATCATACGGGCAGCTTTGACCAGCGAACCGTTGATGGTAATACGTCCTTTTTTGCAGGCTTCTGCTGCAATTGTGCGTGTCTTGAAAATGCGAACAGCCCACATCCATTTGTCTATTCTTGCTTCTGCCATTTTAGTTAGTTATTTAGTGATAATAATTAGTCGGTTAGTGGACGTTATCATTGATCGCTAACCGTTCATTGCTATCTTTATTTTTTATAGAACAGGTTATCATTTCTTGTTGAACTGGTTCATGGTAATATCAATACCTGCCAGACAGAAACTTTTGATAATTTCCCCTGCCATCTCCAGTCTTTCATCCATTGTCTTCCAGTCTTCATCAGTGAAGTGACCGAGTACGTAATCGATTTGTCCGCCACGTGGAAAATCACCTCCCGATTCCAAATCGCAGACGGGCATAGTTTTGAGTGCCCAGAATGGCGGCAATATGCTTCAATCCGTTATTCCAGCGTCACTCCCTTTTCCTTTTAGGCGTAACGTACCGAAAGGGAGTGCCAAGTCATCTACCACTATCAGCACATTTTCTAATGGGATGTTTTCTTTCTGCATCCAATAGCGAACGGCCAATCCACTCAGGTTCATAAAAGTCGATGGCTTCAGCAGGATCAACTGACGCCCTTTGACTGAAAAACTAGTTGTAAATCCGTAACGTCCATCCATAAAAGGAGGAGCATTATTAATTCTGGCCAATGCCTCTACTGTCATGAAACCAATATTATGCCGGGTTTCATGATACTCGGGACCAATGTTTCCCAGTCCGACAACTAAGTATTTTATCATCGTTTTTCCGTAAAACAGTTCATTAATATAGAAAGAGAAACGCAGATTAATACAAATTAATGCAGACTGAACATCTGCTTTAATCTGCATTAATCTGCGTTTTGCTATATCTCTTTACAGGGATAATCTCAATTACTTCCAGCGGCTGCTGCTGCACCTCTTGCTGCACGAGTCAACTTAACAGCACATACAACGGCTTCTTTTGCACTAATCAGTTCAAGACCTTCGAAGCTCAGTTCGCCAACTTTAACAGTCTTACCCAATCCCAGGTGAGAAACGTTAACAGTCAGTTTCTCAGGAATTACATTGTACAGAGCTTTCACTTTGATCTTACGCATCTGCAATGCAAGCTTACCACCGGCTTTCACACCTTCTGCAAGACCTTCCAACTGTACCGGTACTTCCATTACGATAGGTTTAGCTTCGTCAATTTGATAGAAGTCAACGTGCAGGATAGTATCTTTTACCGGATGGAACTGAATATCTTTCAGGATAGCGTTTACTTTTTTGCCATCGATAACCAAGTCTACAACGTAGATGTGCGGAGTATAAACTAAGTTACGAAGTCCTTCGTTAGTCACTGTGAAGTGAACAACTTCACCAGCTCCGTAAAGTACACAAGGTACACCACCGTTCTTACGAATTTCTTTCAAAGCTCTAGCTTGTTCCGAAGAGCGTTCTGCAATTGTTCTTGCAGTTCCTTTTACTTCAATTGATTTCATTTCTTTAAAAAATTGTGTTACTCTAAATTAAGTTAGCTTGCTTAATTCACCATCACACGATGTGGATTATCACACGATGTTGCAAAAAAGCGGTGCAAAAGTACTGTTTTTTTTTGAAATATCAAAGAGTTACCTCTTAAAAGTCAATATCGATCTTAATTTCGCTCTCCAATTTGTTTTCCCGGGCTTCTTCGATTGCTTTCTGTTCACTTTCTTCATCCGCTTCGGTGTTCAGGCGGGCGATATATTCGTTCGCATCACTGCACTCAATGAAAGTTGACTGCTTCTTCGAGTCCTGCCATAAACTTCTGAAAGTCCTCCCTATATAGGAAGATTTTGTGTTTTTCGAAACTAACCTGAGAATCGTCACCTTCTCCCGTTATCACTTTCTTACTCTCTGTAATAGCCAGGAACATTTCATCTTTACGGTTCTTCTTCACATCGAGGTAATAGATGCGTTTACCTGCTTTGATGGACTTGGAGAAAACAATCTCCTTATCATTCATGTCTGCGTTCATTTTCTTTTTAAATCTTCCATATCATTGGGTCCGTTTATAATCGGCCTCAAAATTGGATATTTTTTTTAAACTGTCAAAAGAAAAAGCGCAGAGAATCAAATACTGCATAAAAAATGTGATTTATTAGTGGAAACTCATTAAAAATATCTACTTTTGCAGCTCGATAACAACAGTATTGATTAGAATTATGATCAACAGAGTTCTTATTCGTCTTAAGATTATACAGATTGTATATGCTTATTATCAGAATGGCAGCAAAAATCTAGACTCAGCGGAGAAAGAGTTATTCTTCAGCCTTTCAAAGGCGTATGACCTTTATAATTATTTGTTAATGCTGATGATGGCATTAACAGAGTATGCACAAAAACGCATTGATGCGGCAAAAGCTAAATTGGCATCTACTAAAGAGGAGTTGTATCCCAACAGGAAGTTTGTAGATAACAAGTTTATTGCTCAATTGGAAGTCAATAAACAATTGTCCGAGTTTATAGCCAATCAGAAAAGAACCTGGACAAACGACCAGGACTTTATCAAAGAGCTTTATGAGAAAATTGTAGAAACCGATATCTATAAAGATTATATGGCTTCTGATGACCACTCATACGAGGCCGATCGTGAATTGTGGAGAAAACTCTATAAAACATACATCTTTAATAATGATTCTCTCGATCAGGTATTGGAAGATCAGAGTCTGTATTGGAATGATGATAAAGAAATTGTAGACACGTTCGTCCTGAAAACAATCAAACGCTTTGATGAAAAGAAGGGTGCCAACCAGGAACTGCTTCCGGAATTTAAGGATGACGAAGATCAGGAGTTTGCACGTCGTCTGTTCCGTCGCACCATTTTGAATTCTGACTATTATCGTCATTTGGTGAGTGAGAATACAAAAAACTGGGATCTGGACCGCATTGCATTTATGGATATCATTATTATGCAAACTGCCTTAGCGGAAATTCTAAGTTTCCCGAACATTCCGGTCAGTGTTTCGTTAAATGAATATGTAGAAATAGCGAAGTTGTATAGCACGTCTAAAAGCGGTAGCTTTATCAACGGAACGCTGGATGGAATAGTTAATCAATTGAAAAAAGAAGGTAAGTTGACCAAAAACTGATATCTTTGTATACATTATAGAAACTAAAACTGATTATTTATGAACGTATTGACTTTATTATTAGATGCTCCTGTTGGGGCTGCCGGAGGTGGAAGTATGATGTGGATCATGCTGATAGCTATGTTTGTTATCATGTATTTCTTTATGATCCGTCCTCAGAATAAGAAGCAGAAAGAAATAGCTAATTTCCGTAAATCTCTTCAGGTAAATCAGAGCGTGATTACTGCAGGTGGTATCCACGGAACAATCAAGGAAATTACTGACGACTATATAGTACTTGAGATTGCTTCTAATGTAAAGATTAAAATAGACAAGAATTCTATATTCGCTGATGCTTCAGCGGCTAGCAATCAGTCTAAATAAATAGTTGGTAAATAAATGCCTATGTTTGATCGTAGGAAAATAGAATATACATATTTAAAACTATCAAAGAAAATTAAGGATTTTCTGCTCAGTGATAAGAGCAGAGAGTTCTTAATTTTTTTATTTTTCTTCCTGATAGCCGGTGGATTCTGGTTGCTTCAGACGCTCAATAATGATTATGAAGCGGAGTTCTCCATTCCGGTACGAATAAAAGATGTTCCTAATAATGTAGTGTTGACTTCGGAACCTCCTTCCGAACTTCGCGTCAGGGTGAAAGATAAAGGAACAGTGCTTCTCAATTATATGCTGGGGAAAAGTTTCTTTCCGGTCAATCTAGGTTTTCTTGATTATAAAGGAAAAGATAATCATGTGAAGATTTACGCATCTGATTTTGAGAAAAAGATATTGAGTCAATTGAATGTGTCTTCCAAAATTCTTTCTATACAAGCCGGATACATTAGAGTATATCTATTCTGAAGGAAAGTCTAAGTTAGTACCTGTCCGCTTTCAGGGAAAGTGACAGCCGGACTTCAATATTATGTATCAGATATGATTTGTAATCCGGATTCTGTATTAGTTTATGCTCCGGAAGGAATTCTGGATACTATCACCACCGCATATACTCAAAAGATAAACCTGGAGAATATTTCAGATACAACCCGGCGACGAATTCCGCTGAATTCTGAAAGAGGAGTGAAGTTTGTTCCGGCTTCGGTAGAAATGATATTTCCGGTAGATATTTATACGGAGAAAACAGTAGAGGTGCCATTACACGGAGTTAATTTCCCAGCCGATAAGGCATTACGTACCTTCCTTCCAAAGTTCAGATAACTTTCCAGGTGGGGTTAAAGCGGTTCCGCAGCATAAAAGCAAGCGATTTTATCATCAATATTTCTTACGAAGAGTTGTTGAAGCTGGGTTCTGATAAATATACGGTTAAATTGAAGTCGTTCCCAAGTGGAATCAATCAAATCCGTATTGTTCCTGAGCAAGTAGACTTCTTGATAGAACAAATTACTTCTAATGTCGATTAAGATTGGTATAACCGGTGGTATCGGTAGCGGGAAAAGTGTGGTTTCCAGATTATTTGGAATAATGGGAATTCCTGTTTATATTTCAGATATAGAAGCAAAGCGTATCACGCAGACAGATCCGGTGATTTGTCAGGAACTTTGTGCGCTGGTCGGTCAGGATGTGTTTCAAAATGGTGTGTTGAATCGTTCTTTGCTGGCATCCTATATGTTCGGTCATCCGAATCGTGTGCAGAAAGTGAATGAAATTATTCATCCACAGGTGAAAGAAGATTTTCGTCGGTGGGCTGCCCGGTTTGGTGGTGAACAATTGGTAGGTATGGAGTCTGCCATACTTGTGGAAGCCGGTTTTAGGAGTGAAGTTGATTTTCTGGTTATGGTGTATGCGCCGCTGGAAGTGAGAGTGGAGCGCGCCATAAAACGGGATTGTTCATCGAGAGAACAGGTGATGAAGCGTATTGAGGCACAAATGAGTGATGAAGTTAAGAGAAGTCATGCTGATTTCGTGATAGTCAATGATGATGAAACACCGTTAATTCCGCAGGTTTTGGAGCTTATTTCTTTGCTATCTAAAAATAATCATTACCTTTGCTCCGCAAAAAATAATTAATAAATAAAAGGATATATACTATGTTGAAGACTATCTTGTCTATCTCAGGTAAACCGGGATTATACAAACTTATTTCGCAAGGAAAAATATGTTGATTGTTGAATCAGTCAATGCTGAGAAGAAACGTTTTCCCGCTTATGGTAATGAAAAAATTATTTCTTTGGCCGATATAGCAATGTATACGGACGATGCAGAAGTGCCTTTGTATGATGTGCTGGAAGCTATAAAAGAGAAAGAGAAATCAGCGCAGGCTTCTATCGACCCGAAAAAAGGCTACTCCTGAACAATTGCGTGAATACTTGGCTGAAGTATTACCAAACTTTGATCGTGAACGCGTATATGTAGCAGATATCAAGAAATTGGTAGCTTGGTATAACATTTTGATTTCTAATGGAATCACAGAATTTAAACCGGAAGGTGAAGTTAAGGAAGAAGCAGCTGCAGAATAATCTGTACCGTTTATTTAATCAAAAATAGAGAACATGATAAGCATTTTAAATGCTTATCATGTTTTTTCGTATAAACACTTGTATGTTCAGAAAAAAATTAGTATTATTTGGGTAATCTTTTACTAAAATAAATATCTTCTACTTATATTGTAAATAATGATGCTTTTTTATGTATCTTTGTCGCTGTTCACTATTCTTGGGAATAGCAGTAGTGAACGGCGAATAACAATAGAGAACAAAAGCGTTATAAAGATATTATTCAAGACTTGAGATCTGGACAATATTGAACTACTTAGGAATAATGTTTAAACGCTCGTGTTCTGCCATGTATGTAAATATGTGGTTGAACATTAGTTGTTTTGCATGATTTAGCTAGTAGATGTCTAAAGCGTCAAGGGGGGGATAATTGTAGTAAGTTCCCACGCTTTTTATTTTTAATAGCCTTCTAGGGGAGCAGATGGTTTTTGATGTAGGGTATGGAGACAATAACAAATAAAGAAGTAAACGTCCGTTTGGACAATGAAAAGGGACATTATGCCTAACAGGTTTGTTGGCAGGTACAATGGTATTCCTTTACGATTCACAGGGAGAATTAAAAGGCAAACATAAATTTGCTTTGCCTTTATTGACTATGGAAATCCCTCAACAGGGTACCTATGTTTTGGTAATGAGCCATCCGAATTGCCAACCGGAAGTCCGGAGATTTACATATTCAGGGATATAAATAATACCGGTATGCTTCTTATCAAGCATACCGGTATTCTATTTAAATGGAAACTCTTAATTTCTGAATACCAATCCGTCTCCACCAGCGTCAACGGTAATTGCTTTACTGCGGTCGACTTCCTGGGAAAGTAACTTTTTGGATAGATCGTTCAATAGATAACGTTGAATAGCCCTCTTTACCGGACGAGCTCCAAATTCAGGATCATATCCCACTTGAGATAAGAAGTCCAATGCTCCTTCCGTCAGTTTCAGTTCCACTCCGTTTTCGGCAAGCATTTTCTGAACTCCCTTGATTTGTAAGAGTACGATCTGCTTGATTTCCTTTTCATTCAATGGTAAGAACATGATCGTTTCATCAATACGGTTCAGGAATTCCGGGCGAATCGTCTTTTTCAACATATTCATGACTTCCTTCTTCGTTTCTTCAATCACTTCTTCTTTATTGGAACCGTGCAACTTCTCCATCTGACTTTGTATATAAGAACTACCCATATTTGAAGTCATGATGATGATAGTGTTCTTGAAGTTGACCACCCTTCCTTTGTTGTCTGTCAGCCGTCCGTCATCCAATACCTGTAACAGGATATTGAAAACATCCGGATGAGCTTTTTCTATCTCGTCAAACAGGACAACAGAGTAAGGTTTCCGACGTATAGCTTCTGTCAGCTGACCGCCTTCATCATATCCTACGTATCCCGGAGGCGCTCCGACTAAACGGGAAACACTGTGCTTTTCCTGATACTCGCTCATGTCGATACGAGTCATCATCGTTTCGTCATCGAACAGGAATTCTGCCAATGCCTTCGCCAGTTCGGTCTTACCTACACCGGTGGTTCCGAGGAAAATGAACGAGCCAATCGGACGTTTCGGATCCTGTAATCCGGCACGACTACGGCGCACGGCATCTGCCACGGCTTCAATCGCTTCATCCTGACCGATTACACGTTGATGAAGTTCCTCTTCCAAGTGCAATAGTTTATCCTTTTCACTTTGCAGCATCTTGCTGACAGGAATACCTGTCCAACGGGAAACAACGTCAGCGATGTCTTCAGCATCCACTTCTTCTTTGATCATGGCTTTATCACCTTGCACCATGAGAAGTTTTTCCTGCGTATCTTCGATTTCCTTGTTCAAAGCTTGTAGCTTTCCGTAACGGATTTCGGCAACTTTGCCGTAGTCTCCTTCACGTTCCGCCTTATCAGCTTCAAATTTAAGGTTTTCGATTTCAACCTTATTCTGCTGGATTTTATCCATCAGCGTTTTTTCACTTTGCCATTTAGCCTTGAAGGACTTTTCCTGTTCTTTCAGTTCGGCAAGTTCCTTGCCGATTATTTCCAGTTTCGGTTTATCGTTTTCACGTTTAATAGCTTCGCGCTCAATCTCCAACTGTTTGATCTTGCGGGAAATTTCATCCAACTCTTCCGGTACGGAATCTACTTCCATACGCAGTTTGGCTGCAGCTTCATCCATCAGGTCAATGGCTTTATCCGGCAGGAAACGGTCGGTGATGTAACGGCTACTCAATTCGACGGCTGCAATGATGGCATCATCTTTGATACGCACATGGTGATGGTTCTCGTAACGCTCTTTCAGTCCACGAAGGATAGAAATGGTACTCAAGTTGTCCGGTTCATCCACTTGTACGATTTGGAAACGACGCTCCAAAGCTTTGTCCTTTTCGAAGTACTTTTGATATTCGTCGAGGGTTGTTGCTCCGATAGAACGTAATTCTCCACGAGCTAAGGCAGGTTTTAGAATGTTTGCAGCATCCATGGCGCCTTCACCCTTTCCGGCTCCTACCAGTGTATGAATCTCATCAATGAACAGAATTATATCACCTTCTGATTTCTTCACTTCATTGACAACTGATTTCAGTCGTTCTTCAAACTCACCTTTATATTTTGCTCCTGCAACCAATGCTCCCATATCGAGTGAGTAGACCTGTTTGTTTTTCAGGTTTTCAGGTACATCTCCTCGAAGGATACGATGTGCCAAGCCTTCTACGATTGCTGTCTTACCAGTACCCGGTTCACCGATTAGAATCGGGTTGTTCTTTGTACGGCGGCTCAATATCTGTAATACCCGGCGGATTTCTTCATCACGTCCGATTACGGGATCCAGTTTTCCGCTACGGGCAGCTTCGTTCAGGTTGATAGCATACTTTTCCAATGATTGATAAGTATCTTCACTGGATTGTGACGTTACCTTTTCTCCTTTTCTCAATTCGCTGATAGCGTTGCGCAATTCTTTTTCCGTCATACCGGCATCTTTCAAGATCGTGGAGACGGTACTCTTAACAGTTAGCAAAGCCAGTAGAATAGGTTCTAATGAAACAAATTCGTCTCCCATTTCTTTAGAATACTGTGTTGCTTTCTGCAAAACTTCGTTGGATTCACGACTTAGATACGGTTCTCCGCCGGATACTTTCGGCAGGGAGTCGATTTGCTTGTCGACCACGAGAGCTACTTGCTGTCCATTCATACCAAGTTTCTGGAAGATGAAATTAGTGACGTTTTCGCCTACTTTCATCACTCCCTGCATGATGTGGACAGGTTCAATAGCCTGTTGTCCCCGACTTTGTACCAGGTTCACAGCCTCCTGCACCGCTTCTTGAGATTTGATGGTAAAATTGTTAAAATTCATATCTTTGTTCTCCTTTCTTATTTCACGTTTTTAATAACACCTAAAGGGGCTCAAAAGATTTGCCAAGTATAAAAATATGACAAAATAGCATGAGTATTAAGGAGTTAAAGGACAAAATGACCTTTTTATCTGGGAGTAACTGACGAATTTGCTATAAAATATCATTTGTTACCTGATACGCTTGTTTGTGTAATCTTAGCCTGTGATGAAAGAAAATAAATATTGAAAAGTGGATAAATAAAAGTATTGTAGTATCTTTATCCGCTGTAATAATATAGATGGTATATGAGTGATAAGCCCCAAATAAAACTTGCTGAAACAGTGGTGTTGATTGACGCTGCTTTTTTGAATTTTGTAATAACGGATATAAAAGGATATTTTGAAGAAACTTTGCATCGTTCTTTACAAGAGATAGACCTTTCGTTGTTTACTTCCTATATAACCTTGGATGCAGGGATTAACGAAGGAAAGAACGAGGTGCAATTTCTTTTTGTATATGATAAAGAATCCAGTCGATTGCAATATTGCCAACCTTCCGGTTTGCAGGAAGAATTGAATGGAGTCGCTTTTCAGAGTCCTTATGGTGAATATTCGTTTGCAAGTGTTCCTTCGGAAGGGATGGTTTCACGCGAAGATTTGTTTTTGGATTTACTCTCTATCGTTTCCGATTCGGCAGACGTGAAAAGGATGATTGTTGTTTCTTTCAATGAGGAGTATGGAAAGAAAGTGACTGATGCTTTGCATGAAGTGAAAGGCAAAGAGGTCATTCAATTCCGTATGAATGAGCCCGAACTTCCGGTGGATTATAAATGGGATATGCTGGCTTTCCCTGTCATGCAGGCGTTGGGGATAAAAGCGGAAGAATTGCAATAACTATTGTGCTTTTATTCTTTCTGTAATTCATTATTCGTCATTGATTTCTTAACTGTTAATCATAATTGCCGTGTCCGATTTTCGTTTAAAAGTATTTCAGAGCGTAGCGAAGAATCTAAGTTTTACGAAGGCTTCGCAAGAATTGTTTGTCAGTCAACCTGCTATCACCAAACATATTCAGGAGTTGGAGACTTACTATCAAGCTCGTTTATTCGACCGTCAAGGGAGCAAAATCTCACTGACTAAGGCCGGAGAATTGCTGCTGAAACATAGCGAGAAAATCCTGGACGATTATAAACAATTAGAATATGAGATGCATCTGTTGCATAATGAATATATCGGCGAACTGAAATTGGGGGCCAGCACTACGATTGCGCAATATGTCCTTCCTCCTTTATTGGCCAACTTCATAACAAAGTTTCCACAAATCAATCTTTCTTTGATAAATGGGAATTCCCGGGAGTGGAAGCTGCCTTGCAAGAGCATCGGATTGATTTGGGACTGGTCGAAGGGATCTTCCGCTTACCTAATCTGAAATATACTCCATTTTTGCAAGACGAACTGGTTGCCGTGGTGCATACACAGCGTAAATTAGCTGTCACGGATGAGATTACTCCGGAAGATTTGCTGAATATTCCTTTGGTTTTGCGGGAGAGGGGCTCCGGTACATTAGATGTGTTTGAACGTGCCTTATTGCAACATAATCTCAAACTTTCTTCTTTAAATGTATTGATGTATCTCGGTAGTACAGAGAGTATCAAGCTTTTTTTTGGAACATACGGACTGTATGGGAATTGTTTCTCTTCGTCAAATTTGGTGGTAATCTCTTTTTTATTTCAACTGTCTTCTTCTTTCTTAATCCTATTAAAAGTTGTAGATATGTTTGCTTTTTAGTAACTTTAAAGACACCACATCATTAAGAGTTACAATGCAACAAGTCATATCTACAACGTACAAATATACATCAAAAAAAGAAAATGCTCCTACAAATAGGGGATTATTCCATGATTTCAGATTCAGTCTTGGCTACGATAATCTGCAACAAGATGGTATCTCTGAAGCTGTTGGCTCATTGACGGTCTTTCTATACGGCTGGCAAAGGGGCTTCCTGTCCTTATTGCGGACATTTCAGTCACCGATTGCACAGTTACTACTCCCGTCATATTGAGGATCTTGAAGTTTACGGTCATACTTTGGAGTTAGTCATCAAGGTTGGCAAATATTATTGTGACAATGTTTCTTGTCCACAAAAAATATTCTGCGAACCGTTGTCTTTTCTGGCTCGTCGGTATGGTAGACGGAGCTATCTTGTTGAGGAACGCATCAGATCGATAAGTTTGGAACTTACTTCCCGAAAGGCCTCTTCTCTTTTGCAACTGTTCCATATAACAGCCAGTAGTTCTTCCTGCTTACGCATCCTACAACAGTGCGGACAACACAATCCTATGCATAATAAAAGTATTTATGTAGGTATTGATGATTTTGCCTATAAAAAGGTAAGGATTATATGAGTGTGGTCGTAGACCAGATGACACACATACCTATTGCTTTGTTAGAGGATAGAAACGGAGAAGCACTTGATAACTGGCTCATCCGGAATCCTCAAATACAATATATAACGAGAGACCGTGGAAGATGTTTCACAGAGGCTATAAACAGAATAATTCCTGGTGTTACACAAATCTGCGACCGATTCCATCTAATCAAGAATATGACGGACACGATGATACCGGAAATAGAGAAAATAATCCGTCAGACCAAGAAAAAGCTCAAATACGAATATCCTGACAGAGACACGGCTTCTTCGTTAATTCTTCAGGACATATTTAACATGGGAGATGTCCGACACAGAGAAAAAATTGAAGATATACAGGGAAAGCTTGAACTTAAAAATGCAGGGGATGACCATTGAGCAGACAGCCACACATTTGGGTAAGAAAAGTCGCTACATTTATAAGATTATTCACAACAGAAGAATAGGGGCATACTTGAATGAGCAACAGAAGACAGCTCTTAAATATGTATCCGAACTGGCTACAATCATTAGTGCGGGCTGTATTACTCGAAAAATATTGGCACAAAAATGGGGAGTAAAATCAGTGGCGCACTTATTGGAAGGATAACATCCAGCTTGCGAAAAAGGTATCAACAAAAGAGGAAGGAAGTCAAGGAGCATAATGAGAGCATTGAAAACAGAAGTAAAATACAGAGAGTTTCACAGAATCAGATACGCAAATACATTCTAAAGGGAGAATCGGATAATCCTAAACTAGCGGAACTGTATAAGTCCTCACCGCAGATTAAAGAACTTTTAGGCGTGTGTCAGAATTTCAGAGATATGATTAATGGGAACACTTATGATAAGGATATTAGAAAGTGGATTGAAAAAGCGAAGGCAACACGGAATATGGCACTGACGAACTTTGCATATGGTATTGAAAAGACTGGGAGGCAGTACAGGCAGTTATTGATATCCCCTTCAGTAACGGATTACTGGAGGGGACAGTGAATAAAATTAAAGCGGTAAAAAGACAGATGTACAATAGGGCAGGAATTAAACTACTGAGAGCGAAGATTATTTATTCACAATAGAAGAAGTACCACCAAATTTGACGAAGAACCAGAAAAATGATTTTCATTTCTCATATTCTCCCATTTCTCGGTCTACCCGGAAATTTACACCTCCTATAAAAATACTTTGTGCGTTGCGATGACTCCCCCTTCTTCCGGATCTTCCCGCTCCTTGTCTCTGCCTAAAGTAAGAGAGGGAGTAAACGTTCCTATTCCGTCTATCTTTACCGAGCGCCCTTCTGCCATCAAATGCGCCATTTCAATGGCGGTCTGAAGTAGTACGCCTTCTATGTCTCCTGCACTGAATCCACTGACATCGCCAACTCGTTGCGCCAACTCTTTTATGCTTGTATTATCTATCCGCGCAAATTTAGGATAAGTAATTCTTTTGCCTGTTTTCTGAAGATCGGGCATCTCCTCTATGATATATCTTGCCATATCATCTATTGTTTAAAGTATTAATAGATAAGTTCTTTTTGTATTAGAGGCAAACTTCCTTTCTTCTAATAGTAAAGTTCCTTTTGATTAATTATAAACTATAAATGCAACTTTTGTTTTTATAATTGAAGCTTGCGTTTATAAAAACAAAGCTTTCATTTTTATAATCAAAGCTTGCATTTATAGTTTACTCTTATACAAAGATAAGTTTTCTATTTGACAAAAAGAAGTTTATCCTTAATAAAGAAGAAGTTTTCTATTAATAGTTTGGGAGGGAATGAAGATGATTAAAGAGAAAGGATATAACGGGATTTTATGCTTAATATATTATTTCCTAAAAAGTGGATGCAATGCTTCTGTTAGTTTTTAGAAAAGTGTATATTTGTAATATTATGAGTCATACTAATATCATGCAAGCTGAAGAAAATGATTTGGTAAACATTTTATCTTCGCAAAAGAAATCTTTTATGGTGGTGGCCGAGCGAATGAATAAATTCGATCTTCCCCCTTTGTTGCAAAATCAGGATGAGATTTGTGATGAGTATCAGACAGGCATTATTCTAAAATACGTATCAGATGATGGACAGATTGTAGGTTCTGTCAGGGGATGTATGGATGAAAATAGAGTATGTCATATTGGTAAATTGATAGTGCATCCCGATTTTCAGAATAAAGGTATAGGTAGAGAACTTATGACTGAAATAGAACGGTTATTTCCTCACTGTCATAAGTTTTCTCTTTTTACAGGCGAAGAGACACCCAATACTTTGCATCTATATAGCAAAGTCGGTTATAATATTGTATGTAGAAAAGAAATGGAGGGTATCAGCATGATTATTATGGAAAAAGAAAAACTTACTTATAGAGATTTTACGTTTGACGATTTAGAAACTGTTTGTAAATTACCTCGAAACAAGCAGGAGCTGTTTTTTATGTTTCCTAAAGCTGATTTTCCTTTAACAATCGATCAATTAAAGAATATAATAAAAGATAGATTTGATTCGACTGTTGTTTTATTTAATAATGAAGTAGTAGGGTTTGCAAACTTCTATGAGGTAAGAGAATTTCAATATTGTGCTATTGGAAATGTAATAGTAAGTCCTTGTTTTCGTAATCGTGGCGTTGGCACATTTCTGATAAATGCTATGGAAGATATTGGGAAAAAGAAATATAATGTATCGGAGCTTCATTTGTCTTGTTTTGATGCTAATACGAGTGGGCTTCTGTTATATACTAAATTAGGATATAAACCCTATGAAATAGAGAAGTACATTAATAAGGAAAACGAAGTCTCGGCTTTAATAGAATTGAAAAAAAGTGCTGTGATTAGAAATAAATCACTTATTTGATTCTGTTATCTCCTGAAAGTATGATAACTTAAAAAATGCGAGAAGTATCTATGACTAACTATAACTTACAACGATTTTTAGATGCCCAGCGAGGTGATTATGAACAAGCCCTTGCAGAAGTTAGAAACGGGCGGAAATATTCCCATTGGATTTGGTATATATTTCCTCAACTGAAAGGATTGGGCATGAGTTATAATTCACAGTATTATGGTCTTAGCGGCAAAGAAGAGGCTGAAGCATATCTTGCCCATCCAATTTTGGGAGAAAGACTTCGTGAAATAACGTCTGTTTTTCTTCAATTGAAAAATAAAACGGCGCAGGAAGTTTTCGGTTCGTTAGATGCGATGAAAGTATTGTCATGCATGACGCTTTTTAATGAAGTTGCTTCGGATGATTTGTTTCAGCAAGTGATCGACCATTATTATCAGGGTAAAGTGGATGAGACAACAAAAAGAAAATTGGAATAATAACTAATACTATTTTATATGTGCTGTTTAATGAATCTATTGTGGTTGCTGCTTGGTGGTATCTTTACTGCTGTCGAATACCTCATTTCGAGTTTATTGATGATGCTGACCATTATCGGCATTCCTTTTGGGATGCAAACATTGAAGTTGGCCGGACTTGCTTTATGGCCTTTCGGTAAAGAAGTCAGAAGTGGGAACCGTTCCGGTGGCTGCCTCTATATATTGATGAATATCCTGTGGATATTTCTGGGTGGCATTTGGATCTGTCTGTCACATTTGGTTTTCGGGGCTATATTGTGCATTACCATTATCGGAATCCCTTTTGGATTGCAACACTTCAAGTTGGCATCTTTGGCATTATCGCCTTTTGGGAAAGACATTGTAACAGTGTAAGAGTAGTTGGGAGAGAGTATGCCTATAATTAAAAGTTATAATGCATAATTAGAAACTATTGGTGGGTCTTGATTGTTTACCGTACCTTTGCACCCGGAAAACAATTAAAGATAAAAAGATATGATTTCAACAGCTACAAAAACTTTGCAGGCAAATAATAAGATGATTTATGTTGCACTGCTTTCTACTCTGACTTTCTTCTCTTTTTTTAGACTATATTCCGGGATTGGAAGCATGGTCGGCTTGGGTAACTCCTCCGGTTGCTTTGTTCCTCGGACTTATTTTTGCATTGACTTGTGGACAAGCGCATCCTAAGTTTAATAAGAAAACCTCTAAATATCTGTTGCAATATTCAGTTGTAGGATTGGGATTTGGTATGAATCTTCATTCTGCTTTAGCTTCCGGTAAGGAAGGTATGGAGTTTACAGTCATTTCAGTGATCGGAACCTTGGTAATAGGTTGGTTTATCGGACGTAAGTTGTTCAAGATTGACCGTAATACAGCTTATCTTATCAGTTCGGGAACTGCTATCTGTGGTGGTAGTGCCATTGCGGCTGTGGGACCGGTATTGAAAGCGAAAGATAGTGAAATGTCTGTAGCATTGGGTACTATCTTTATCTTGAATGCTATCGCACTTTTCATTTTCCCCGCCATTGGTCATGCATTAAATATGGATCAGCAACAATTCGGAACATGGGCAGCTATTGCCATTCATGACACCAGTTCTGTAGTAGGTGCAGGAGCTGCTTATGGTGAAGAAGCATTGAAAGTGGCAACCACTATTAAACTGACCCGTGCGCTTTGGATTATCCCGATGGCTTTTGCTACTTCCTTTATTTTCAAAAGCAAAGGACAAAAGATAAGTATTCCATGGTTTATCTTCTTCTTCGTGTTGGCATTGGTAGTAAACACTTATTTGCTGTATGGAGTACCACAATTGGGAGCGGCTATTAACGGTATTGCCCGTAAAACTCTGACGATTACCATGTTTTTCATCGGTGCTTCTCTTTCTATTGATGTATTGAAAGCAGTTGGAATAAAGCCTTTGGTTCAAGGAATTTTGCTTTGGGTAATTATCAGTTTGAGCACATTGGCATACATTTACTTCGTGTAAGAAATAAAAGAGAGAATTATATAAAAGAGAAAAAGGTGGGAGAATGATCGTAGTAAACGACTTTCTCCCACCTTTGTTTACTTAGCTTTCAGCCTACGGATAAACAGATCTAAAGCTATTTATTTCTTCTTCAATTCTTCAAAAATCAGTCCTTCCAGTTCTTCTGCCAATTCAGGATTATCCATAATGCATTGTTTAGCAGCATCACGCCCTTGTCCTAACTTAGTATCGTTGTAGCTATACCATGAACCGCTCTTTTGATGATTCCCAGTTCTGCGCCCAAATCGATGATTTCTCCGGAGTGGGAGATACCTTCACCAAACATGATGTCAAATTCAGCTCTGCGGAAAGGAGGCGCTACTTTGTTCTTCACTACTTTCACTTTGGTCAGTTTACCAAGAATCTCTTCACCATCTTTGATAGGTTGGCTACCACGGATATCTATACGTACAGAAGCATAGAACTTCAATGCGTTACCACCTGTCGTTGTTTCCGGATTACCGAACATGACGCCAATCTTTTCACGCAGCTGGTTGATGAAAATACAAGTAGTACGTGTCTTGCTCACAGCAGCCGTCAATTTACGGAGTGCCTGAGACATCAAACGTGCCTGAAGACCTACCTTGTTGTCACCCATGTCACCTTCGATTTCCGCTTTAGGGGTCAGTGCGGCTACAGAGTCGATAACGATGATGTCGATAGCAGAAGAACGGATCAGTTGTTCTGCAATTTCCAAAGCCTGTTCTCCGTTGTCCGGTTGAGAAATATAAAGATCATCAATGTTCACTCCCAGTTTAGATGCGTAGAAACGGTCGAAAGCGTGTTCGGCATCAATAAAAGCAGCGATACCGCCGGCCTTTTGTGCTTCAGCAATGGCGTGGATAGCCAATGTTGTTTTACCGGAAGACTCCGGGCCATAGATTTCGATGATTCTACCTCTTGGGTAACCTCCAACGCCAAGTGCCACGTTCAAGGCAATAGAGCCTGTCGGGATCACTTCTACTTGTTCAACACTATCATCACCCATTTTCATGATAGAACCTTTACCGAAGCTCTTTTCTATCTTTTCCATGGTAGCCTGTAAGGCTTTTAGTTTTTCGCTTGATGCCATTTTATTATCTGTTTCAAAATTAAGTTCATCTTTCTTTGCCATACCTTATTCTTATATAATTAATGGAGTTATTGATTTAAAATCTGTGAGGCATGTTCCTTGGTCTTCACTTCTTTGGGAGTGATAATCCGTTCTATGATTCCTTCTTCATTAATCAGGAAAGTAGTGCGGAAAGTACCCATGTAAGCACGTCCGTACAGTTTCTTTTCTCCCCCATACTCCAAACTCTTCCACTAACCTTTTGTCAGTGTCGGCAATCAGGGTAAAAGGAAGATTGTTCTTTTCGATAAATTTCTGGTGCGACTTTTCATTGTCTACGCTGACACCGATTACTTCATAGCCGGCTTTACGTAGTTCGGAATAGTTGTCGCGCAGATTACACGCTTGTGCCGTGCACCCTGATGTACTGTCCTTCGGGTAGAAGTACAACACAATCTTTTTTCCTTTATAAGCACTTAAACGGATTTCTTCGCCTTTTTCATTGATGCCTAAGATTTCCGGTGCTTTATCTCCTACGTTTATCATAACTATCTTTTTAATGAACAAGTCTACTCTTATAATTCCAGATTTTTGTCGAACTCTTCATGCCAGGGAAGACCTTGCTTGTTGAGTTGTTCCATAAACGGATCCGGATTGAACTCTTCTACGTTGTTTACACCCGGACGCTTCCACTCACCTTTGAAGAACATCATGGCTCCGATCATTGCCGGAACTCCGGTGGTGTAGCTCACTCCTTGCATACCTGTTTCCCGGTAAGCTTCCTGATGGCTGCAATTGTTGTATACATAATAAGTACGTTCCTTACCATCTTTCAAACCGCGGATACGACAACCGATAGAGGTTTCTCCTTCGTAGTTTTCTCCTAAATCCTGTGGGTTAGGCAATACAGCTTTCAAAAATTGCAGCGGCACAATCTTCACTCCGTTGTAATCAACTTCGTCGATTCGTGCCATACCGATGTTTTGGATAACGCGTAAGTGAGTTAAATACTCTTGTCCGAAAGTCATCCAGAAACGTGCACGTTTGATTGTTGGGTAATGTTTCACCAATGACTCTAGTTCTTCGTGATAAAGAAGATAAGAATCACGCGGACCGATGTTCGGATATGTCAGGTCTTTATGAATTTCCAGCGGACCGGTAGTTACCCATTTGCCATTTTCATAATAGCGTCCGTTCTGCGTAATTTCGCGGATGTTGATTTCGGATTGAAGTTCGTAGCAAATGCTTTATGGTGGTTACCCGCATTACAGTCTACAATGTCCAGATATTGAATCTCATCAAAATAATGTTTAGCTGCATAAGCGGTATAGATGCCACTTACTCCCGGGTCGAATCCGCAACCGAGAATAGCTGTCAGACCTGCTTCTTTGAAGCGATCGTGATAAGCCCATTGCCAACTGTATTCAAAGTGAGCTTCATCCTTCGGCTCGTAGTTAGCGGTGTCCAGATAGTTCACTCCAGCTTTCAGACAAGCTTCCATAATAGTCAGATCCTGATAAGGGAGAGCCACATTAATCACCATTTCCGGTTTGAAATCGTTGAATAAGGCTACCAGCTCATCTACATTGTCTGCATCAACTTTAGCTGTTTTTATATTGGGGTTACCTATTGCCTCGACGATTTTATCGCATTTCTCTTTCGTACGACTGGCAATCATGATATCTGTAAATACATCGGCATTTTGTGCCACTTTGTGCGCAACGACAGTGCCAACACCGCCCGCACCAATAATAAGAACTCTACCCATTTCGTTAATTGCGAATTAAAATATTAAGAATATTGGAATTGTTAGCTTTGCAAATATACGTGATTATTTTCAGATAATCATTCGCAGCTACCCCTTTTTATTTGTAACGCTGCAAGGTTCCATTTTCAAATTCCAGCGTTTTGCCATTGTAAAACCAAGTTTCGAAACGATTGTCTTTTTTTAGCTCGATTTCTATCGGATCACCAATGGACAAACGGCATTCCACTGTACTCATACCCGTCTCCAGATCTCCCCGGGAGATAATCTGCCAACGATTTTCTGTGATACCCGGATATTTTTATGTATATCTTCGAATCCGAAAAAGTCTTCGATATAATTTTCATTTCTGACGATAACATCATATTTCAGATCGGTTTCCAATTCATAGATCGCTCCGTCATTGTCTTCTAATGAAAGAATAGCCAGACTGCCGGGAGGAGATAATCTAATATCTTTGATTTGCAGAACTGTATATCGGGGCAGGTGAACGCGTGATTCGGTCTGCTTGTCTTCAAATGATACGATTCTTTTGGCTGGCAGCACCTTTTTAGGATAAACTGTCATTCCCATATATTTATTTTTCAGGCTTTCGATAGTGCCTAGACTCTTATTGGTGAAACTAAATGCATTTGAGAAATATTTCATTCTTTTTTTCTCCTTGAAAATCATTCAGGTCCATGCCGGAGTTTGTTCGTGAGAGGGCAACTTCCAGATAATAAGAATGTCCCTGCGTATCTTTGAATACGATTTTTGCCGGATATGCCTGACTGCCGACTCCGATAGCGGTAATCGTTGCTTCCGTATTGACGGGAATGGCTATATCCCGGTAGCCGGAATAATTGTTGGCATCGTCTATCCGGACACTTTCTGCTTGTATATAGACTGTTTTTCCTACCAACAGCTCTTTAGCAGTATCCACATCCTTCAAATAAACCAATCCGTTGATGCCGGCACGGGGAGCCTTTTCGGAGATCTCCTCCAGCCGCATATTCTTTATCTCATAATAATATTTTCCTCCCTCACATTCGAAGATGAAGCGAGTGGAGTAGTTAGTCCCGTTGGGGATATTCTGAGCTTTCTCTTCAGTTCCCGTGAAAGTGAGTATTTTATGTTTCAGCAGGCTGTTGTCTACCCCTTTCTCGGTCTCGTAGCTGAAAAGGGTGGGAAGGAACATGCTCCGTGGAGATGGAACGAACATAAATTTCATTCCGGGTGTCCATTTGCCCAGCGGTAGCAACGGAAAGTTACTTTTGATAAACTGTTCTTCTTGGCCTACAGGGATTTCCTGTGCAGAAGGAGTAGTGACGATGTAATCACTTTGGGCTATGATAGGAGACGTACCACAGTAGAATAGAATCAAAGACAGGACAATTATTCTCATATTTGTTTACTTTAAGTGAACTATGTAAATTGTTCGTTTGTTGTACATTTACTGGCAAATGTATATATTTTATGTTGCATTGGATGTTATTTTCCAATCTTTTTGATATCTTTGCCCTCGATTTTAACTTAAACGTTATAACAATATGAAGAAAGTATTTGTTTCAATTTGCATTGCTGGTGCAGCACTTGCAATGTCTTCGTGCCGTTCGGTTGAGAAGGCAATTCCCCTGTCATCTATCAATGGTGAATGGAATATCATAGAAGTCAATGGCTCGAAAATCACTCCGGACGAAAGTAAATCCCTTCCTTTTATCGCTTTTGATACAGCAACCGGTCGTGTGTCCGGCAATAGCGGCTGTAATCGGATGATGGGTAGCTTCGATGTAAATGCGAAGCCGGGAAGTCTTGAACTTACAGGAATGGCTAGTACCCGGATGATGTGTCCGGATATGACTACTGAAAATAATGTATTGAATGCTTTTGCGCAAGTAAAAGGATATAAGAAGGCAGGTAAGGACAAAGTGTATCTTTTTGCAATTCGTCCAACCGTCCGGTTGTCGTTCTACAAAAGAAGGAGGCTGATGTGAAACTTTCGGTTTTGAATGGAGAATGGAAAATAAAGGAAGTGAATGGTGAAGCAATTCCTTCTGGAATGGAAAAACAACCTTTCATTGCTTTTGATGTGAAGAAAAAAGACAATTCATGGCAATGCCGGATGTAATTTGATTAATGGCGGTTTTGAAACCAGTACCAGCAATGCCAAATCAATTTCTTTTCCGGGAGTAGCGAGCACAATGATGGCTTGTCCGGACATGGAAACAGAAGGTAAGGTGCTGAAAGCTATCAATGAGGTGAAGTCATTCGATGTGTTGTCCGGTGGCGGCATTGGCTTGTATGATGCAAATGGCGCATTGGTCATCGTGCTGGAAAAGTAATAAATAGATCGATCTATATAATAGGATATGCCTGTGTCGCACATGACGACACAGGCATATTTTTTTTCCTTTCATCGAACCAGAGCCGTCTGCATTTGTTTAAAGAAACAGTTGCTGACTGGCTTTGAATATGACTATGTCAGCAGTGTTTATTTATTAAAACTGTCTTTTTGGCAGATATTATGTCATGCATTCGTATAATTTCTTTTTGGCACACGGTTTGCTTTTTAGTAAGCGTCCGTTCGCAACGAGGCTCCTTGATAAGAGCCGGAGAAACAACCGGACAAAAAGAAATCAATGAATAAATAATAAATAAAAAAATAACGATCATGGGAAAAATTATTGGTATTGACTTAGGAACTACAAACTCTTGTGTTGCCGTATTCGAAGGTAACGAACCTGTAGTAATTGCAAACAGTGAAGGTAAACGTACGACTCCTTCTGTTGTCGCTTTCGTAGATGGCGGTGAACGTAAGGTGGGTGATCCTGCAAAACGTCAGGCTATTACGAACCCTACACGTACAATCTTCTCTATCAAACGTTTCATGGGTGAAACTTGGGATCAGGTACAAAGGAGGTGACTCGTGTTCCTTATAAAGTAGTGAAAGGTGACAATAACACTCCGCGTGTTGACATCGACGGACGTCTGTACACTCCGCAGGAAATTTCTGCAATGATTCTTCAGAAAATGAAGAAGACTGCCGAAGACTACCTTGGACAGGAAGTAACAGAAGCAGTCATCACCGTTCCTGCTTATTTCTCCGACTCTCAACGTCAGGCTACAAAGGAAGCCGGACAGATTGCCGGTCTGGAAGTAAAACGTATTGTAAACGAACCGACAGCCGCAGCTCTTGCTTACGGTTTGGATAAGGCTCACAAAGATATGAAGATTGCTGTATTCGACCTTGGTGGTGGTACATTCGATATCTCTATCCTCGAATTCGGTGGTGGTGTATTTGAAGTACTTTCTACAAACGGTGATACTCACCTGGGTGGTGACGACTTCGACCAGGTAATCATCAACTGGTTGGTACAGGAATTCAAGAATGATGAAGGTGCTGACTTGACTCAGGATCCGATGGCTCTGCAACGTTTGAAAGAGGCTGCTGAAAAAGCTAAGATTGAACTTTCTTCTTCTACAAGCACAGAAATCAACTTGCCGTACATTATGCCGGTAGCCGGTGTACCAAAGCACTTGGTTAAGACGTTAACTCGTGCTAAGTTTGAAGCTTTGGCTCACATTTGATTCAAGCTTGTCTGGAACCGTGTAAGAAAGCTATGTCTGATGCAGGTTTGAGCAACTCTGATATTGACGAAGTAATCCTTGTAGGTGGTTCTTCACGTATACCGGCTGTACAGAAATTGGTAGAGGATTTCTTCGGCAAAGCTCCTTCTAAAGGTGTAAATCCGGATGAAGTAGTAGCCGTAGGTGCTGCTGTACAGGGTGCTGTGTTGACGGACGAAATCTAAGGGCGTGGTGTTGCTGGATGTTACCCCGCTGTCTATGGGTATCGAGACGATGGGTGGTGTGATGACGAAGCTCATCGAGGCCAACACAACCATTCCGTGCAAGAAGAGCGAGGTCTTCTCCACGGCTGCCGACAACCAGACGGAGGTGACCATCCACGTCCTGCAGGGTGAGCGTCCGATGGCTGCACAGAACAAGTCAATCGGTCAGTTCAACCTGACAGGTATTGCTCCGGCACGTCGCGGTATTCCTCAGATTGAGGTGACATTTGATATTGATGCCAATGGTATTTTGAAGGTGTCTGCCAAAGATAAGGCTACCGGCAAGGAACAAGCCATCCGTATCGAAGCTTCCAGCGGCTTGAGCAAGGAAGAAATCGAAAAGATGAAAGCCGAAGCCGAAGCCAATGCCGAAGCAGATAAGAAAGAGCGTGAGAAAGTAGACAAGCTGAACCAGGCCGACTCTATGATTTTCCAAACCGAAAATCAGTTGAAGGAACTCGGCGACAAGCTCCCTGCCGACAAGAAGGCTCCGATTGAAGCTGCTTTGCAGAAGCTGAAAGATGCCCATAAGGCTCAAGACCTGGCTACCGTAGACTCTGCCATGGCCGAATTGAATACGGCATTCCAGGCTGCAAGTGCTGAAATGTATGCCCAGAGTGGTGCTCAGGGTGGTGCACAAGCTGGTCCTGATATGAATGCAGGGCAACAAGGCGGTGCTCAGGATAATACAAAGCATGGCGATAATGTGCAGGATGCTGATTTTGAGGAAGTGAAGTGATTCCGATAAGTATACAGATAATAAACAATAAGCAAAAGCGTGCAGCTGAATTACAAAGAAGAGTGGTATTTGATTATAGAATCATACCCTGTTTACAAACGAGGTTCAACCCGTGCAAGCCGTGTGGTAGAATCCATTAACCGGACTATATCTACACCAGTTTGGGACAAATCGTCCATTGCACGTATCTTACCGGATGGAACATTCAACTATAAGCCTAAGCGTGATTTGAATGGAATTATCCAATGTCGTTCAACGATAGACCAAGAGGCTTGTATCTATGCCGATAATGTGCGTAAGTTGCGGCAACATGAATATGATAGTGCCATCCTATACACTGATAAGGAAAATGAAATCGCTGCACAGAAAGAGCGGAGCGAACAGGATTTTATCAAGTATTTCAATAGTATTATAAGCACACGTCATCCCAACAGTTCTGATTCAATAATAGTCAATTGGAGGCGTGTAGGCGAATTATTGAAAATGTATTCGCAAGGGCAGCCAATTCCATTCAAGGCAATTTCCGTTAAACTGCTTGAAGACATTAAGATGTTCCTTCTCCGTGCCCCAATGGGAGGGAATAAGAAAGGTACTATCTCACAAAACACGGCATCGACTTATTTCTCTATACTCAAAGCTGGATTGAAACAGGCATTCATTGATGAATATCTGACCGTTGATATAAGTGCGAAAGTAAAGGGAATAACAAACATTGAGAAACCTCGTGTTGCGCTTACCATGAATGAAGTGCAAATGTTGGTTGATACTCCTTGCAAAGATGATGTTTTGAAACGTGCGTTCTTGTTCTCTATTCTCACTGGATTACGGCATAGTGATATTCAAACTTTGAAATGGAAACAAATTCAGCAAACAAGCAAGGGTACATGGCAAGCAGTCGTAATTCAGCAAAAGACAAAAGGCCCGATTACAAGCCAGTCACTCAACAAGCACTTCAACTATGCGGCATACGTCCAGACGATGATGAAGCACTTGTTTTTGAAGGATTGACTGATGCCTCTTGGATTTCTCGCCCGTTGAAAGTCTGGATAGAAGCATCCGGTATCAAGAAGCACATCACTTTCCATTGCGGCCGCCACAGCTTCGCTTCACTATTGCTGGAAAATGGTGTTGACATATATACCATTAAAGATTTAATGGGACATACTAATGTCAAAACCACGCAGATTTATACGCATATTGTAAACGAACAAAAGAGAAAGCCGCCAATACGCTGCATATAGACAATTTGGATTTATAGGTTGTGGTGGAGGATCCCACCTCTGAGCACCAACGACTTATGTGATACCTATCATGTATTTACCACCGTTTACCCCTCATGAAGCATCGGCTTTTTGAGGGGTGTTTTTAGTATTGAGGCTTTCGGTAAGGAATGTGTTAGTCCCAATAGTGGTTTATTCTCCTTTTATTATGGCTTCCAATAAATTCTCGTATTAATGAAACTTAAATCTGTCAGTGGTAAATGAACGGTTGATTGGTGGCGGTCAAGCACCTATTTAGCACCTATAAGCATCCCTATACTTTTGCGGCATCAACTTTAATACGAAAAAAAAATGGCTTATAAAGTAAATTCATTGGAGGAAATGCCGAATGCGTTGTCCTACCTGATTGAGTCCGTAGAAGCACTGCAATCTAAAGTAAATGCCTTGCAGCATAAGCAGGCAAGTAACTCACCCAAGTGGATGGATATAGACGAGCTTTGTGCTTATCTGCCATCGCATCCAGCCAAGCAAACGGTTTATGGATGGGTATCAACTAAACAGATTCCCGTACATAAAATAAATAAGGCATTGGCTTTCTTGCAATCGGAAATTGACGATTGGTTGAAGAATAAATCGCATAAGACACAGGATGACTTAATGGAAGAAGCCAGACGATTTGTCGAATCTAAAAAGATTATCAGATGATGGAAACGACAGATTATTGCTTTTCATTCTTTCGTAAGCCTATTCAAAACATCGAACCGATAAGGGCGGTAGGTATTGTGGATGTGTATCGTTATATCATCGGGCATTATGCCCAACCACAAACCGAAGCCCTGCGTTTGATGCTATCTTCTTCCGAAGCCAAAAGATACAAAGCCACTCATTTTGACTATTGTACTTTTTTCGGGATTATTCCGAAAACGGAATGAAAAGGAACTGATTATGCACTCAGGATTAATATGTTTGGATTTCGATCATGTGGATAACATAGGGGAGTTAAAACAGCAACTGCTCAACCATGAGTATTTTGATACGGAACTGTTATTTGTCAGTCCATCCGGTAATGGATTAAAGTGGATAATACCTGTTGACTTGAAAGGCTGGGAACATTCCCGGTACTTTAAGGCTGTTGCCAACTGCATCAAAGCAACAGGTTTGTCATTAGTGGATATGTCCGGCAGTGATGTGGCTCGTTCATGCTTCTTATCCTACGACCCACAAGCATATATTAACCATAAATACAAAGATGATGTCGAAGAAAATATTTTCCGCCCAAGATTGGGAGAATGTCCCTTCTGAAATACAACAGGCACATACACCAAGTATTGCCCCTATATATAATAAGGTGGAGGATGATGTGGAAAGTGTTGTTCGGGAGATAGAACAGTGTGCCATTGATATAGCCCCTCATTATAAAGATTGGGTGGAGTTGGGCTTTGCGCTTGTGGATGGATTGGGAGAGAACGGACGGGAGTATTACCACCGCATCAGTAGGTTTTACCCTACCTATCAAAGGGAAGAAACGGATAAACAATATACGCATTGTCTGCAATCCAAAGGACAAGGCATTACCATCCGTTCTTTCTTCCATTTGGCAAATCAAGCCGGAATCTCATTGGCTCCGTTCAGTAAAGAGCATTTATCCATTTTACCAAATATCCAAAATGGTAAAACGGGTAAATGGATAAAATCAGAAGAAGAACTTCCTGCATTTCCTGAATGTGTGTTTGAGCATCTTCCTCCTTTTCTAAATGAGGTTGTCAATAATTCCATTTCGGTAGATGACCGTGATACGATATTAATCGGGGCTATTGTGTGTTTGTCGGTATGCTTTCATAATGTTTGTGGCGTGTACGATGAACGCATTGTTTATCCGAATCTATATCTGTTCGTGGTGGCAGATGCCGGTATGGGAAAAGGAGCATTGACCTTATGCCGAGAATTGGTAGCTCCCATCAATCGTAATTTGCATGAACTTTCCAAACGATTAGAGCAGGAATACAAAGAAGCGATGAGCGCTTATATCAAAGGTAAGAAAACTGATGAAATGACTATGCCAACAGAACCGCCTATGCGTATGCTCATCATTCCTGCCAATAGCAGCGCAAGCTCTTTCTTGAAGATATTGGGAGATAATGACGGAATCGGGTTGTTGTTTGAATCGGAAGGAGACACATTAAGCCAGACTTTGAAGTCGGACTATGGTAACTATTCCGATGTGTTACGAAAGGCATTTCACCATGAATTGGTAAGTTTGAGTCGGCGCAAGGATAGGGAATACTGTGAAGTCAGTAATCCAAGAGTATCAGTCGCTTTGGCTGGAACTCCCGAACAGGTAAGAAGATTGATACCTGATGCGGAGAACGGGTTGATGAGTCGCTTTTTGCTTCTATATCATCCACTTCAAACGTGGCATAAGAAATGTGTTTGCCACAAGCGATATTTCTCAATCCAAGAACGCAATGTTCAAACTATTGGGAGATAAATTCTGCCATCTGCATGAAGAATTTGTACGGCAGGGAAATTATTCCTTTTCCCTTCCTTCCGATTTGCAGGAACAGTTTATTGAATATCTCAGTCGTGTGAATGAGGAATGTTGTGACGAAGTGAATAACAAGATGCAAGGAGTAGTCAGACGGATGGGACTAATTGCTTATCGTATAATGATGGTGTTGACCGCTGTCCGACATCTGGATAATGTGATTCACAAATCTTCTTCTGACGAGACTGTACAATTGGTTTGCCATAAGTTTGACTATTCCATAGCCATGAGTATTTGCGACACCCTGCTTTATCATGCCGTATTCATTTATCAGAATTTGTCAGGAAATCAGTCAAAACGATTCAATACCGATTCGCAAGAGACAGGCGTTTATGCACGAAGGAACACCCTTTATAATATGTTGCCTGACATTTTCACAAAGAAAGATTATGATGCGGCGGTTTTAACTTTAGGCGAGAATGGAAGTACGGCAAACAAGTGGATAGAAGCCTTTATTAAAGATGGCAAGCTATGCCGGATAGAGCAGGGGAACTATAGGAAGATTTTTTGAGTGGCAAGTTTGTGTTTTAGTGTCACTAAAACCTATGCCGCAAGCGATAGAACTGCCACTCTCAAAAAACAATTTATCAATATCGAGAATGAATATGAGTATAAAGGAAAAGAAACTTGGTGGCCGCCCAAAGTTGGCGAGCTATCAGAAACGTACCAAATGTTTTCGGGTAATGTTTACTGAGAACGACTACATTTATATCCAATCCAAAGCGGAACAGGCAGGATTGTCTGTCAATGAATTTTGCCATCAGGCGGCAATGGATTGTCAAGTCTGTCAACGTATCAGTCCGGAAATGGTATCGGCAATTCGTGACCTTTCCGGTATCGCCAATAACGTCAATCAGATTGCCCACCAGATGCACATCTATGGATTGGAAACAGTCAAACAACAGTGTTTTTCGATTATCTCGGAAGTTAGTAGAATTATCACCCAAGTAAAGAATACCTGTCATGATAGCGAAGATTAAAACAAGAGTTGATTTCGGAGGTATTGTAAACTATGCCAACGACCAAAAGAACAAGAAGAAATACGCTACACTTTTGGCGCACGAAGGAGTATGTGCCATTAGCAATAAGTTGATTGCCGATTCTTTTTGCCTTCAAGCATCCATGCGCCCGAAAGTAAAGAGTCCTGTGAAGCACGTATCACTTGCTTTCTCTTCGCAAGATATTAGCCGTTTTCCTGATAATGAAGAAGGGGATGCGCTTATGGTGGAGATTGCCAAGAAATGGATGGAACAAATGGGGATTCGCAATACTCAATATATCATAGCCCGGCATCACGACACGAAACATCCTCATTGTCATTTGGTATTCAATCGGATAGACAATGAAGGTAATCTTATTTCTGACAGCAATGAAAGAATACGCAATGCAAAAGTTTGCTGTGCTTTGACTAAAGAGTATGGACTTTACTTTGCTCCTAAAAATAGCAAAGCCAGAAATAAGAGCCGTTTGCGTCCTCATCAATTACGGAAATATAATCTCCGTTCTTCAGTTCTTGATGCACAAGTAAATTCTCATTCTTGGAATGACTTTCTTAGCATTCTCAAAGGTCAGGGTATAGATATGCGTTTTAATCATGCTGAGAACTCTGATAAAATTCGTGGTATATCCTTTTGTATGGATGAATTTAGCATGGCTGGTTCTAAACTTGACCGTGATTTGAGTTTTAACAGCCTTTGTGCTACATTGGGTAATATGGCAACAGAACTGATTATTCAACCCCATCAAGTCATAACTCCCGGTGGAGGTGGAGGAACCAACAATGAACAAGGATGGCGAGACGATAAAAACAAAGATAACCAAAGAAACGAACCTGTTTATAAACCCTCAAAACGTAGAAGATAATGAAAGAAGATGTAGTAGCTGCAAATCTTGCGAATTTGCGTCAAAGTATCAACGAGCTAAAAGAGTGTATTGAAAAACAGAACGCTACTGTTCCTAAACCGGAACAATCTGTAAAAGCGAATTCCAATGAAAAGGCCATTTATACTGGAATTGCCAAAAGTTTCTGTACTTGCTGGAATGAAGCCTTGTCTGTGGTCAAGAAACATATCTGGCAACAGCAGCCTAACACATTGCCGTTTTCGCTATGGTTTCCGAAACTCATTGATTTATTCAAGCAGAAGTCCAAACTTCTTGAATATCTTTATCGGCACGTTTGCGATTACAATCAGAATCGTATAACTATCGAAACTAATACCCGATGTATATTGAAACGGCAGGATGAGATATTGGCAAAAAATCAATGAGCTGAAAAGCCCTGTAACTGTTATTCCGCCTAATATTAATGGGCTGTTTATATGTGGCTATCATATAAAACTCCAGTATATTGTGCCTATTATTACCGTTATTATTATATGGGCTGTTGTTGCTTCTGCTAGTAGTATGAAATATAAGGAAGAATCCTTTGCACATTATTCGATGTATCGGGCTATTAAGGAACAACATCAGTCTTTTATCGAAAAATTGACAGTTGCTCAAAAGATGATTAGTATGTTTATTATTCACACATGCCCCTGATTATATATGATTTTGGGAAGGAAGAACTATCTGTTCTGCGGAAACGGTGCATCCACATACTGGGCTACATCGTTTACTCTCTGATTGCCACCTGCAAGTCTGCAGGAGTAGAACCTAGAACCAGGATTGAGGATATCTTACACAAAATTCCATATTATGAAAGGGACGAAAAGGATATGACAGAGCTTCTCCCCAGTAATTGGGTAAAATTTAACCAAACTTGTTCCGAATAGATACTATTAGTTCCGACTGACAACGAATAGCACCGATTCGGAACTAATTTCTCAAATTTGCAACGTGGTTTACCGAATGTTTATTATATTGAAATCACCCCATTTGAAGAGCTCTTTCCATATATTGTTTTGCCAATTCTAAATGTTTGCCATTTCCTAAGTAATCAGCATTATTCCCTTTCAGAATATCCAAATTTGCCGTATGGTAATGATACATACATTTCAAAGAATCGGATAAGGACTCTATAACTGAAAAATTAATGCTTTCCCATATGCGCTCAGCCTTCTCTTCATCTTTATTACTAAGATACAGAGAAAGCTTTTCAAATTTTTCTTCTATGATAGACTGTGTACTAAAATCACGTATATCAAAGAGAGTAACCAGTAGTATTATTACTAAGATTTTACCCTTCATTGAGATTGAGTCAAATGTTAAATAAATCGCAGAATTATATCAATAATTACCAAAGCTACAACACCAAACAAAATTTTCTTGTTGGTATCAATTGCACCTTTAAGTTCATCCTTGACCTTGTCGTTTTTCTCTTCAATAGCCTTTACTGCACTTTGAAGAGAAGCCTCGTGGTTCTTGAGGTTTGTTAGAACCTGATTGATCTTTTCATTGGCCGTTTGCAGGTCTTTCGATTGTTGAGTACTTTCACTCACAAGCTCCGACATAGCCTTATCAAGGCTATCGGCTACGGCCTTAAGAACGGACAAATCCCTAGCTAGAGCATCAATCTTTTGGAGAATCTCCTTCTTTGAACCAGAAAAGTCTGTAGCGGAACCTTTCAAATCCGTAGCAACTTGAGCTAGTTTATCAACACCTGCAGTAGTCTGTTTCGAGAAAACCTCATTAGTGTTCTTGATACTAGCTTCAAAGCTTCTAATGACTTTGGCGCATGAGTCATTCATTGCCGTAGTCGTATTAGAGACGACCTTCTTGGCATTACCTTCAATCTCTGATGACAACATGCCTATATTGGAAACGAGTTTGCCAACAGAGGCTAAACGCTCAGTAACATCAGAATCTACGTCTGAAACGATACCTTTCACCTCAGACTTGATAAGCTCTTTCAAAGAACCAAGTTGAGTGGCAATGGAGGCCAATTGCTGCGAATAATCAGCGAGGTTCTCGTTTATTTCACTATCTGCCTCTAATACGTCATCAATTTGCTCTTTGGCAGTTTTGATGTCTTTCAAGTCGCTCTCTAATTGAGTGAGGACTTCGAGAATAGATTTATCTTCCATATCTTTGTTGTTTTTGCTTAATTAAACATTATCTTTTGTGACTCCTACAAACTTATCTCTAAACATCTTTACCCAAGATGAGTGAATGAAAAGCTCAGCTTCTGTCTCCCATCTATTGATGAGCGTCATTTCCTTATCGTCAACGACATTGCGTCCTTTTTTTGAATTTCTTCTTTGAAACGCTTCATGTTGACATAGAAATCCTTGAGGTTATTAATGGACCTTTCTCTGAACTCCTTATATGCGCTTATATAACTATTCCGCATTTCATTCGCAAGGTTTTTATTGTCGCCAACTCCAAGGAACAAAAGGCAATAGGCATTAAGCATAGCAAGAGCAGGATTGGTATCCGTCAAGGAACGGCGAATTAATCGTACTGCACCATGCAAGTGCTTGATGTTACCAATTTGTGAGTCACTTGGTCCCATCACGTCATCGTCAACAACACGCAAGTACTTAAAGAGTACATCGAATGATGAATACTTACCATGATCCGTATCTTGAGTCAACGAGAAAGCTTCTCCAAACTCTGTCTCATAGTCTTCTCGTGCGTATTTAGAATTGAAGTAATAATAAATGACGTCTTTGAGGTCTTCATTTATTTCCAACCAATTCTTATCACTGTGAATTGCTCTATTACAAAAGTGTTCCATGTCTTGCATTGCACGTTTACGCTTCATCGCAATCTTGGTATAGACAAACTCTGTAATAAAGAAAGACATTGCTGAATCTCATTGTCGCCTCTCACTTCATGAGCTTTTGCAATTTCAATATCAGCTCGTTCATCTGTATAGTATCGTTTCAAGAATTGCTTTAGTGCCATAAAATAATGCCCATCAGCTTTTCTCTTAGTTACAATACGGAAACGTTGATTATAGTAGTCTTGAGTGAAATCGTCGATAACGCCGACACAACACATGCGATAGATTGCCTTTTGAAGCGCTTCTGTATAGTCAGCATAGCCATAATTGTACGCTGGACGTGCAAAACCGTGTCTTCGTTTACCCTCCTCTTCAAGGCGAATGTCATCATCAGTCTTGAATCGAGGAAGATTGTTTTTGTAAGCATTTCGTTTATCCAGCGTACATCTTCTGCCGTGTAGGTATAAGAGATGTAGTAGACCAACTCTTCTTCCGGTTGAGCTAACATCAACTTATCCAAGAAGCCCGAAACGCTTTCAACATTCTTCTGTTCTTCACCAACTTCAACGATCGTATTTGTATTCTTAGACATTAAGAAATACATAATCCATTTTTCGAAATCGGCTCCAATGAAGTTGTTCTCATAAAAGAACTGATGTACTCCATAATCTACGGGTACAGCCTCATATATGCGCGTGCGCTCGTTTTGCTCACTGAACTCTTGAGGACAATACATAATGGTGGACAAAGCCATTTTCCTATCTCGTCCAGCACGACCAGCTTCCTGTACATAGCCTTCCAGCGAACCCGAGTGATTGATGTTCAACGTGAAGCGTACATTGGGCTTGTCAATGCCCATACCAAAGGCTTTGGTTGCAACCATAATATTGGTATCTCCATGAAGGAACTTGTCTTGTTCTGTAAGCGCATCGCTACCGACATAGTTACTTACACGTTGCGTACCAAGGCCTGCAGCTATGGCATCTTTAACGCCACGCTTCTTGGCTGAGTTATTTACACCAAGAGAGCCAACTCTATGGGGGCAAAATACAATGGCTGAAGCATTACTGTTTTCACTGTAGCCCATTCGTCATCTACAGGAACCGTAATGTCTCGATCGTAGATTTCATCTATCACATCATCATCCATAATATTCTCTCGTTGGAGAAATCTACTTTTGATGAGTTTGATATTTTCTGGCTTCTCAAGTTCTTTAAGACAATCCAAAGATTCACCTAAGACTTGGGCCGCCACATCGTTCTTCCGTTCATAGACAGCCCATTTGTCATTGCAACCAGAAGCATCAACTTGGACAACTCGATATTGAAGTTCCAGTCTATTGGTATTTTCATATCTAACGACGGCATCGTTATCTAAAGAGAACGCACCTTCACCAGATAGTTCTCGTTCAACATCTGCTAAAACGTCGAATGAAGCCGTTGCGGTCAAGCCAAACAGCGATATATGTTCATGTCTCGAACTCTGCTTTGGCAAAACATACTGATAGAGATTTCTCCCTAAATGTAAATATGAGAATCTGAAATCATGTCCCCATTCGGAAACACAATGAACCTCATCAATGATACCATATGCAAAATACACATGTAGATCTTGCATATTACGGAGCCTCTGACGGAAACCATGAATGCACAAACGTTCAGGCGACATAAACACGAATAGGCATTTTGAATGCTCCATGTCGTACTCACGCTCTGCACGTGTATCTGCAACTTGCGAATTGATCTAGGTGCACCAGTCTATACCGGCATTGATCAGTCAATCATATTGGTCCTTCATAAGTGAGACAAGAGGATCGATAACAAGGCTTACGCCTGGTTGCAGGAATGCGGCCAATTGATAAGTGAGTGATTTACCGCCACCTGTTGGTAAAAGACCGATAACCGATTCGTTCTGTAGGGCTCTAGAGAGAATAGGAAGCTGACCAGGACGGAAATCTTCCTTTCTAAATAGTAGCTGCAAGAAATATCTTAAATGATCTACAGCATCATCGATTGGTTTCTTATCATCGTTTACTAACGGATTATATTCCAACCCATCCGTAGTGTAGATGTAACGTTCTGCATACTGTTCCGTTGCCGGGAATATGCAATAGAAGCTATCGTTGCTTACTTGATATTCGGTAAAACTGCAGTCTTCCGCTTTTTGGGGTTGAAGAGTACCTAATTACCAAGTCAAAGGTCGTATTACGTATTTCTTCCGTCGGCTCAAAGATAGCATTTTTTTCAAGAAGCGGTGATTCCTTATAAACCTTGCTAGATATGACATGCAGATTTATGTGTGGAATACGCATATTGTCGAAGTCTTGAGACAAAGTTGCAAGATGGTTGAACATTTCTTTGAAATCTTCAACAGCCAATTTAGCAAATGGAACGTCACATTCTTCAATGAGTACATTCCACTCGTCTTTCTGTAAATTCAGACGATGGCTAATCAAAGCTTCCACTAGGACCTTCTGCACTCTTGCTATTGCGATAGGCGTATAGAGTAATTGATTGATGCGTAAGTCTTCACCTGAATCTCCTGTCATGGCATACTCTTTCAGCTTTAGTTCGTCAGCATGGTCCAACAAAGAGTTGAAACGGAAACCGCCATAAAGGGTTGACGCTTCGGAACAAGACAATTTCTCGCTTAAGGTTCTTTCAACCATTAATGAAGGTTTAGTTGGAAGACCTCGGCTCACAATGTTATTGAGAACAGCAAAAATTGGCTCTACGTCATCACTGATACTCGCACCAAGTTCGTATGGAGCATACACATCAAAGTATGTGTGAGTAGCAAAATTCTCAACCATTGGCTTCACACATTCTAATGCGAAACATGCACGGAATTGTGAGGCTGGGAAATAATCATATTTAATGATCTGATCACTCTTATCAGCAAGGAGTTTTAAGGATAGAATATTATAGGTATATCCTAAAAGGTTTTTTGTGATTGCGAATCGCGGAACTGCCATACAAGTGGACGTTGAAAATATTGAAGCAATGTATTGTAACGATTTTCAACATGTTGATAGTAGGGACTAACACAAAGTATATAATTATCCTTCGTCAGATTTACTAGGAGATTTTCACTGATATGCTTGAGACTTATTCCTTTGATGTCGAAAATATTAGAGAACAGATGTATTACTTTTCGTCGTTCAAAAAGCTTAATATCAAAGTCAATTACTTCATCCAGTTTCTTATTGACTGTAGAAACTTTGATTTTGTTATCAATTATCTCAATATTAAACTTAGCGCGATCAAGAGCTATTTCCGAAGGCTCAACGAGTATAACTTCTTTGATTCGACAGTTATAACCTTTTTCTTCGAGATACTCATGAAGGAATATTGTAGCTAAGCCTTGCCCACAAGCCCAATCTATTACAGCTATTTCACCAACAAAAATGTCAGTTGGTGTGTTATCAAAAGCAATACGTAATTTCCCTTTATGCCAATTTGTATATGCAGCTGCATAACCATTCAATTGCTCTTCTTGATCAAAAATTTTTGCGAAATTTTTATCAGCATAGGGTAAGTCCCATGGATGACTTCGATATTCCGATGGAAGCATATCACGACACACTTCAGATATTACATCCAAGGTGACACGAGGCAAGTTCTTTATCTTATCTTTATACTTCGACATCTTATTTCCCTGTTATTGTTTCACATTGGAAGCCAGATTCTTTGGCTGCTTTATAGTTTACCAATGCAAGTTCTTTACTTGTGTTGGCATAGCAATATTCGCATTGGTGTGGACATGTGTCGTATTGCCCAATATCCTTACTTACCATACATCCGCACAGCGTTCGTTGCCCCTTGTCCTTATTATCTTTCTTTTGATAGCATAATGAATATCATCGTCAAGCATGATAGCATTCTCTGGAATTACTTCCGTCTCATCAAATAGGCTTAAAGTAGTATTCTGGGCCCGTATTTCCACTCCAAGAAACTTCATTAGAACTTCGTCGCGCCATGCAAAACGAATCATCAAATTGTCATCCACGCAGTGATTAGGCTGAATGCCATATTCTTTATACTCTGGTTTCTCACCACAAGTGGCTAGCTCATAATTCCAACCTTTGGTTTTATTGAGCGCAGACAGACGTTTGACAAACTCAATCATCTGTTCTTGAGTCCACTCCTGATAATGTACATTATTGCGGATAAGGTTATTCTTAACCTTCTTATATGACTCAATATCAGCAAAGCTAAACACTAACTTTTCGGTATAGCCATTAAGTTGATTGCCAATGTTCTCAATCTTCTGTAACAAATCGTCCATTGAGATTTGGTCTGTGAGAATCAATGGATCGAAGCGCCAAACGACATGTCCTTTTCCAAGCTTATTCACAAGTTGTTTGAATGTATCTATACGTTTCTCTACAGAAGGCACACCTTTTCTAAACCTTCAACGACATAATCATTAAGGGTGTACTGGATGTAGCATTTTATCTTAGGCGTATGCTGTTCTAACTTATCCAAATGAGGAATCAGCCTCTCTGGATTCTTAGACCAAAATACAATAAAACGTGTATTCTTATATGATACATAACTTTTTTTTACCATTAAACGGATTCGTCCACGCTGAGTATCCTTTCTCTAGTCGATGAAAGAACCAGTCTGCATAGAAAGCAGGGATATCCGTACTTCTACTTGCCGAAACGATTTCTGGAACTTGAGCATCAACCCAAGTTCCGTTATCGAGTTGAATAGTTGCCTTCTTCCAAGCCATACACCTCTGAATTAAAAATCTATATCGTTTTCTTCTAGAATCTTGTTTACGAGATATTCTGTAACTTCTTTGTGAAGATTTATTCCCTCAGTTATAATGGAAAGCTCCGTTTTATTTTGACCGAAGAAACCTGATTGTATTTTACTTCTTAGGTCTTGATATGTTTGCGCAAAAATGTCAATAGATAATAAGTGAGAATCTTTCGACAAATCTGCATATTCCATCTTAAACATTGCATCTCTAGCTTTAAAAGGGGTCATGTTCATAAACATCGTACCATCATCCTTATTTACTACAGATGAGACTGTATATTCGAAAACTTCACGGTTATTTAGCATAACGAGCAAACGGGTTAATATCAGATTTGCATCATTTTGAGTGTTTTGAATGGCAAGACTTAAAAATAAATAAGCAATACTTGCTAACTGCTGTTTGTCGTCAATATCTGTAACAGTACCATACGACAAGAATATCATCATACCTTTACCAAATGAGCCTGCATTAATAATCTTCTTAAGTTGGTCAGGATTATTATGGAATGATCGCCATGCTTTATACAATGGATGATATACAGCGTCACCATCATTTCCAACATCCAATTGTGTTAATGCTTGAGCAACATATAATTCAACTTCGGTTAATTCCTTTTTTGCAGAAGCTTTGTTTGATGATTGGGAAAAAGCTTTCGTCAATACTTTTCGGTACTCAATATCCGCATTACGGTCATACATATGAAGAACACACTTCACGACCTTACCATCTTCTAGAGAGACAGTAAGTCCATAGTCAGACATATCAAAATCCTGAAAGCCGAAAGGAGTCTGAGCACTTACCATATACCCTCTAAGAATGACTTCAGTAACAGTTGATTTGATTACGCGCATAGGCTTTGCTGATATCTGAGGTTGACCTGTATCACCATTAATCATACGAACAATATAGCCATCACCGTTTTTAATTGATAACCGCTGCAACCATTGACATTCTTTTCAACCTTAATTGTACGAGGGCATTCTTGCAAGCCCTGTACTGGATTACCATTCTCGTAGCGCTGGTGTTGGTTTGATTCGAATACAAACGATGCAATACTTAGCTCTGTAGTTTTTGGAGCTGAAGTTGTAGATGTCGCAGGTCTTGAGGCCGTCGGTTGTGGCTTCGCTGCTGGTCTTGATTGTGACACAGAAGTTTTTGCGTCATTTTTTTGCCGAATATGAAATCTAATAGTCCCATTGTTGTATTATTTTTTAATTATTTTCTTTCTCCCTTCTCTCTTTTACCCTTTCCTGTCCCGGCATCTTTTTAGCCAATACACTTTCTCCAGCAGGAAAATAGAGAGGGAAAACTTTATACAAGAAACTTACAATATCATTACGTTTCTTACCCATGTTAAAAAAAGCAGAACAAACAAAATACATAAGGTCTTGCTGACTACATGTATCTTTTTGCTGAATGGATATTGATGGAGTGATTATCAAGTCATGTTCTGCAAATGCATAGGCACAGGCAAGGATAGCTTTTTGTTCTTCTTCGGTAAACATCTTGATTTTATCTGCCAACCATTCAAGTTCTCCTTGTAAAAGTGCTTTTTGCTTTTCGTTTTGTTCTTTCAATAGAATGGAAACTTTTTTCCTGCTCTTTTGTAGTAAGGGCTTCTTCTAATTTTTGATTCCTGCGTTTTACAGTGTTGTACTTTTCCATATATGCTACAGCTATGCAAAAATATCCGACTGCAATAGCAAAGATCAATACTGCATGAAATCTGATTTTAGCCTTTATATCAGTTTGCATATCTATATAATCGCAAGTCATAACAGTTATCAGTATCATAAGCGTTGCGCCCACACACATTGTTCTGGATTTAGCCTTAGAACTTATTGGGGCTATACCAAGCAATAAGGCTATTGCTAAGAAAGCCATAAGTAAGGTAAAAACTAATATGAATATTGCCACGTGATTCTATTGTTGTTTATGGTTTGATAATAATGCGCCAATAGCCAGTTTTATCAGATCCTTCATGGATCAAAAATTCCCATGGTCCTAAGATTCTTGATGTTTTTCTCTATAGCGCGTTTAGTTACACCAATCTTGTTAGCCATATTATCGGCTGTGATTGATGGATCAGAAATAACGAGGTCAATTATCTTTTGTGCAGTTTTACTGACTGTCTTCTGTGTTTCCGATGTGTCTCCGAACTTATCCGCATTTACACCGAACTTTTCGACCGAACTTGCTTCGTTTACACCGAACTTATCCGCATTTACACCGAACTTATCCACCGAACTTTCTTCGCTTACAGGGGACTTTTCGAGGGTACTATTTACCCTGTTAGCCACTTCCTCAACAGGTATTCTTCCGCTTTCGTTCCAATTCAGATTATAGAAAGTGGTGTAGAAAGAAGTCGCTTCCGTTTGATATTGAGGTTCTTTGCCTTGCAGGAAATTGGGTAGTTTTTCCGTAAGCTCCCGCATTTTGCGTAAGCCGGAGCCACGTTTCTCCATATAGTCCAACTGTGTGAACACATCCGCAATGACAGGGTTGCGGCGCATGGACGGCACTTTGTATATGTCACGGTCTTGAATCTGTGTACCGTCAAGCATGGCACCAGGTGATACCAGTTCTACACGGTCATCGTAAATATCGATATGTACTTCACCGCCCATCACGGTATAATCTCGATGGATAAGGTGGTTTACCAATCCTTCGAAGATGGCACGGTCTGAATAGTCGGGGAGGTTAAGGCGATAGTTCGGCATCTTTACCCAACCACTCATGGTATAGTTCTTGATGAAGTCCATGCCGTATTTCAATAGCAATACAAGGTTAGCCCGATGTTCTACGGAACTGATGGCATCATCTTTATAGAGTCCTGTCCAACGGGTGCAGAAGATACGTGATTGGAATACGGTGCAATTATCCACAAACAGCAATCCGGCATTGGTAAGTTTGCCGTCTGATGTGACCAAACCGAATGATTCCAAATATTTGTCATTCCATTCTTGATGGGTTTGCTCTCGAAAAGTATTGGCAAGGATGATGAAAGAATGTTTGCTGGCCTCCACTTGGGTAGGAAGAGAATCCCATGTCATGTGCGTACCTTTTAATACTAACGAAAGAAGTTGTTGCGAATTACACTCCACACTTTCATTGCCAATTCGCATATATGCGGTACGTGTCCCATCCTGATAATAGTAATAAGGTGTAAGCGTTCCTGCCTTTACTTTCACTTCAAGCAGGGTATGCCCTTCATGTTCTATCGGAATAAGTTGTACTTCCGGCACAGGGTCAAGTCGTGCCTTTATCATTTCACTGATAAAATCAGCATCGGCTTGTGGATTCTCCAACCCTACAATTACGCCGTCATCATTCACTCCATAGAACAAACTACCACCGTCCGTATTGGCAAAAGCCGACACGGATTTAAGCCACGACTTCACTTTCTTACGCTCCAACATTTCTTTGAAATCGTAAGCTGAGCATTCCGCTATCAATGTATTGTTATGTATTTGCATAGTTTCCTTATTGTTGTTCGGGTATAACATCCCAATATCATATACAAAGGTAAGGATTAAACCGAAGAATCTGTTAAAAATATCGCTTTCTTTTGATTTTTATGCGTTTACATCTCGTTGTTTATGAATAAAAATCGTACTTTTGTGAACAAGAGCGTGTGTTGCTTATGGATGCTTATTTTCGGGTTTGCGTTATATTTGCAACACATGTACGCAAGTCGCTGATAGGTATATCATGTTGATTTTGAGGAAGTGAAATAAAATCGCTGAATAAGACGATTGAAATAATAGAAAAAGGGGTTGAAAGTCATAGACTTTCAACCCCCTTTTTTATTTTTGAATGACTATTATTCTATATCGGAAAGTTCAAAAAAAAGTCCGTACGTCTTTTTTTTAGGGCGATTTGTCGAATAAATTTTCTGGTAATGAAAATGTAGCTTATCTTTGGTATAACAAAATAACATGTAATGGGTATGAGAACAATTTATCTTCTATTATTTCCCTTGTTTTTGTTTTTTATAGTATCCTGTACTGAAGATGAAGTAGATCCTAACTTTTCGATAGAGAATGTCGGAGATGTCGTGATGGGTTCGGCTAAAGGTTCGCAGGTAACAATCAGTTTTACGAGTACCCGTGAATGGAAGGCGAGTACAGTTGCGGATTGGTTTACAATCGCTCCGGTTTCGGGAGAAGCGGGTACGTGCAATATTACGCTTACTGCTATCAGTGAGAATATAACAGGAAATGTACGTACAGCAACACTTACATTAACTTCTGGGACATTGACGCAAGACATTGCCATAGAGCAGGAATCGGCAGAATTTGTGAATCTTGAGCAGAATATATATAATGTATCTGTTGAAGGTGGGGAATTGGATATTAGATTCTCTACGAATATAGCTGAAGATGAATTGTTGATTTATGGTTCTTTGGGTACTGGCACTTGGCTGACACAGGAGACAAAAACTCGTGCATCCTCTTCCTACATGCTTAACCTGACTGTATTGCCTAATACTGATGGTGTTTCCCGTACTGCCTATATCTACTTTGTGAAAGTAACTGATATGGAATCAATCGTAGTAGAGATGGTTACTATCATACAAAGGGGGAAGTGGCTAGTGAATCTACTGATTATTCGTCAGATAAAAAGTACGTGTTCTGCAAACAGCAAAGTTGGGAAAAGGGCTTCCTATTGTGCTTATGGGCGATGGATTTATAGATACTGAAATTAACGATGGAACTTATGATGCGGTTATGGACAAAGCTTTTGAGAATCTTTTTACGGAAGAACCCATCAAGTCACTTCGAGATTATTTTAATGTATATGCAGTAACTGCGGTTTCGAAACACAATATTTTTTGGTACAGGATATGAAACAGCGCTTGGTTGTGAACTGGCGGGTGGAAACAGTACGGGGATTTCCGGTGAAGATAATGCTGTACAACGTTATGTACAATGCGTGGATAATATAGATATGAGTGAAACATTGGCTGTTGTAATTCTAAATTCTCCTGCGTATGCAGGAACTACTTATTTTGGTTATACTAATCAGACGAAAGTGGTTGAGTTTGCTATTGCTTATTGCCCGGTGATATACGATTTGCAAAGTGAAAGTTTCAGGCAGGTACTTGTACACGAGGCTGTTGGACATGGTTTTGCCAAATTGGAAGATGAGTATGCTTATCAGGAAAATGGAACTATTTCTTCTAAAGAAATAAAATATGTACAGTATCTGCAGACATTAGGATGGGCGCAGAATGTTGATTTTACATCCGATCCATCTCAGGTACTTTGGTCTGCTTTCTTGAATGATAATCGGTATGTGTCAGAAAAACTGGGAGTATTTGAAGGGGCATGTACTTATATAAAAGGGGCGTATCGTCCTTCAGAAGAGAGTATGATGAATAGTAATACCGAGGGGTTTAATGCTCCTTCCCGTAAAGCGATATATGATAAAATAATGGAAAGAAGTTTGGGTAAACAAATGTCTTATGAGGAGTTTGCCGTATTTGATTTGCAGAATAAATCACAAACGCGCAGTGCTAAACCAACTATAGGACCAAGTAAGCCATTCACGCGTCCTCACTTTGTAAATAGAATGTTAGATAAGTAAAGCAGATGAGGCTGAACTTCAAGTTTAGTTTTGAGTTCAGCCTCATCTGGACTTTATATGTAACGTATTTATTTTGAATCAGAACTTTATTGCAGTATACAGCCTGTACAAAAACATTAAAGCTGTTGTATTGGGTGTACTTTACTTTTGTATTCCATTCTGGCTTAGATACAAATTACGTTAAGTACAGTATTTCTCTAATCTTTTCCCGGTTGCCTACAATCCAGACGAGATCTCCTAATTGGAAAGTTGTGTCTTTATCCAAGGTAATCAGTTCGTCATTTCGTTCAATAGCTACAACAATGCTATCATGCTTCTCTCCTAAATGAGACTGAGCGATGGTCTGATTTAAAAAGCGGAATTCTTCGTCTACCGTGAAAGAGTGGAGAGTTATCTTTTTATCCACTGCATCCATATCTGATGTATTTTTTACATCTTCTATTCTATTTCTGAATTCCTGCAATTGCGTATCTGTACCAACTACTGTCAATTTATCCTGCGGATAGATGTGTTCAGAGCTTTTCGGTATATATATGTTCAGATCGCCACGAGTGATCGCGACGACATTTACTCCAAAATTTTGCCTGAATGAAAGTTCTCCTAAAGACTTGCCGATGTAATCGGAATAAGGCGATACGAGGATAGATGTCAAGTCAAGGTCTTTATCATTGAATTCGCTATTGAAACTTTTTTTAGCGGGTGCCGTTTTTTTAGCTACCTCTTCCCGTCGGTTAAGATTGGCAAGGAATCTTGTTTCCAATCGTGAATATTGCGTGAGGTCTTCCCTAAGAATAAGAATCAATGCTACTACGGCTATGGCAATAATCACACTTATTCCCCAGTTTAGTTTAAAGTAGCTGATGACTACACTAGTGATAAAGAAAAGAGCAACAGATACACGTCCCAGAACCAGGGAAACCAGGCGTCCGTGATTGTAATTCTCGTCTCTCCATAGCTTCAGGAATAATTCCGAAGAGTTGTATTTGTTGGAGATGAGCGCCCATAAAAAAGGAGTCATAAGCAGAAGAGTACCCAGACACATCACCAGTTTGATCCATATAGTGATAGGAGTAAACATTTCGCTGATGGCGGGATAAATGATTTGTATCGACAGCAGCCAAATAGCAGTGAGCAGTACGCTATAGATGACAACTCTCCCAATCATGTTTTTTAGTAATTTCTTCCAGTCACTATCGTGGTTCATGGTCTTCTTGCCGGAAGCATAACGATCTAATGTCTCCTGTACTTTAGTAGGCAATATTTTGTAAAGCCATTCGGCAAAAGGATTGGCTAAACGGATAAAGTAAGGAGTCGTGAAAGTGGTAATAACAGATACAGCCACAATGATAGGTGAAATAAACGGATCAAGCACTTTGAGCGAAACACCCAGTCCGGCAATAATGAAAGCAAACTCTCCGATTTGTGCCAGGCTGAATCCGGATTTGATGGAAGTGTTCAGTGGTTCTCCGGATAAGAGTACGCCAAACGAAGAGAAAATGGCTTTGCCGATAATGGTAACCAGTGTAATGATGATGACAGGCCAGGCGTATTCTACCAATACAGCCGGATTCACCAGCATACCGACCGAAACGAAAAAAGATAGCTCCGAAGAGATCTTTTACCGGTTGTATGATATGTTCGATATGTTCGGCCTCGATGGTTTCGGCAAGGATAGATCCCATGATAAATGCTCCTAGCGCTGTTGAAAAACCTGTGTAAGTAGCCAATACCACCATTCCCAGACAAAGACCGAGAGAGACAATCAGAAGAGTTTCGTTATTCATCAACTTCTTTGCTTTTTTGAGAAAGGCCGGAATAACGAAGATACCTATGAGAAACCACAGGATTAAAAAGAAAACGACCTTGAGCACACTTATCAGCAAATCTTCACCCACAAAGTCTTGACTCACTGCCATTGTGGAAAGAAGCACCATCATTAAGATAGCAATCAGGTCTTCCACTACCAGAGTACCGAATACGATACCGGTAAAACGTTGGTTACGCAATTCCAGATCATTGAAGGCTTTGATAATGATTGTAGTGGACGACATAGACAACATTCCCCCAGGAAAATGGAATTCATAGTGCCCCATCCTAATAATTGTCCCACCAAATATCCAATGAGCAACATGCTGATTACTTCGGTGATAGCCGTTATAAAAGCTGTGGAACCTACATTCATGAGCTTCTTAAAACTAAACTCCAGTCCGAGTGCAAAGAGCAGGAATATAACACCTATTTCTGCCCATATATTGATATTCTCAATATCTCCTACTGTAGGGAAAATATTAATATAAGGACCTGCCAGCAATCCGGCAATAATGTAACCTAAGACTAAAGGCTGTTTTAGCCATTTGAACAACAAGGTTATGATACTGGCCGATATTAATATCAGCGCAAGGTCGGCAATCAAAGTTGGCAAGTGTGACATTAGATGTGGGTTTATTTATTATAACATTCCTGATAGATAATATGTTTCCATCTATAAAAAGATGGAAACAATATAATAAATAGCTGCAGCTAAGAGTCCACTGACTGGAATTGTAAGAATCCAGGCAGTCATGAGGCTTTGGTTACTCCCCAACGAACGGCAGAGAGGCGTTTAGTTGCACCTACTCCAATAATCGCTGCTGTGATAGTATGTGTAGTACTAACGGGGATTTTCAACATTTCCGTAATGTAGAGAGTGAAAGCACCTGCTGTTTCGGCAATCACTCCTTCCAATGGGGTTACCTTGGTAATTTTTGTTCCCATTGTTTTCACTATTTTCCAGCCACCGGACATCGTACCGAGTGAAATTGCTGTGAAGCACGAAAAAGCAACCCAGTCGGGAAGGTCATTGATGCTGTTGATACCCATGCCCAATCCCATTGAATGGCCGGCTATCATGGCAGCGGCAATAATACCCATTACTTTCTGTGAATCGTTCAAGCCATGTCCGACGCTGAAGAGGGCGGAGGATACGAGTTGCAACCTCTTGAACCATTGCTCGGCTGTGTGGGGATGTGCGCGTCGGCAGATGTAGAGGACAAACAGAGTGAAACCGAAAGCAATCACCATTCCGATAAAAGGAGCCAGAAAGATGAAAGCTGCAATTTTAAGAATGATATTAAGTTGAATTGCTTCAAACCCGTTTGCCATAATGGCAGCTCCTGCAAATCCTCCGATAAGCGTATGTGAGGATGAAGACGGGATACCTTTCCACCATGTTACCAGGTTCCAAGTGATGGCTGCTATCACTCCTGCCAATATAATAGGTAAAGTGATATATTGTTCTACCACCGTTTTGGATACTGTGTTGGCAATACCGAATCCGCCTATTATGTATTTGGCAATGAAAAAAGCAACGAAATTGAAGAAAGCAGCCCATAGTACAGCTTGAAAGGGGTAAGCACCCTGGTAGATACGATTGTAGCTATTGAGTTTGCTGCATCGTGAAAGCCGTTGATATAATCGAATATCAGAGCCAGAATAATGATAGTCACTAATAATTCCATGTGTTCCGGCTTACTTTATGCGTACTTTACAATCAGGTTTTTCAGAATCTTGCCTACGTGCTCTGCGGCATCGGTCGTTTTCTCCAGTTCATGCATGATTTCTTTGATCTTTATCAGTTCAATGCAGTCTTTTTTTCTTCTTCAAATAGCCTGGTGATAAAGAATTCATATACGTCATCTGCCTGATTCTCGATTTCATGTAATTTTGAGCAATATTCCCGGAGAAGAGTCGGTTTCTTACGGAATGTTTCAAGTTCGTCCATGGCTTTACAGATGTAGGTCGCTTCTTCCTGAATCAAACGGCTCAATTCTTTGCCGTTCTCCGAGATAGGACGGGGATTGTAAATAGATATTCGTTTGGCACAACTATTTATTCCGTCGATGACATCATCCATGCAGGAAGCTAAGTCATGAATATCTTCACGGTCGAAAGGAGTGATGAATGTAGTGCCCAATTCATCAAAAATCCGATGCGTCAGTTTGTCCCCTTCACGTTCCAGCTCTTTGATTTTCTTGTAGTAGTCTGCACGTTCTGTAGGTGAGTCATGTTGCAAGCTTTCTGTTAAAACAACGGATGCTTCACAGAGCACTTCTGAAAGTTGTTTCAGCAATGGGAAAAATTTGGGCTCCTTTGGAGTAAACCGGCTAAAAAAAGAATTTTTCATAAGTGTAAAAACTTTAAATTGTTTTTTCTTCTCTATTTATATTAGTAACAAATGAATACAGATTATAGTTTGGTGTTTTAAGACTTTAGTTTGGCCCGTACTACCTCTATGATTGCAGGTAATATAGAGATGAATATGATGGCAACGATCAGCAGTTTCAAGTTCTCTTGTACAAACGGAAGGTCTCCGAAGAAATAACCGGCGTAGCAGAATATGCCAACCCAAGCCGCACCACCCGCTAAATTATACATCATAAAATAGTAATAGTTCATCTTTCCCATTCCTGCTACGAAGGGAGCAAACGTGCGTACTATCGGGACGAATCTGGCCAGAATAATTGTTTTCCCACCATATTTCTTATAAAACTCGTGTGTCTTCTCCAGATGGCTTTGTTTGAATATCCTGGAATTGGGATTATTAAAAAGCTTTCGACCGAAGAAGTGTCCGATCATGTAATTGCAGGAATCGCCTAATACGGCAGCGGCAAATAAAATGATAACGAGTATATGCACACTGATAGGCATGTCAGGTAAGGCAGAAATAGCTCCTGCAACGAAGAGCAGAGAATCACCTGGAAGAAAAGGAGTGACCACTAATCCGGTTTCACAGAAGATTATAAAAAACAAAATGGCATACGTCCAGGCATGATAATCACGCACAATCATAACCATATATTGATCGATATGAAGGATGAAATCCAATAAAAAGTTCATTTATATACTTTGGTTGTTATGGTAAAAAAGAATGTTATTGGCTTCCAGACCATAGTGAATACTCTTTTCACTTAAATGGAGGATGCAAACAGAAAGTGAGACATCAAAGACTGGAATAGTCTTATGCCGGAAAAAATATAAAATGGCTAAATGAGTATGTGGCCTAATGAATAGATATGATATCTATCAGAATATTTAAAAAGATTGGTATAATATGAAAAACCTGTCCATTGGTTTTGAGGAAGCTGAATCTTCAGAGAGCTTAGTATACGGATAGTGACAGAAGGAATATTGAATCGTAGTATCTTTAAAGGAGAGAGGTGTCGGAAAGAAAATGGATTTAAAACACCATTATCGTTATTGTAATCTTGCTTTCCGGTGTATTCTTTTGTTTTGACTAGTTTCTGTTCTTTATCCAGCTGTATGATGCTGGTTTTGGAGGTGTATGAATTGGTATAGGTTTGTATGCTGGTACTACCGGCTTCTAACCGGTATGCCTCCTGTGCTTCATCGGAAATCAGATGGAATCCCCAATTCAGAAATACGCCTAATAGTATACAGAATATGTACTTCATCATAACGGTCGCAAAGGTAGAAACTATTTTTATATGAAATACATATTCACAAGCATAATTAACAATTATAATTGTAGCTCTATCGGGAGGGATTCATTATAGTTATGTTAACTTCTGTTGTTTACAGTGAATACAGTAGTCGTAATGCACAGTTCGCAGTTTTCCGCACTTGGGGCAGGTGTATTTATGATTTTGCCATATTAAGAAGTTTTTTCTTCTCCCTGTTCTTTTATGAATGTAAGATTCATAATCATACTCATTTTGTATTTGTTTTGGTATCTTGCATCTAGTGCTTTTAATCGTTTGCAAGGGAAATTTGTGCATTCAAAACAATAATACTTTTTCTTATCACATGAGAAAATAATACAGTTTTGGCAACTTTCCCGAATTTTTCCTGTTTGGGTTCTACAACCGGGGCAAGGCTTTTTACATCTTGAAAAGCATAACATAATGCGCAGTCCATTCCACAAGGTGCGATGGAACTGATTCTGACTGTCCTCTTGAATATCATTGGCGTATAAGTTATCCCGTTGGTACATTGTTTCCCGGCAATCTTGTCGAAACCCAGACTTTGATAAAAGGAATAGCGTACGTGGATGAATTAACAGTCATTTCATCTACCGGACAATCATTGATAGCGAAACAGAATAACTGTTTGCCGATACCTTTGCATTGGTACTTTTTTCGGATAAAGAATAAAGAAAGATGTTTCCCCTCATGCTTTGTCCCCATGATGCCGACCAGATTCTTATCCTCAAAAGCACCATAAATCACTAATTCATTCATCAGTTGCTCGTTGGAGATAAAGCTTTTAAATGAATTCAAACCTTCTTCATCGAAGTCTTCCGCTCCACATTGTATATATACCTCCAATGCTAACGATGTAGCCAGGGCGTATTCGGTCTTGTCTAATTTGCGTATCATAGTGATTGCTTTTATCATTAATTTGCCGGGAAAATTACTATTAATTTCCGGATATGGTATTGAAATCTGATTTCTTTTTCTTTTTTTTTGTAAAAGCTGTAGGGTATTTCCGGTTTGAGCGCTCTTATTAGTAGAAACGCAATTTATTTACCTTTAAAAAGCATCAGTATGAAGAATGTAGAAAAACACTTGGTTGGATGGCTATCAGTTTGGTTACTGCTTTGTAGCTATCCTGTGTGGGCGCAAGGAGATGCCGGAGATTATCTTACGATCGTTGGTATGGTGAAAGACAAGCAAAATAAAAAGCTCTGGAGAACGTAAATGTATCGGTGCATGGTAGCAATATCGGTACTGTGACGAATGCGGAAGGAGAATTTGCTTTGAAGATAAAAAAAAACGGAAACCCCGCGTGAACTGGACATTTCACATATCGGTTATGTAAATACTCATATCTCTTTGGAGAAAGAAACAGCCGCTATGTTGACAGTTTGGTTGACGCCTCATTCCAATCTATTGAATGAAGTGGTGGTATTTGCCGAAAATCCACGTATAATTGTAGAGAAAGTAATCAATAAGATTCCTTTAAATTATAGTGATAAGCGTGATATGCTGACGGGATTTTACCGGGAAACCGTACAGAAAGGGCGTCGATATATCGGTATATCGGAAGCTGTGCTCGATGTGTCCAAAACAGCCTATACCAATAGAAATATAAACTATGACAAAGTGCGAGTGGAGAAGGGACGTCGTCTGCTTAGTCAGAAAGCAAGTGACACATTAGCTGTCAAAGTTGTGGGTGGACCTAATCTGGGCGTCACTTTGGATGTCGTGAAGAACAAGGGAGCGTTACTCGATTTTGAAGAATTGAATAATTACGAATTCTGGATGGCAGAATCCATGCTTATAGATAATCGTATGCAGTATGTTATTAATTTCCGCCCGAAAGTCATTCTTATGTACGCTTTATTATACGGTAAATTGTATATCGATCGTGAACGGTTGTCATTCACCCGTATAGAAATGAGTCTGGATATGCAGAATAAATCGAAGGCGACTACCGCTATTCTGTATAAGAAACCTCTCGGTCTAAGATTCAAACCGCAAGAACTCTCTTACCTGGTCACTTATAAAGATGTAGATGGAAAAACGTATCTGAACTATATTCGTAACACGATCCGTTTTAAATGTGACTGGAAGCGGAAGTTGTTTTCCACAAGCTATACGGTAGCTTCCGAAATGGTAGTGACCGATAGAAAAGAAGGAGTATTGGAGAATATACCCAACAAAGAAGCTTTCAGCCTGAATCAAATATTTTATGATAAGGTAGACGAATACTGGAATCCGGATTTTTGGGGAAACTACAATATCATCGAACCTACGGAATCTTTAGAGCACGCAGTGGATAAATTGAAAAAGCAATCGAATTGAAATAGGGATAGTTTTTCTTATATTTGAAGTCAATCATAAAGAAAAGCAAGTATGCTGGATGAACTGCTCATACTAAAAAGATAAAGTAAGGTGATATAAAAGCGTTTGAGGAGCTCTTTCGCCGTTACTATTTTCCTCTTTGCTGTAATGCGGCAGGCATTACCGGGCAGATGGCGGTAGCGGAAGAGATTGTGGAAGAGCTTTTCTATGTACTTTGGAAAGAAAGGGAGCGCTTACAGATTTTCCAGTCCGTTAAGAGCTATCTGTACAGGGCGACTCGCAATCAATCTTTGCAGTATTGTGAACACGAAGAAGTTAGGAACAGATACCGTGAAGCAGTATTGAACACTTCCAATCCGGAGCAGTCGACAGATCCTCATCAACAGATGGAGTATGAGGAATTACAGAAATTCATAAATAGCACTCTTGAAAAGCTGCCAGTCCGCAGACGACAGATTTTTGAGATGCACCGTTTGGAGGGGCGGAAATATGTGGAGATAGCGACACAGCTTTCTCTTTCAGTAAAAACAGTAGAAGCTGAAATGACAAAAGCCCTCCGGACATTACGAGAAGAAGTTGAAACTTATATTCACATGAAGTGATGAAAACAGATATTTATAAAATAAAGACAGATCAGGCATGGAACCGATTGTATAATCGCCTGGACAATGACCGTTTACTTGCGAAAGTTGATGAAGGCCGTTCTATACGCAAACATTCACAATGGATCAGATACGGAGCAGTTGCCGCCGTTTTGATAGGCGTCGTCTGGGGAGCTTTGTATTGGATGACCGGTTCTGAAAGAGAACCGGCACAGAATTTTCTTACACAGGAAAATCAAGGCATTTCCACTTTGGCAACGACTCTTGAAGACGGTTCTGTGGTACTTTTGGCAAAGGAAACCTCCTTATTATATCCGAAGCATTTTATTGCTGATAAACGGGAAGTGAGTTTGCAGGAAATGCTTTCTTCGACGTAGCAAAGAAGCAGGGACAACCCTTTTGGATTGATACGGAACAAGCTAAAATTGAAGTTTTGGGAACCGCTTTCAGTGTACAGAGCGATGAACATGCTCCGTTCCGCTTATCTGTACAAAGAGGGATTGTGAAAGTTACTCTAAAAAAAGGAAATCAGGAATGTTATGTAAAAGCGGGAGAGGCAGTAGTGGTGCAATCGCAACGATTAGTCGTTCTCGATGCGGATAAAGAGAATGAAGAGTGGGGAGTTTCTTTAAACACATACGTTTTAAAGATGAATCTTTGGCGAACATTCTGAAAGTGATGAATTTGAATTCGGATAGTTTGCAGATTCAAGTGGCTTCACCTACATTGGAGGAACGCAGGCTGACGGTTGAATTTTCTGATGAGTCTTCTGAAGTCGTAGCTACTCTGATAGCTAGCGCACTCGGTCTGCAATGTGTCCGGCAAGGGGATATTCTTTTGTTATCAGAATAAAACTCATTTAAACTTGAGAAAATGAAACAGGCTTATCGCTATCTATCCATTCTATTCATACTCTTTTTCGTAGTCGATACGATGAGAGCGGATGGGGGCGATGTATTGGAACGGATAGTTCGGCTTCCCAAGACAAAAGGCACTGTTTATTCATTATTAGGTAATGTCTCCCAACAGTCGGGATATATGTTTATTTATGACAGTAAAGTTATTGATAATGATGTTGTCGTGAAGATAAAGGGAGGAGAACGATCTATTCGCCAAGCAGTGTATGATATAGTAGGAGATACCGGTTTGGAGTTTCAGGTGATTGGTACTCATATTCTGATTACTCTCCCTTCGGAGAAAAAGATTCATATACAACAGGATTCCATTCCGGAGCAGCCTATTAACTTTTCCATTACCGGCACTTTGCTGGATAAGGAGACGGTGTGCCCATCTCTTCAGCTACTGTTGGAGTGAGGGGGGACATCTATCGGCAGCATAACAAATCAGAATGGAGATTTTAAACTGTCCTTACCCGATTCTTTAAAAAACGATTCGATTACCTTTTCTCATATAGGTTATCTTTCACAAGATATAGAGTTTGCTTTGTTGATTGGACGGCACAATATACTTAGTCTCGAACCTAAAGTGGTTCCTTTGCAGGAAGTAGTGATTCGTCGAAGTGAACCAAAGAAACTTTTGCGGGAAATGATTGAACGGAGGGAACAGAACTATTCGCATACTCCCGTGTATCTGACTACCTTTTATCGTGAAGGAGTTCAGTTGAAAAACAAATTTCAAAACTTGTCGGAAGCAGTGTTCAAGGTTTATAAGACATCTTCACATTCAGCAGTGCCAGATCAAGTGAAGCTGTTGAAAATGAGTCGGCTAAGCAATGTGGAAGCGAAAGATAGCTTATTGGTAAAAAGTGAAGTCGGGAATTCAGGCTTGTATTCAGATGGATATCATAAAAGATATGCCCGAATTCCTGATTCCCAGTATCGAGAATAGCATTTATACCTATACTTCGGAGGGCGTGACATTTTAGAAGACCGGTTTGTAAATGTGGTGCATTTTGAACAGAAAAAAGGAATCAGTGAACCTCTTTTTGCGGAGAACTATTCCTTGATTCTGAAACGAGCGCCTTATTGCAAGCCCGTCTGGAAGTTCATCCTGTATATGTGAAAAATGCGGCGGGTATGTTCGTCGAAAGGCGCGCACGCAACATACGCATGATTCCTCAAAAAGTGGTATATACCATTTCTTATAAACCGTGGCAAGGAACTTATTACATACATCATATCCGGGGCGATCTTCATTTCAAAGTGAAACGGGCAAAAATGCTGTTCGGCAGCCGGGACCTTCATATCTGGTTTGAGATGATTACTTGCAAGGTGGAAACCGGACAGGTAGTCGCGTTTCCCCGTACAGAAAGATTGCCTACTCGTACAATCTTCTCCGACACATATTTCAAATATGATGAGAACTTTTGGAAAGACTTCAACGTGATCCCATTGGAAGAGGAAATCAGTAAACTGATAGAAAAGATCTCTTTGAAGATAGAAGAAATAGGAGATTGATTTGTTTTGTCATTCAATGAGATTGCTGTACCTTTGCATCCGGTTTAAAAGATTGTATGTTATGGAATTACCAAAAGATCCGATGATGTTGTTCAGCGTCATCAATATGAAGTTACGTGATTGTTATTCTTCACTTGACGAACTTTGTGAAGATATGAATGTGGATAAGGATGAATTAGTGAATCAGTTGAAAGCCGTGGGCTTTGAATATAGTGTGGAACACAATAAGTTCTGGTAATCATTTTCTTGTTTACAACTTATAGATAAACTACTAAAAGTGCCTTCATCGCCTTTACAAAGGATATGGAGGCACTTTTTATATCTTATGCGCAGCTTCTCTCTTACTCTTTCTTGTTAATAAAAGCAAAATGCGGATTCCCGTATTTAACTTCCCCGCTCTTCTTCGTTCTAACTAATAAAGCTCAGAAAAAGAATTGATGATAAACGAGAATAAAATTCGTGAAGCTTGTGCCTCGAATCGCGAACGGGGATTCAAGATGTTGATGGACTCTTTTCAGGTACCGATATATAATTATATCCGTAGACTGGTCGTATCTCATGAAGATGCGGAGGATGTGCTTCAGGAAGTCTTTATCCGGGTGTTCCGGCATATCGATCAGTTTCGCGAAGAAAGTTCACTGTCAACCTGGATTTACCGGATTGCCACGAATGAGAGTTTACGTTTGCTGAACGGTCGTAAAGATGAGGGAGTTGTTTCTGCAGAAGATGTTCAGGAAGAGTTGATGGGCAAGTTGAAGGCTTCCGATTATATTGATTATGAAAATGAGCTGGCAGTGAAGTTTCAGGAGGCCATTCTAAGTTTGCCTGAAAAGCAACGGCTTGTATTCAACTTACGTTATTACGATGAACTTGAATATGAAGAGATTGCCCGTGTACTGGATAGCAAAGTGGATACACTAAAAGTGAATTACCACTATGCGAAAGAGAAGATTAAGGAATATATATTAAACAGATAGAATGATGAAAAAAGGATTTTGATTTTGACGATATTGGTAAACGGACACCTTACCGTACCCCCGATGGATTCTTCGAGGATGTGCAACGAAAGGTGATGGAACGCGCCGGAGTGAAGCAACAGCGGAAATCTCACATGAAGCTGATTATTTCTACGGTGATTACCATGGCGGCAGTATTGATCGGATTTTTGTTTGTTCCATCTTTGAGACAGGCAGATGAGGTGAAAACGTCTTCTTCGAAAGTATTAGCTAATGGTACAGAATCTGTAGATAAATGGATTAAAGAACTATCGGATGAGGAGTTGGAAGAGCTCGTCAGCTTCTCTGAAAATGATATATTTTTGAATTAAGTAACTCAATCAATTATTTTAAACGTGAAGATTATGAAGACTAAATTTATTTATGTAATTATGGCCGTCCTCCTGATGGGAAGCCAGATGACTTTGTCTGCACAGAATACGGATAACAAAAAAAAAAACAGCGTCCTACACCAGAACAAATGGTGCAGATGCAGACTAAACAAATAGTAAAAACATTGATGTTGGATGATGCAACGGCAGCTAAGTTTACTCCGGTATACGAGAAGTATCTGAAAGAATTGCGTGAATGTCGTATGATGACTCATAAGGCGAGAACAGAGAAAACTAAAGGACAAGGCACAGACGCTAAGAAAGAACGTCCGTCCATGACTGATGACGAGATTGCGACCATGTTACGGAACCAGTTTACTCAAAGCCGTAAAATGCTGGATGTTCGTGAAAAGTATTACAATGAATTCAGCAAGATACTTTCGCAGAAGCAGATTTTGAAGATTTATCAGCAGGAGAAGATGAATGCTAATAAGTTTAAGAAAGAGTTTGACCGAAGAAAAGGACAGAAACCGGGACAGGGACATCACCAGGGGCAAAGATCTCGCGCTCCACGTCCGGACCAGAAATAAATATTAGGTTTATTTTATTATAGTTTTATTTTACTAAATCAACACAATTTGAACATAGACAGCCATATTTATTCTTTTCAGTACCGTTTGATTACTTGTTATGTCTTGTTACTGATTAGTTTGACTGTTTTTGCTCAGTCCGGCAAAGAGCGTTTTTCCGGTCGTGTGATTGATACTGAAACCTATCAGCCGGTACCGTTTGCTACGGTCCGGCTTTTAGCTTTACCGGATAGTACATTGTTGGGCGGCGGCGCTACGGATGCTATCGGTAAATTTCAACTTTCCGTTTCTATTCCTAATCATGCAATTAAAGCGAAGTCTTTATTATTACAGGTGTCATATGTCGGATATAAGCAGGTTTTTCATCCCATTTCCATTTCCAGCAAAAGCTCTTCTTACGAATTGGGGGATATAAATCTGACTCAGGAAAGTTATGCTTTGGATGAAGCAGTGGTAGTAGGGCAGGCTCCAATGGCGGTGACAGAGGGGGGATACAACGGTATTCAACGCTTCTGCCTATCGTACTCCCGAAGGCTCAATGCTTGAAGAATTGGTAAAACAGCTTCCGGGAGGTGAAATAGATGCAGACGGTAAGTTGCTAATACATGGCAAGGAAGTAAAAAAGATTTTGGTGGACGGTAAAGAGTTTTTCTCTGATGATCCGAAAGCTGCTCTTAAAAATCTTCCTGTGGAGATGGTGGAGAAGTTAAAAGCGTATGAACGTCAATCGGATTTGGCACGTCTTACGGGAATAGATGACGGAGAGGAAGAGATGATTCTGGACTTGTCTGTGAAAAAAAATATGAAACGGGGCTGGATGGAGAATTTTATGGGAGGATATGGAAGTAAAGACCGTTATGAATTAGCCAATACCTTGAACCGTTTTCGTGAAAACTCTCAATTAACCATTATCGGGAATCTGAATAATACCAATAACCAGGGATTCTCGGAATTACAGCATGAATCTTCCAGCTCAACAGGCAATATCCGTAGCCGGATGGGACTGACTACCTCCCGCTCATTGGGGCTTAATGCGACTTATGATTGGAAGCGCGTTAAATTACGTTCAAATATTCAATATGTCGGCACCGATCGTTTGGAAGATAGCCGTACCACAGTCGACAACTTTCTCCGGGAAGATAAATCAATCAATCTGGGCACGAGTCATAGCCGACAACAGAATCACGAACTGGTAGCCAATGCTTCTCTTGAATGGAAAATGGATTCTGTTACTACATTGATTTTCCGTCCTCAATATCGTTTCTCAGCCAATGACAGAGAGAATAGTGGCTTTCAGGAAGGGTGGGGAATGATGTCTTGTTGAATGAAAGAGAGTCCTCCGGCACCAATCATAATTCCCGGTATAATCTGACGATGATGTTGCAACTTAGCCGGAAATTGAGTCGTTTGGGGAGAAATGTTGCTTTGAAGGTAGACTATGGTACTAATGCTTCAGCTACAGACCGAAAGAGCCTTTCCACCACCCGGTACTTCAAAAATAATACGAAGAAGATTCAGAATCAGAAAATAGAGGATGATGTTGACGGCTATAATTACCGGGTGCAACTGGTGTATGTAGAACCATTGCCGTGGCGGCATTTCCTGCAACTTCGTTACAGCTATCAGTATAGAGTGAACAATTCGGATCGTTTTGTCTATGACTGGGATAAGGAACTGGAAGAGTTTGCTCCTGACTTTGATGAAGACTCTAGTAACCGTTTTGAAAATCAATACAGTAATCACTTAGTGAACCTTGCCATACGTACTTCACAAAAGAAGTATAATTATAATATTGGTGTTGATTTTGAACCTCAAAAGTCTGTTAGCCATTCATTGTTGAGTGATGCTCCCGAAGATCAGTTGGAAAGATCGGTCATGAATTTTTCGCCTACTGTCAATTTCCGCTATAAGTTTTCAAAACGCACCCGTTTGCAAATTGTGTATAGGGGAAAAGGGAAACAGCCTAATATACGTGATCTCCAACCTGTGACCGACCGTACCAACCCTTTGAATATCCGTGTCGGAAACCCTTCGTTGAAGCCTTCATATATGAATACTTTTACGCTGAATTTCAATTCTTATAATACCAAATATCAGCGAAATATGGTAGCTACCGCTTTATTCGAGAATACCATTAACAATATAACTAATCAGGTGACTTATGATAGTGAAACCGGTGTACGAACTACATCTCCGGTCAATATGAATGGTAATTGGCGGGGCATGGGTTCTTTTTCTCTCAATACCCCTTTTAAGAATCGTAACTGGATATTTCGTACTTACTCCTATCTGCAATACCGGAATCAGAATGGCTATACAACCTTGAATAAAGAAGAACCGGTGAAAACTTCCGTACAGCATTTAACGGGACGTGAACGTCTACGGATTACTTATCGTACCCGCCAAATGGAACTTACAGGGGCTTGTTGGCCTGACTTATAACAATTCTTATAATGACGTACGGGAGAAACGTACTGAAACTTTTGATTATCAGGCAGGAACTGAATTGCAGCTTTATCTTCCCTGGGGATGGAGTTATATAATGACCTGACTTATTTCCTTCGTACCGGATATGGTTATGAGGGTTATGCCAAAGCAAATTTCATGTGGAACTGTCAGCTGTCAAAAGCCTTTTTGAAGAGGAAACAGTTACTAATCCGCTTCAAAATATATGATATTCTTCATCAGGACATTTCTATGATTCGCACGATAACCGCTACTGCCATTCGTGACACTGATTATAATGCACTGGGTTCTTACTTTATGGTGCATGCTATCTTTCGTTTGAATATGATGGGAAAATAATTAGAAATTAAATCTTCATTAGTTTGAAAACCACAGCAGGGTTTTGATTGTTGTATGTCCTACGTATAAAAACAATGTAAGGCTGGCTGAATGTTTCGACTGATAAAAAGATAAAAGATAAAGGTCGTTGGCGCATTTTTAAACTGAAGTTGATTGATGCCCGACTGTACTTTGTCAGTATCTTCGTAGGATTACTGACAGGACTTGTGGCTGTGCCTTATCATTACCTATTACAGTTTTTCTTTAATCTCCGTCACGATTTCTTTGATTCTCGTCCCAAATGGTATTGGTACATACCTCTTTTTCTTTTGATGTGGGGAATACTTGTATTCGTATCCTGGTTGGTAAAGAAAATGCCGCTTATTACCGGTGGGGGTATTCCGCAAACACGTGGAGTTATCAATGGCAGGGTTGATTATAAACATCCTTTTCTGGAATTGGTGGCAAAGTTTGTAGGTGGAATACTTGCATTAAGTACTGGATTGTCTTTGGGGCGTGAAGGTCCCTCCGTGCAAATAGGTTCGTATGTTGGATATTTGGTATCCAAATGGGGGAGGGTGCTTAGTGGTGAACGGAAACAACTATTGTCTGCCGGCGCCGGTGCCGGGTTAGCTGCTGCTTTTGCTGCCCCATTGGCTTCATCATTGTTGGTGATCGAATCTATCGAGCGGTTCGATGCACCTAAAACAGCTATTACCACTCTTTTGGCAGGAGTAGTGGCAGGTGGAGTTGCCAGTTGGATTTTCCCGATCAATCCTTATTTTCATATTGATGCTATTGTACCGGGGATGACTTTCTGGGGGCAAGTGAAATTGTTTCTTTTGCTGGCAGCAGTGGTTTCTGTCTTTGGAAAGTTCTTTTCTGTCACCACTCTTCAGGTGAAACGTATTTACCCTGCTATTAAGCATCCGGAATACGTGAAGATGCTGTATTTGCTTTTTATCGCTTTTCTGATTTCTATGGCCGAGTTTAATCTGACCGGAGGAGGGGAACAGTTCTTGTTATCGCAAGCTATGCATCCGGACACACATATTCTCTGGATTGTCGGCATGATGTTGTTGCATTTTGTTTTTAGCACTTTTTCTTTTTCTTCGGGTTTACCGGGAGGAAGTTTTATCCCGACGCTGGTGACGGGAGGACTTCTTGGACAAATAGTGGGATTAATTATGGTTCAACAGGATGTTATTGCTTATGAGAATATTAGCTATATCATGTTGATTTGTATGTCTGCATTCCTTGTAGCAGTAATCCGTACCCCTTTGACAGCTATTGTATTAATAACTGAAATTACGGGGCATTTGGAAGTCTTTTATCCTTCTATTGTTGTAGGAGGATTAACTTATTACTTTACGGAAATGCTTCAAATCAAACCGTTCAATGTTATTTTATATGACGATATGATTCATTCGCCTGCATTTAAGGAAGAATCGCGTTACACATTGTCTGTAGAAATTATGAGCGGCTCTTATTTAGACGGGAAAATAGTAGATGAACTCCGTTTGCCTGAGCGTTGTGTGATAATTAATGTTCATCGTGACCGGAAGAACTTGCCTCCTAAAGGGCGAACATTAATGCCCGGCGATCAGGTGCAAATAGAGATGGATTCGCAGGATATAGAGAAACTGTATGAACCTTTAGTCAGTATGGCGAATATTTATTAATTGTCTGACTCTTATCCTTTGATATATGAGGTTGTGTCAAAACGCTGACACAGCCTTTTTATGCGCAAAGCCCAGACTTTCTCAAGCCCGGGCTTTGTTATTACCCAAAGTTTTCGTATCTTTAGGCATAAAGTTTTTCGTTATGGCAAAGTTACATTTTCGTCCTTACATTCCCAACCAAACCGTTCTTTTTCCACAAAGAATTGATGAAAACATAGCTGCGACCGACCCGGTCCGCATCGTGAATGCTGTTATTGACAATCTCAATCTTGAGAGTTTCAAGAAGCTTTATAAGGAAACGGACCGTTGTCCTTATCATCCTAAAATGATGCTTAAGGTGATAATCTACGCCTACATGAATAATATCTATTCTTGCCGTAAAATAGAGAAGCACCTCCTTCGTGACATTCATTATATTTGGCTTGCCGGTAATGAGCATCCGGATTTTATCACGATCAACCGTTTTCGTAACCGTGTAAAGGAGGAAATAAATAATGTATTTACCCAGTTGATTTTTGTCCTTGCCGATAAAGGTTTCATCAGCCTTGATGTGGAGTATATTGACGGCACCAAGATTGAATCCAAAGCCAACAAATATACTTTTGTCTGGCGCAAGACAGTCGAACGGAACCGTACGAGACTAATGGATAAAATCCGTATTCTCTTGGAGCAGGTGGATGAAGCCATTGCACAGGAGAACTCTATAAAAGACACATCCGTGGAGTTTACTCCCTGCAGGCTCTCTGACATAGTGGATGAACTTAAAGAAGCCCTGGAACACCAGCCTGCAACAAAGGATAAGGAAGAAAAGAAAGCCCTGCGCAAAAAAGAAGAAGCAGGTCATGGAACTTGAAGGGTATCGTGACAAGCTGATAGAATACGACAATCACCTTGATACCCTTGGAGAACGCAACTCCTATTCCAAGACCGATCCTGGTGCCACATTCATGCGCATGAAAGAAGATGCCATGAAGAACGGGCAGACCAAACCCGGATATAATCTGCAAATAGGTACTGAAAACCAATTCATCACAGACTTCCGTCTGTTTCCCAACCCTACCGATACACTGACCCTCATACCTTTTTTCCACTCTTTCCAGTACCGCTATAACCGTTTACCGAATATCTGTGTGGCAGACTCCGGTTACGGTTCGGAAGAAAATTACCGGTTCATGCAGGAGAATGGGATAGAAGCCTTCATCAAGTACAATTACTTCCATAAAGAACAGCGTCCTCGTTATACTCCCAACCCGTTCCATGCCGAAAGTCTCCATTACAATGCCCAAGAGGATTATTACGTTTGTCCTATGGGACAGCACATGAACCGTATAGGAACCAAACGTGACAAGACAGCGAGCGGATACATCATCGAAAGTGCCCGGTATAAAGCAAAAAGATGCGAAGGTTGCCCTTTGCGTGGCAGTTGTTTTAAAGCTCGGGGGAACCGTATTATAGAAGTCAACCACCGATTAAATCAATACAAACGGCAGGCACGGGAAAGGTTGCTCTCAGAAGAAGGTATCAAGCATAGAGGCAGGATGTGTATAGAACCAGAGGCTGTGTTTGGACAAATGAAATACAACATGGCATACAGAAGATTCCGGCATGTGGGAGAAGACAAGGTTACAATGGACTTTGCTTTCTTTGCTATAGCCTTTAATATCAAAAAAAATGTGTGCTAAACTGATAAAAAGAAGGAAAGGGGCTCATTACAGTTGCCAAATATATGTTTATGGGACTATTTATAACCCGATATAATTGGAATATAGCAACTTGTTGCCAAATGCATGAGGAAAAAGCAGCATAGCCAAAAGAAAATATAGAAGAACTGTAAAATATAAAAGAGGTTGTGCCAACGTTTTGACACAACCTCATTAGTATATTAAGTATTTATTTTTTCTTATACCAATCGGAGTTTGTACCATATTTAGCCCAATCTATAAATTTAGGATAGATTTCATTGATAGGCTTTTTCTCATTTTATTGAAATTCTTTAATTCTGCAATATCATCAGCGTTGGCATTTGCCAAATAGAATGCAAAAGGATAAATATTCTCTTGATTAGATACATAATAAATACCTTCATTGGGCTTGGAACGGTCATCGTTTTGTCCAAAGAAAGAAGTGTCGACTTTGGAAGTCGGTTTTTGCATTGGGCAATGAATTTCCAAGCGATTACCTTCTTTACTGGGACGATAAATGAATGCGTCGATTGATGTTTCCTGTTTTTTATTTGAATTTTTATCTCCGTATTTGAACGTTACCTTATATTCGGCATTCGGGTTTGTTTTGACATTATCAGTCAATATGATTGCATTACTTTCACGGGTAAATTTATCAGTTCCTGAAGCTACAGTGAACCCTTTTTCACCTTCTTTCTTAATTAAGTATTCGGTTGACTGTGCATTTCCTGCATTTGAAAGGGTGAAACCTAATCCGTTAGTGAATACTGTATACTTATTATATAAAGTTTTAAACGTAAATGACTCGCTTAAGATTTCATTGTATATATTGAAAACTTTTTGATAAGTATACTGAACCAATACGTCATTCATGTCATAATCACCAGCTTTAGGCCATTCATCTTCAAATGCGTATACACCGGTTTTTTCGATGGTTGTATTCAAGTCTTCATCTACAGGAGGAACATTGGTTATTTCAGGATTAGCTTTTAATGAGAACACAACATCTGTAAAGTTTTGGTCGTCCATGAAATCTTCAAAAGCAATAGCAATGTTGTTGTTTTTATCTCTAAACATAGCTGTACGTACATCTATACCGCTATTAACTTTAGTACTAAATCCTTTTTGTGGAGCAAGCATAAAATCCATAGGTTAGAGTATGGCTATTGAAACCTGTAAAATAAGTGTTCCATGCGTTGCATGCGAGAACAAAACCGATGCTATATCCTTTGGGAAAGTTCGTCCCCTCCGGGTGTTCAGGATCATCAAAATATTTTAGTTGTACAGCTGTACCTTCTTCTATACCTTGAGGAGAAGCTTTGAGGCTCCCGTTATTCCACGTCATTTGGGTATTGGGGAATATAGCATATACCTTTACGTCTTTCAGGCTAGTAGGAAGCTGATCAGCTCGGTAATAGTAGTAGCCTAATGAGCTGTTCCAACATGTCCAACCTTTCAATGCTGTTAATACTACGGCTGTTTCATCTTTCTCTACATATAAATCTGCTTGAGTACGATAATCTTCAGGACAATCTTTAAAAGTATTCAATACTTTATTTACAGTAGTACGTAATTCATTCATTTCAGATTTACTCAATGTGAGTTTAGGGTCCTTACCTTTATAAGCGTAATTAATGACTCCACTGTACTCATCGTATTTACCTAGATTCGTCTTCCATCCTAGATTATCAAATCTATTCTCATCAAATTTTGTAGATTCTCTGTAGGATGCTCTAGTCGTAGGTTGCTCATCTGTGTCTGATACTTTCAAAACACCATTAACAATTTTCCCAGGTATTGCTCGTCTGGCGAAAGGTGATGTAGAAACGATATATACATCAGATACATAAGCTGGCAAATCAACCGTTGCGGTAAATTTACCTTGTTCGTCTGTCCATGCACCGTCTAATGCCTGAACATTTTCTTTTTAAGGTAATAGTGTTTTCACTTTCAATTAATGGATTTCCATCATAAATGGAGAAAGGGACTCTTGATTCAGAATCGGAATAGTCAATTTCTACTTGTACTTTTTTGTACGGTAGAGAAACTAGAGGGATTAGTACCTGTTCCTGGATCTTCCTGGTATAAGTCTTTGTCACTGTCTACACAACTGCTTACACCCATTGCAATAATCATTGTACATGCTAACCAAAACTTCTTCATATGCGTTGTTTTTTGTTTATGCGATAATTTAAGTCTGTTTTGTGTTTTAAAATAAACCCGTAAGTTCTTTGGAGGTCAAAGGCTTACGGGTACAAAGATATATATATTATTCAACACAATCATCGAAAAGTTGAATAATTTTTCGAAAATATATTCTATAACTTGTATTTTTTATTCTTTTGTCTCATTATTCCATGCTCTTTAGCCATGCAATTTCTTCTTTCCATTTACTTTCATCCGGTGTTTCTAGTATCAGCGGCATATTATCGAATCTCGAATCTCGCATCAATCTTTCAAAAAATGCTTTTCCGATCAATCCTTCACCAATACTATCGTGACGGTCTACATGGGTGCCCACTGCTTTTTTTGAATCATTCAGGTGCATTCCACGGAGATAACCGAAACCTACTTCCTTGTCAAATTCATCAAAGACCTTATCATATTCATTGACAATATCATAACCGGCCGTATAAGTATGGCAGGTATCGAGGCAAACACCCACCCGGCTCTTGTCGTTTACCCGGTCGATGATATATTTCAGTTGCCAGAATTCGCTACCTAGATTACTTCCTTGTCCGGCAGTGTTTTCAATAACGGCTGTTACGCCTTTTGTTTTTTCTAAAGCGAGATTAATGCTTTCTGCGATAAGTGACAGACAATCTTCTACTGATACTTTATTGAGAGAACTACCGGGATGAAAATTTAAAAGTTTCAATCCAAGCTGTTCGCAACGTTGCATTTCATCCAGAAAAGCGGCACGGCTTTTTTGAAGTCCCTCTTCCTCCGGGTGTCCCAAATTGATGAGATAACTGTCATGTGGCAGGATATATTCCGGTTGGAAACCATATTTCTTACAATTCTCTTTGAAGAGACTGATACTTTCTTCTGTTAAAGGTTTGCTTACCCATTGGCGTTGATTCTTGGTGAATAACGCAAAAGCATTTGCTCCTATTTCGTGCGCATTAACGGGTGCGAACTCTACGCCACCAGAGGCGCTAACATGTGCTCCGATATATTTCATTGTTCTTTCTTAATTTATTTTACTCTGCAAATATAACGTTTTTAAAGGAGTATATGTTTGTAGAGAGAACTCTTCTTGGTTACAATTCATAGGATCATGTACTTTATACTCTGTTCTTTATCTTTTTATTCTCTAT
>VOFG01001667.1_pt1 | contig 77634 bp, 112 predicted proteins | sample 5384171 | NCBI WGS metagenome assembly VOFG01 (sample SAMN12384726, study PRJNA508395) | human gut metagenome | isolation source: healthy gut F | host: Homo sapiens
AAGAGTATTTCTTCGACAAAAACAAGCTGACAAAATAAAACCAAAAGCCCGCAGGCCGGTTAAACCGGCCTGCGGGACATTTACTGCGAAAGGAGAGAAGCAGCATGCAGCAGCTTCAGATCGGGCGGGTCTACCGTCATTTCAAAGGTGATTACTATCTTGTAGAGGCGCTTGCGAAGGACTCTGAGAGTGGGGGAACCCTGCGTAATTTACCGGAAGCTTTACGGAGATGGCGGCCTGTGGGTGCGTCCACTTGCCATGTTTTTTGAGCAAGGTTGACCGGGAGAAATATCCCGACGCAGAGCAGGAATATCGCTTCGCACTTCAGGATATTCCAAGCGCCGCCGGTCACTAAGAATGCGAGTATACGGCTTAGCGGAATCTACTCCGCTAAGCCGTATTTTGTTTTTATTCTGTCGAGCTTTTCGAGCATCGGTTCTGCGCCGAGCCAGAGGAAGAAGAATGTGGCGATTGCACGCACCAGATCGACCGGGATGCCGGAAATATAATAGCTTAGAATGATCTTCCAGTTGACGGACTGTGCCCACATGAGGGCCGACGCTGGATTCATAATGCCGCCGTAGATCACGGTCGAGGCGATCACGCCGAAGATGCACAGACTGAGTTTTGAACGCCGCAGCACGCCCTTGCGATACAAAATTCCCGCCAACCAGCCGATTGCGCCCATGGCAAACATCTGCCATGGCGTCCACGGCCCCTGCGAAAACAGCATATTAGACACCAGCATGGTCATAGCGCCGACGAGGAAGCCCGTTTCGCCGCCAAAGGCCACACCAGCCAGAATCGTCATGGCGACGACCGGCTTGAATTCTGGCAGCATGAAAAATGCGGCGCGGCCTGCCACATTCAGCGCAACGAGAACGGCAATCAGGACAAGTTCGCGCGCCTGCGGCTTTCTGCCCTCAAAAATCAGGAAAAACGGCAGCATACATTCAAGCAGAATCAGCAGCGACGTAAAATAGTACTTTCGCCCGCCGAAGCAGTACAGGCCAAGAAACAGCGTCAGAGGAATCAAAAGCAGGATAAGCAGTGTCGCAATGATTGTCCGCTTGCGAAGCTTTCGTTTTTGCGGGCGGTTGTATCAAAGCGTCCGGCCAGTCTGCTTTGCGGCTGACAGACAGCGCAAACACAAGCAGGCAGATAAGCAGAATGCCGTACAGGCGCAGCTGGCTGTCTGCGAATGCGGTCAAACCGCCTGCGTCAATGAGATTCGTGAGGTCTGTTGCGCCAATGGCCTGAACGGTCAGGGCTAACGATGCAAAACCGGACACGGCGGCAAGAATCTTGCGCCAGACCGGGAGTTTTTTTAATACCTGCGTTTCTTTTTCCGGTACTGCCGGAACATGCTTGCATTCCGGCAAGGCCGGTTCTGCTTCAACGGTACCACCGCAGGCGGCGATCACGTCCTCGGGCGTGACAGCTTCGGGCAGCACATCCCGCGCGATGCGGTTTGCGGCGGTCGAGTAGAAGCTGTTTCCGCTGAAGAAGGTACGGGGAGCCGCTTCTGTAACGATGCTTCCGTCGAAAAACAACGCGCAGCGATCAGCATATTTTGCGCAGAACTCGATATCGTGGCTAACCATGAAAATTGCTGTGCCGGACACTTGGAGCGTACGGAGAATCTGCCCGAACGTCTGCTTGAACTCTGCGTCCAAGCCTTTTGTCGGCTCGTCGAGAAGCAGAATATCCGGGTTCAGGAGCAGAATCTTTGCCAGCGCTGCGCGCTGCTGCTCTCCGCCGGAGAGATCATAGGGATGTTGGTCTAGTAAGTCTGCAAGACCGCACAGCGAAACAATCTGCGCCAGACGCGCAGACCGGCGTTCCGCTTTCGGCAGAAGTTCCAGCAAATCCTCGCGCACGGTCGGCTTTACAAACAGCGTCTGCGGATTCTGCGGAAGCAGTCCAACACTGCCGCTGATAGTCAACTCTCCGCGATACGGCTTTTTCAGGCTTGCCAGCAGCTTGAGCGTGGTGGTCTTGCCCGTGCCGTTTCCGCCGAGGAGCGCCAAAAATTCGCCTTTGCGGAGTTTTAGGGACAAGCCTTTGAGCACATCGGGCAGGTCTTTTTCATATTTGAACCAGAGTCCCTGTACCGACACGACAGTTTCCGCCTGCGGCACATGTTTGCTTCCTTCTGGGATGGGGGACAGTTTATGTGTTTTTGCATAATCCAGCAGCCAGTTCCGGCCGTCGCAGACGGAAACGGGGCAGCTTGTATCGGAATTCACGGCGCTCCAAATCCGCATGGCGGCCGGCATTGCCAAAAACATGGTGCTGCCGTTGGCCTTTAACTCGGCGCCCACTTCGGCAGGCGTACCGGTGCAAAGAAGCTGGCCCTTATCCATCACGGCCACGCGCGAGGCGAGACTGAACGCCTCTTCCAGCCGGTGCTCCGTCAGAATGACAGTTGTGCCCAACTCCCGGTTGAGCCTGCTGAGTGTGGCAAGAAAATCGGAAGCTGCAATGGGGTCAAGCTGGCTTGTCGGCTCGTCGAGAATCAAAACCTTTGGCTGCAGAACCATCACGGATGCAAGATTCAAAAGCTGCTTCTGCCCGCCGGACAGTTCCGTAACAGAGCGGTGAAACCACGTCTGGATCCCAAAGAAGCTTGCCATTTCTGCCACTTTGCGGCGAATTGTTGGTGTGTCATAGCCGAGAGACTCCAGTCCAAAGGCAAGTTCGTGCCAGACCTTGTCGGTTACGATCTGGTTTTCCGGACTCCGCTGGACAAACCCGATTTTCTCTGTCTGTTCGCGCTGCGATACCTTGTCCAAGGGTCTGCCCTCAAACAGAATCTCGCCGCTCCTGCGCCCGTGCGGGGCAAGCACAGGCTTCAGCTGCCGCAGAAGCGTCGATTTTCCGCAGCCAGACGGGCCGCAGAGTACCAGAAATTCCCCGGCATGGACAGACAGCGTGAGATCGGAAACGGCCTGCTTTTCCTGCTCCGGGTATGCAAAATTCAAGTGGTTGAGCGTGAAGAGTTCCATTGTCTGTCCTCCTTTCGGTCGAGAATGACTGGGGTGAGCACCAGTGCGAGATAAACAAGCAGAAAGCTTATGGTCAAGGGTGTCCACGGGGCGGCTTTGATCGTGGGATAGTACCGGAACGCTGTTCCGCCGGCAATCCATCCGGAGAGCAGATACGCGCCGCAGAAAACCAGCCATGCAAGGGCAGAACTGTCACGGCTGTCAAAGCGGTAGATCGAAAATGAGGTGCGCCCCGGCAGGCCGTAGCCGCGCGCACGCATGGAATCTGCCGTTTCAATCGCGTTTTCCAGGCTCCATGTGACCATAATGGAAAAAATCCGAATGGCATTTCCGACGCGGCGGAATACGCTGCCGGTTTTCGTGTCCCTTCAATACATGTCTGCGCTTCTGATACGACTTGCAGCTGTGCCTTGAATTTCGGGATAAAGCGCAGCGCCATGGACAGAACGAGCGACAGGGCGGGGAGAATCCGGCCAAACAGGTAGAACAAATTTATCCGAGGTTATGACCTCGTTGAAGCTGGAAAACCAGAGCACGACCGATGCCAGCATCACGGCAGCGGCCGCACCGTAGAGCATGGACTCCAGCGTCAGCGGGTTTCCGGAGGGAAGATACGTCAAAATCGTTGCGCCTTCGTGATTGAAAGCCGGATTGACAAGCGCGGCAAGCGCCGCCATGGGCAAAAAGCCCCATGGCGGCGAACCGAACTGCTTTCCTGCCTTTGAGCAAGATGGCATATGCCAGCGCACCGGTCAGCGAGATCGCCAGATAAACCGGGTGCATCAGGCACATGGACAGCATCAGGACAAGCGTGAAATATAAAAAGCAGACAGTCGGGTGATACCCTGAAAAAGCGTCGCGGTTTCTCATGATTCCGCCCCTGCCGCAGCGCCGCCGCCGACATCTGCGCCGAGTTCACAGGTATAGACCCATTCGACCACGTCGCCATCCTGAAGCGTATATTGACTGCACCCGTAATTCGGAAACCAGCTGTTCACCGCGTACATCCAGCCGGATTCCGCGCCGCAGTCAAATTCGTAGAGATTTCCGATGCCTTCTATGTAAGCAGAGTGATAGACCGGTGTGTCGGAAAACTCCATATGGAGTTTTTTATCCCGGCAGACCTGCTGCAAAACGTCAAAGGCACTCTGGCCTGCCTGAAAGGAGACTTCCACCGGCTCCAGCAGCCAGCCATCCTCCGGTACCAGATCCGCCTTATCCGGGCTGCACAGATCCATATGTTCCAGAATGGAAGCGCAGGAAATGGAGACGGTGCAGGTGTAGGCCGGCCCGGCCTGCGGCGCTTCGCACCCGGTCAGAAGTACGGCTGTCAGCACCAGTGCAAGCAGCGCCCAAACGGCTGTCTGTTTGTTCGTTTTCCGGATTATCATTCAAATCAACTCCGCATGTCTTGTGTTGCTAGGATGTATCTGAAAGCCGGCCGGACGGCCGGTTTTCAGATGCACCCTAAAATGCAGCAGGCAGGGCTGCCCCGAAGGGGGGCAGTCCTGTACTGCAAATTGGGGTTATGCGATCAGTCCATCACGTTTTCCACAAACCGGTGGAGAATCGCGGCGACCTGTGCTCTGGTTGCGTCGCCCTTCGGCATGAGTCTGCCGGAAGCGCCGTTGATCAGACCCTCGAGACAGCCCAGCTGAGCGCCTCGCTGGCATAGCCGGAAACATTGCCTGCGTCGGAGAAGCTGTCCAGTTTCGCGCCTGCATCGGTGTCCAGCTTCTTGTACTGCGCATAGCGGTACAGGATCGCGGCAAGCTGTTCACGCGTGACCTTTGCATCGGGGGAGAAGGATGTGCTGCCCGTGCCGGTGACGATGCCGTTGGCGGCTGCCCATGCGACGGCCTTTTCATAATACGAACCGGAACGCACATCGGAGAAGCTGCTGCTGCCGGTGCCGGCGGGTTCACCCTCGAGGCGGTAGAGGACCGTGACGAGCATTGCGCGCGTCATAGATGCGTTCGGGCTGAAACTTCTGCTGTCCGTGCCGGAGAACAGGCCGTTCTCGTAGACGAACATGACGTCGCTGTAGAACCAATCGGACGTGGAGACATCGGTGAACGGAAGCTTGGGCTTGGAGTCCGAAGCGGGCTTGGTGTTGTCAACAGCCGGCTTGATCGGTGTCGGAAGCGCGGCGGTCGTGACCGTAACGGTGTAGGATGCGGTGGTCACGCCGTCTTCAGCTGTGACAGTAAAGTACCAGACGTTTTTGATGTGTGTCAGAGCGCCGACGGTTGCGCGAGCATGGTTCGTGATGATTACGAAGCTGCTGGCTGTGATGTTCGTGCCGTAGGGAACGGTGACGGTGTACTCGTTATTCACACTGGTCTTAGCCTTAACGCCTGCAACGGTGATGCTTCTGACACCTGCGTCGTTGGACTTCGGCGCTTCAGTGAACGAAACGGTGACGGTGTAGGTCCTGGGGGTCACGCCGTCCTCAGCGGTAATGGGGAAGGACCAGACGTTTCCGTCATGCGTCAGAGCGCCGACGGTCGCGCCGGAGTCGCTCGTGACGATCACGAAGCTGTCCGCCGTAACGTCTGTGCCATAGGGAACGGTGACAGTGTAGGTGTTGTTTTCGCCTGCTGCTGCTTCGATGTCCGCGACAGTAACGCTTCTGACGCCCGCGTCATTGGACTTCGGCGCTGCTGTGACCGTGACGGGGAGCCACGGGGAGACAATATCGGTGTACTCGTCGCCGATTGCGGACAGAACATAGCTGCCTGCTGCTGCGAACGAGAGCGTGACCTGACCGTCTTCACCGATTGTTTTGCCCTCGACCGGCGTGAGCGTTCCATCTTCGCCGACTGTGCAGATCTGCAGATCTTCGGGATCAAGCGCTGCACCGTGCGTCTCACGGTCTTCCGGCTTCAGGCTGCCGCCGTAGGCGTACATATAGCCATCCATGCCGAGCGTGAAGTCCGTTCCGGCCTGAACTGTAAGCGTGTTGAGCCGGTTTCCATCCGCATCCGTGAACCAGGTATAATAGTCCATGTACATGCTGGTGTCCTGATAGAAGAAGAACTCAACGGTGCTGTCTTCTGCAATGGGCGCCTGGCTGATGGTGTAGCCGGTGTAGCCGTACTGCGTGTTGTATTCGCCGTTCTTGTCGCAGGGGTATTCGCCATCGACTGCGAAGCTGAATGCGGAGGTTTCTTCGCCGTTGACCGTGGTGATCGTGCCGTTGCTGACGACGAGATAATCGCCCTTGCTGTCCTTCGTGAAGTCCTCACCGAAGGTGAGCTCGTGGTACTTGACGAGCACGTCCAGCGCGGAAACGCCGTCTGTGACATCATCAGCGTAGCCATAGCGTTCGGCGAGATCGCTGGAGACTTCCACGCGGGTCGGAACCATGATAAACATATTTTCTGCCTGCATGGAAATGGTCGCGTGGATCGTCTTGGCCTCTTTCACCGTGACCGTGACGGAGTAGGTCACGGCAGTGCCGTCCTCAGCGGTCACAGTAAACGTCCAGACGCTGTCCTCACCCTTGGCCGGGCCGGTAAGCGTGGCCTTGCTGTCGGAAAGTGTGACCTCGAAGCTGTCTGCCATGACCTCCGTGCCTGCCGGAAGCGTTACGGAGAAGCTGTTTTCAGCCGTACCGGCTGCTGCAGAAACGCCTGCAACCTTGACAGATGTGACGCCCGCGTCGTCGGACTTGACTTCACCGTAAACCACAGTGATGGTGTAGGTGCGCTTGCCGCCGCTCGTTTCATTCATGGTGGGCCAGCTGTCGTCTGCGCAGACAACGGTGATGACGCTGCCGTCTTCAATGGGGATCTGCGACGTGCGCGTAAACCACGGCCCGTGGCCTGCGTGCCGAGATAAGTGCGGACCTGATAGTTCTTGTTTGCCGCCGTCGGTGTGACGAGCAGCGAGGTCGTGCCTTCCGGCACAGTCAGGGTGTAGGTGAAGGTGTCGCCGCTGAACTTGGGCGCCAGCTTACCTGCGCTGAACGTGAGCGCTTTGAGGCGGGTGTCGGAATTGTTCCAGCTGCCGCCAAGATCCTCAACGGTACGGGTGTACATGATGCGGATCTCGTCGCCCGCGCAGAGCGTGCCCTTTGCAACGGTAAATTCACCAAAGCCAAAGTTTGTGAACCAGTCGTTGAGTGTGCCCATCCAGCCGGACATGGTACCGCCGTCAAACGCCTTCAAGTTGTCAATGGAGGAAATGTAGCCGCTGTCCGCGCCCTCGACCGTGTGGCCGTCCAGCGCTTCGACAACACAGCCCATCATGGTCGATTCGTCGGTCAGTTCAATCCAGGTGTCGGTCAGCGTGCCTTCCCACGCAGCGCCCTCCGCCTTCGGGAACGTGGTGTTCTCCACGATCACGCGGGCCATGCCGGCCAGCGTCAGAACGCTGACATACGCCATATCCGAGCCGCCCTTGGAGGCGTCGTCCTTCACATAGGACAGCGTCAGCGTGTAGCTGCCTGCTGCAAGCTGCTTCTTGATGCTGCTGCTCTTCTCGCCGCTGACAGCGTCAGCCAGCGTTTCCGTGCTGCCGCCGTCGGCTGCGAGCGTGATGGTCAGTTTGTCATAGCCGTTTTCCGAGGAAACGCCGTAGCCGAAGCGCAGAACAGTGGGGGCGCTCAGCGTAAAGGCGAACGAGGTCGTGGAACTTGTCTTGTCCTGCTCCTGGTTGCTGCTCTCAAAGCGGTCCAGATCGGCATTGTAGACCCAGGGGTAATTGCCGTTGTCGGAAACGCTGATAGAGGTGACAGTCTGCTCGGGGTAGGAGACGTGGCCGAGGCGGTCGTCGTCCCAGACCGTGTAGGTTTCGCCGCAGACGGCGCAGACGTAGGTCTTATAGCCGGTGAAGACCTGCTCGGTGCCGTCCTTGGGCGTATGGCCCTTGGCGGGAACGATGTCTTCCTTCGTTTCCGAGCAGCCGGTTCTGCGGCAGGTACGGACGATCTTGCCCGTCTTTGTGCAGGTAGGAGGCGTCAGGACACAGCTGTTGTCGCTGCCGTCCAGATCCTCGCAGAAGTCGTGGCCGAGTGCCGCGACATAGGCCGTGCGGTAACTTTCGCCGCACTTGCTGCAGGAGTAGCTGGTGTAGCCCTTCACAGTGCACAGCGGAGCCGTGACCGTGCCCTCGCCAGTTGCTTCGTGGAAGGTCACATCGCTCTGCCATCTGAGCGCGGGATAGCCGCCGCAGACCGGGCCGAATGCGTCGGACAGGTCGGCGTCCTTGAGGTCAGCTTCATTCAGCGCTTCGGCGTTCGCGTCCGCGTTCAGCGTGTTCAGATAATAGCACTTGGAGATCTCGGAGGAAGCAGTGTCAACCGTGCCGAATACGGCGCTGCCCGCTTCGCCGGTGGAGTAGCAGCTGGAGATGGTGATTTTCCCCTGCACAGTGCCGCTCCAGTTCACATTGCCCTTGACCTCGCCTGCGATGCCGCCGGAGGCCGTGCCGGAGATCTTGCCGGTGTTGTAGCAGCTTGTAACAGTCATTTCGCTGCTGGTGCCGCCGATGATGCCGCCGGCCTTGCTGCCGGTCGCGGAAATTTCTGCGGTGTTATAGCAGCCGGTGATGGTCGAGCCGTTGCCGACTGTGCCGCCGATAATGCCGCCGACACTGCTGACGCCGGTGACCGCGCCGAAGTTCGCGCAGTTCTCGATCACAGCGTTCTGATAGGTGTAACCCACAAGACCGCCGACGTTGTTGCCGGTCGAGGTAATGACCGCATAGCTGAAGCAGTTTGCGATCTTCGGGGCGGTGCCGCTGGCATAGCCGGCGATCGCGCCTGCGTTGCCCTTGCCGGAAACGGTACCGCGGATGGTCAGATCATGGATGTAGGAATTCGAGCCGATCTGCGTAAACAGGCCGGCCGTGGCGTTCAGGCCGGTGATCTCGAAGCCTGCGCCGTCCAGCGTGACCTTTTTGCTGGAGGTGATGTTCAGCCACGCATATTTGCTGAGGTTGATATCGGCAGTTAGAACGCCGGTAACGTCCGCGTCCTTGCTCTTTGCAACGAACCACGCCAGCTCCGCGCCGGTGCTGATCTGGTAAACGCCGTTTTCGTCGGTCTGCGGTTCGGTCTGCGTCTTGCCGTCCCATGCGCCCGCTGCGGTCGCTTGCAGCGTGATGATGAATTCGTTGGGGTCTTCCTCCTTCATGGTGACGCTGCCAGTGGCGTATTCAACGCCAGCGCCGGAAACGGTGTAGAAGTATTCCTCGGCATAAGCCTTGAACGTGCCGTCTTCCGCGACCGCAATGCCGTTGCCTGCGCTGTCCGCCAGCGTGACGGTCAGGTTCTTGCGGTCAATGGATGTGCCATTCTGATCCCGGAAAATCAGCTTGCCGGTCAGGAAGTCAAGTTCTTTACGACCGGGATCGTGATCTCCGGCAGACGGCTGAGAATGCCTGCCGTCTTGGGCGCGTCGAAGCCGGGATTCGTGCCCACAGCATAGTTGATGCCGCGGTGCGTCGGAACGCCGGGCCAGCCCGCCTGCTTGATCGCGCCGCTCAGCGTGTAGGTCTCCTCAGCCCAGAACTTCGGGATGGTGACAGTCAGCTTCTGCCGCTCAGGGTTGCCGCTGAAGTCATAAACGCCGAAGTTTCCGCCGGGATCACTCTTGAAGAAGGTGCCATCCGGGCCCTGCATATACAGGGAGAAGTTGAAGTTATACGCGCCGGAAAGCTTTTCCTTGGGGCTGATCAGGTTGGAGAACTGGATCGTGACGGAATCGCCCGGCTTGATGGCAGCCAGCTCTTCCTGCGTCAGCTCCGTGCCCTCCGCGTTGACGAACTTGTAGCTCACGCCGCGTGCCGTCACGACCTGATAGGTCGAAAGGCCGCCCTTCGTGACCTTGATGATATTGCGGCCGGTGATCAGACCGCTGACGGTCACAGTGCCGTCTTCAGCGGTTGTGACGCCAGTGTTTGTGAAGCCGCCGGAATACGTCATAGACGCAGCGGTCACAGTGGGGCGCAGGACGCTCACGGTGCAGCCCGCTTCGGGCTTGAAGCTGTAACTTGCACCCTCTGTTCCAGTGTAGAACAGAATGTCATGCTCCGCATCGAGTTGCCGCGCCTCATCCTTCTCGATGACCGCGTCCATGCGGTCAAGATTCATATTGGTCTGGATAGCACTGCCGTCCGCGCCGACATTCACGACAAACACGCCCGTCAACTCCGGCCAGATGGCGGAGAAGCGATGTGAGGGCGTGCTGGTCTGGCCAACCATATGGGTCATTGCGTCATAGGTTACGAGCACGATGGCCGTGCCCTCGTGCTTGGCCTCCATCACAGCGACGTTGCTGTTCAGCGCGTTCGGCGTGATGGTCACGACGTCGCTGGCATTGCCGTTCACATCGATGACCTGATAGTGCATCTCCGGCAGTGCGACCTTGGCGTTCATAAAGCTTTCGATCGCGAACCAGTTGCGGAAGGAGTTGAGTTCAAACGTCTCGCCAACGGCCATGTTTTTATAGCCCTTGGTGTTGATGTTCAGGTAAATGCCCGCGCGGTCATAGATGTTGTTTTCAAAATGATAGATCGTGCTCTTGTTGAAATCACCGCTCAGGCCGAGATCCTCTTCCGTGACCGTGTACGCTGCGTCGGCGCTCAGTCTGACGTAGTTCCAGTATGTTGCACCCTGCGGATGGCGGACACGGTAGAAGTAATCCGTGTTCTTGTCGAGATGGAACGTGGCCGTGCCGTCCTCGACGGAACGCGCGAACGGCTCAAGGAAGCTGAACACATAGTATTTTGCGAGCGTACCGGCGTCGATGGTCGAGCCCTTCGGCGCTGTGACCGTGACCGTGACGAATTCCTTTGCAGGTCAGGCTGAGGCTGTCGTTCATCGTCGGGGTCTTGGAAGCGGTAGCCGGGTTGTAGTTCGGATGCGTTTCCGCGTTCGGCGTGGCTGTCACGCTGACCGTATCGCCCACGACAAACAGGCAGCTCATGTAAGTGCTTTCCCAAGACTGACCTTTACCGTTTACGGTATAGCCGAACGCTGCCTTGCGCTCCGCACCGGAAGCATCGGTGACGCGCAGCGAGAGGGTATAGTCTGTGTCCTTGACCCACTTGCTGGGGCTGACGGAGATCTGGTACATCCGCTGCAGCTTGAAGTTGTTGTTCTCACTGCTGACGTTGATGGACACGCCGCCGTTGCAGTCGCCGTTTGCGTCGTAACCGTCGGCCCAGTAAGCGCCGGGCGCAAGGTCGATGGTATACGCGCCGTCTGCGGCTTCCTTCGCGGCCAGCAGATCGTCCGCGCCCTTCACGCCGTCCATGTAGGTATACAGCTTCAGGGACTTGACCTGTGCGTCGTGCATACCGGACAGTGTGACGCTGACATCGCCCTCTGCTGCCAGAACGCCTGCGGGCAGCAGGCTCAGCAGCATCACAAACACGAGCAGCAGACTCAGAATTCGTTTCTTCATACATTTTTCCTCCAGAATCAAAATATCTATCGTGAGCCCCTTATATAATGTAGGGGCGGAAACAGGGAGCGCAGACGGCTTTTGGAGAAACGAAAACCCGCCATTTTTCAAAATGGCGGGCGGATCTGTAGAAACAAAAAAAACGCTGCTTTTCTTGTGAGGAAAAACGGCGCACATGTCCCGAATGCTACAGGCAGAGCTCGTCCCACGCATTCATCCTTTTCGCCGCAATATGCGGCGCTGACAGCAGTTCTTCTGACTTGCACTTTGGAAGCAGAATCTCTGTTTCCGCGCCCGTTTCCTGTCTTCTCGCGGTTCAATCCGCAATGACTGGCTTTCGCCCAGACAGCTTTTTGCTGCTTCGGAACGGTCTTGTGCGCACAGCTCCGGTCGAGTGGTTTTCCCTTTCTCTTACGCCAAAGCCTGCCCAGCGGCATGCCTCGGTTACTGTACATCGGATGGCAATATGAAATTGTGCGTCAGTTGACGCTGGAAAAAGCAAAATCTTGTGCTTTTCCGTCTGCTACTATACACGATATGGGCGGAATTTGCAAGCGGTTTGAAAAAAATGTGCCGCATTTGTTCCAGCCTCTTGAAAAAAGCCGAAGCTTGTGTCAAAATAAAAAAACCGCTGCGGCGGTCTTTTCAGCAGGATGCTGGTTAGATAAAACTAACTGGCAGATACGGAGGAATCCATGAAATACCATATTGAAAAAAAACACCGTGCAGGAAACGCTCGTTATTCCGCTCTACGGGCGGAAAATGTGCTCGGAATTATATCCGAATCTCTACCGTGACGAGACGGCCCTGCGCCTGATCAATCAGATCGATTACGATTTTTCACTTCTGTCCAAAAAAATCAAAGAGCCTCATGCAGCAGTTCGGCTTTCTGGAGGCCGCCATGCGCCAAAACGACCTTGCGTGGGAGGTGCGGGACTATCTGTGCCGGCATCCGAACGCAGCGGTTGTCAACCTCGGCTGCGGACTGGACGATACGGGTCGCAGCTGCGATAACGGAACGTGTAAAATCTACAATCTAGACTTTTTCCGGCGTGATCGCCGTGCGCGACGCGCTCCTGCCCGCAGGGGAGCGGGAGGAAAATATCGCCTGCGACCTGAACGACACCACTTGGTTCCGCCGCATCGACGCGTCGGGCGGCGCGGTCTTCTTCGCCGCCGGCGTGTTCTATTATTTCCTGACGGAGCAGGTGCGGGCGCTTGTGCAGGCCATGGCCGAAGCGTTCCCTGGCGGCAGGCTCGTCTTCGACGCGGCGAATCAGAAAGCAGTGCGCCTGATGCTCAAAACGTGGATCAAAACCGCCGAAATTCAGGATGTCGGTGCGTATTTCGCCGTTTCCGACGCGAAAAAAGGAGCTTTCCGCCTGGTCGCCGCGTCTGCGTGCGTCGAGCCGGGGCTATATGCTGGGCTATCAGAGTCTGAATGACCCGTCAGTGCCCGGCTTCTATCGGTTTCTGGCAAGAGTCGGCGACGGCATGATGCGGATGCAGATCGTCCGGCTGGAATTTGCGGAAGGGGAGACAACACTATGAAATATGCCGGAATGCCAATGGGGATGTGGACGCTGTTCGCCGGTTCGTTCCGGAGGAACTGACCGCCGTTTTCGGCTATGATGCGGCTGCGGCCAAAGAAATTACGAAAAACGCAAAGCCGCGCTACCGGAAGATCATTGCCGGTCTGCCGGAATTTGAAAAGGCTGACCGCTTCAAAATGAACATCGTGAACTGTGCGATGCTGTGCGCGTTCGTCCTCAGCATGCCGCAGCGCCCGGACGTGCAGCGTCTGACGGATTACTATGCAAAGTCTATGATAACCGCACCCATGCGCTGGTTCTGCCGCAAGAGCGGGAAAAACAAGTTCTCCGAAAAGGATCTTGCCTCCATGCGTGCGACCGCAGCCCTACGCGCTGCCGACCGCAACCCCTATTCGTGGAACATGGAACTGTTTGAATATCCGGACGGCAGCGGCTATGAGGCGCGCTTTGACCGCTGCGGCATCTGTACGCTGATGCAGGAGTTGGGTCTGTACGACCTGACATCTGCTATGTGCCGCTTGACTACACCATGAGCGATGCCGGCGGTGCGTCCGACTTCGTGCGCGAATATACCCCTTGCCTCCGGTGGCCCTTTACTGCGACTGCGGCTATCACCGCAAAAAAGTAACTGCCGCCCTCCACGGAACAAGGAAAAATTCGTACTGCACTTACCCGTTTCGTCATAGGGGTAATGCCCACTCGGCTTGTTGGGGAGTAACGAATTTGCCGAAGACTACCGTAAAATCGGTACGTTTTGCCGGACCAATGTGGGAATCAGCCCCTACAACCGAGGATGCAAGTACATACAGATTCGCCGAAAAACAACGTGAAGTCTGCAACACTCTGCTGCACAACCTCTCCGGCTCGACTTCACCGATACCACCGCCCCTTCGCAACGGGGCGGCTTTTTTTCGTATTTTGTGTTTAAGGCTCCAGTAGTATTGACAACAAAATAAGACTGTGGTATTATGTATGCGTGGCCACTACTGGAGTCTTATGAAAAGAGGTATGTATATGGACATCAAATTATTTGACTCTGAACTGAAGGTGATGGACGTGATCTGGCGCGAGGGGATACCCCCGCCAAGGAGATCGCGCGGCAGCTGACAAATGAATTGGGCTGGAATGTCAATACGACTTATACGCTCATCAAGCGCTGCATGAAAAAGGGCGCGATCGAGCGCAGCGAGCCGGGGTTCCTCTGCCATGCGCTCATCCCCAAGTCCGCCGTGCAGGAGGCGGAGACCGACGAACTCATCAACAAGATCTATGACGGTTCTGCCGACAAGCTGTTCGCCGCGCTGCTGGGCAGAAAAACTCTCCGCCGAGCAGATCGAGCGGCTTCGGCAGATCGTCGGGGAACTGGAATGAGGTGCCCGGTATGAGCCTTCTGCAAATGAGCGTCACGGGCGGCGTCATGATCCTTGCAATTACGGTCCTCCGTGCGCTGGCGATGAACCATGTGCCGAAAAAGACGTTCCTGGCGCTTTGGGGCGCGGCGCTGCTGCGGCTGGTGCTGCCGGTCTCGCTGTCCTCCACCCTGAGCATCTATTCACTGCTGGGGCAGAAGACAGCCTTGAACGTGGTAGACGTGCCCGCAGCGGCAACTCCGGCCCTTTTGCCGGGGCAGGCTGTCACCGCCCTGCCGCAGATAGACGCTGCACCGGTGCAGACAATCTCCGTATGGAGCATTGTATGGATTGCCGGGGTGGTTCTCTGCGCAGCCTTTTTCGCGGCGGTTTACTGGAAATGCTGCCGGGAGTTCCGCATGTCTTTTCCAGTGGACAATGATGCGTCCCGGCAGTGGCTGCAAACGCATCCGCTGCGGCGCGGGATCTGCATCCGGCAGTCTGACCAGATTTCGTCGCCCCTGACCTTCGGCGTCCTGCACCCGGTCATTCTGATGCCCAAAAGACAGATTGGAACGACGAAACGGCGCTGCAATACGTTTTGGAGCACGAATTTGTACACATCCGGCGGTTCGACGCGGTTTCCAAGCTGCTTCTGATCGCGGCTGCATGTGTACACTGGTTCAATCCGCTGGTTTGGGTCATGTATGTGCTGGCAAACCGGGACATGGAGTTGTCCTGCGATGAATCCGTTGTTCGCCGTTTCGGCAGCGACGCAAGAGCCTCCTATGCAAATATTCTGATTAGCATGGAAGAAACAAGAAGCGGCTTCGCGCCGCTCTGCAATCACTTCAGCAGAAATGCGATTGAAGAAAGGATCACAGCAATTATGAAAACGAAAAAAAAATTACAGTCATGTCTCTGCTTCTGGCAGCACTGCTCGTAGCCGGAACGGTAACGGTTTTTGCAACCTCAGCGAAAACAGAGGAACCCAGTGTGCCGGTCAAGGGGACAGGCGCAGTTGTGGAACAAAACAGCGCAGCTGGCTCCGGCGGCTCTGTGGCCGTCGAAACCGGCGAACCGCTGGAGCCGAGCGCGGAATATGCTGCCGCCGGCATTCGCAGACAGGAAACCATGTGGTACTATCAGAAGCAGCCCATCGCCATGATTTACGACGACAACGGCGGTATTTATATGGATGGGGAAGCCGCGGACGGCATTTATCTGCATATCATACGGGGCAGCCGCAGCAGTATTTCAGAGGTAACCATCGTCACAAAGCAGCAGTGCCGTGAACTGGCGGATCGTTACATGAACGCTATAGAGCCCGAGTCCGCAGAAAACACGCTCATGTCCTACGTCGATCCGTCGGACGGCAAAACGTATTACAGCTTCGATGGCAGCAAGACCTTTGAGCCGATGACGGACGCGGAATTTGAAGCGCGTTTCCCGACACCGGACGTCGAATGGTGGACGTATGACGAATACAAGGCATGGCTCGACAACGAAAAGGTGCAGCTGCAAAGCCTGCTCGGCGAAGAGGCATGGACAAGCAGCGACGGCAGCTTCATCTGGACACAGGAGAAGATCGACGAGACGATTGCGCTGTATGAAGGCATTCTGGAAGACATGAAAAACGGCGTCATGTACTCCAAAAACGTGGACGGTCAGGACGACGTGCTGCTGAGTTATAACCCTGCCGATATCAGCACGTCGGCAGACTGACGTACAAAAAGGCTCCATTTGGTGTCTTGGAAACGCCAAGCCGCCCCTGTTGCGCTATGCGCAGCAAGGGGCGGCTTTTTTGTTTGCTTTGATTATTTGAAAGCGGCTGATCGTGCCTGCTCGGACGGGTAGCAGAGGCATGCTTCCGGGCGGAGGTCAAGGCGGATGGTCTGACCCGGTTCTGCGGGCGCGTTCTTGGGCAGCGCGGTACGGAGCAGCGGGGTGTTCTGATGCTCCGGGCGCAGGAGGACGATCGACGCATCCAAATCGCGGATTACGCGGGAGACAACGGCGCTGTAAGGCCCTGTGTGCAGCGTGACTGCGCTGTCCGGGACAGCGATCGTAACCTGCTCTGTTTCTGCCTGCAGCGGCAGTGTGAGCGCCCAGCCGTCCAGTTGGACGCCCTCTGCGCAGCGGTGCGCCGGAAGAAAATTGCGGCAGCCGGCCAGCCGTGCAGCGTCCTGTGTTGCAGGATGGAGAACCAGCACCTGCATATCCGTTACTGCACCGGAACGGCCATTTTCCATGACGCAGACTGTTTTGCAGTTGCGATAGCATTCACCGAGATCATGGCTGACCCACAGAATCGGGCCGGGAAAGTCCGCAAGCAGATCGGCTAACTCAATTCCAGATTCCACTTGAGAAACGTATCCAGTGCGGAAAACGGCTCGTCAAGCAAAATCACGCGCGGTTCCGAGGCCAGAATACGCGCCAGCGCGACGCGCCGCTGCTGCGGCGTGAGATCAATGTGCTTTTCACTGTCAAACAGTGTCTCGCCGTCGAGGACAATGCGGCCACTGTCCGGTGTCATGATGCCCGCAATGCAGCGCAGCGTCACACTCTTTCCACAGCCGGATGCGCCGAGCAGAGCCATAGTGCCGCTGCTTGCTTCAAATTTGGAGTGGAGCATAAAATTCCCCAGCCTTTTTTTCAATATCTACGAGCAAACTCATGCGCACTGCCTCCTTTCCGGCCTGCCGCCGATAAACTCTTCTTTTCCAGCATGTTTACAACCAGCAGAATGATAGCGGAAATTCCAACGTTCACCATGACCCATTTGAGAGCCAATTCGTCGTTGTTGATCTGCCAAAGCTGATAGACCGTGGTGGAAACGGTTGCGGTTTTGCCGGGCGTGTAGCCTGCAATCATGCTTGTTGCGCCGTACTCGCCGAGCGCACGGGCAAATGCCAGCACCGCGCCTGCCAGAACGCCCTGACGGCAGTAGGGCATGCGGATGTGCCAGAAAATATAGGTGTTGGACAGACCGAGCGTCTGGCCTGCATAGGCCAGCGTCTGGTCAAAGGCTTCAAACGCGCCGCGTACTGTGCGGTACATCAGCGGGAACACGACTACGACTGTGGCGAAAATAGCTGACCACCAGGTCATCACCAGCCGGATACCGAACGTCTCCAGCACCCACGCGCCAAGCAGGCGCTTCGGGCCCAGAACGCGCAGCAGAAGATACCCAACAACCGTGGGCGGCAATACCAGCGGAAGTGTAAGAAATACGTCTAAAACGCCTTTGACCAGACGCGGGAGTTTTGCAATGTAATACGCTGCGGCAATGCCCGCAAAGAACACGACCACCGCGCTGATGGCGGCGATGCGCAGAGAGTTAACAAGCGGATATAGATGCTCCTTACCCATGCTCAGAAGCAAGGGGATGTCTGCCTCAGTCACAACATGACCCTTGCGGAAGCGGGTGTCCTTGTACTTATCCTTGATGATCTGTGTCATATCATGGCAGAGTACCTGCCCAACTGCATCTTCTGTCCGGATCAGCTTCCTGTCCGATATGCCTCCCGCTCTCCGTTTTCGATATTTTATCATTTCGGCATGTGCCAATTCAAACCCACTGTCCGATATTGTCGGATTTTCTGTCGGCCTTATCGGATATTCTTGACGAAGAACAACGAACACGGTATGATAGACAAGAAAAGAAAGGACGATCTGACATGCTGGATGGAAACATCATTCTGTCTGTCGCCAAGGCGATGGAACTGCTGCAGCTGCTCAATCAGGCGGCAAAGCCTATGCCGCTGACGGAACTGGTACAAAAGAGCGGCTATCCCAAAAGTACCGTGTTTGGTCTGCTTGCCACAATGCGTGCCTACGACGTTGTGACACAGACGGCGGATGGGAAATATGCGCTTGGCCTGCGGCTGTTTGAATTTGGACGTCAGGTGGAACGTTCGTGGGACATTTCGATCGTGGCGCGGCCCTATATGGAACTGCTGGCACAGCAGGCCAATGCGTCCGTGATGCTGTCAATCTGTGAAGGCACGTCTGTCATCACGCTCGATCAGGTCGAGGCGCGGGACAAGCTTCGCATTGTCTCCGATGTTGGTGCGCGGCTTCCCATTTACTGCACCTCACAGGGGAAGGTCTTTCTGGCAAGCCGCCCGCCGCAGGAGGCTGAGTGCCTGCTCCGGCGTCTCTCGCTGGCGCCTTTTACGCCGTATACCGTGACGGATGTGCAGGAACTGATGCAGGAACTGGATGCGTGCCGTGCAAACGGCTACGCGATTGAAAAATGGCGAGTATAAGATCGGCCTGCGCTCCATTTCTGCGCCGGTCTATACTGTCGAGGGTGAGGTGCGGTATACTGTCAGCGTGATCGGCATGTTCCGCAGTGTCCATTCAGACGAATTTCAGGTCGCCGTCAACTGCGTGCAGGACACTGCCCGCATGATTTCGACGGCGCTGGGCTATCAAAAGCAGGAGGAACCGATATGAGTTACACAGCAGCAGTTATTACCGTCAGCGACCTTGGCAGCCAGGGACTTCGGCAGGATACCAGTGGCCCCGCCGTCTGCGCGATGCTGGAAGGGATGGGTTTTTCTGTCGTGCATACCGCCATGCTCCCGGATGAGGCGGAGCAGATCAGCGCGGAACTTCGTGCGTGCGCGGACGAAAAAAGATCGGCCTTATCGTGACCACCGGCGGCACCGCGCCATGCTTTCGCGCGCTGTAGCCGGAACGCGCGGCAGCAGTCTGATCCTGAATCTTCCCGGTTCAGAAAAGGCTGCGCGGGAGAATCTCTCCGCCGTTCTCGGTGCGCTTGAACACGCCATGCACATGCTAGCCGCCGAAGGCCACGGCTGAGCTGTCCCCCAAGGCTTCTCCCTACAGGGTGCTGCGCATATTTTGGAGTGCTCCAAACGATGCTTTGTTGCTGCGCGGCTTTTCTTTTTTTCTCTGTACAACCGCGGCGGCGTCTGTTATAATGTAGAAAATTATGACATGATAAAGGTGACACGCATGAAATTTCTGATCGATCTGATCTCCGAGCAGCTGGCGGGCGCGTTTGAGCGGGCCGGATTCGACGCGGCCTACGGCAAGGCGACGCTTTCCAACCGCCCCGACCTCTGCGAGTACCAGTGCAACGGCGCGCTGGCTGCCGCGAAGCAGTACCACAAGGCCCCTATCCAGATCGCAAACGCGGTTCTGGACGCGCTGGGCGAAAACGAGATGTTTTCCAGCGCCGAAGCTGTCATGCCCGGCTTTTTGAATCTGAAAATCTCCGAGGACTATCTGGCTTCCTATCTGCGCGAAATGGCGCAGGCCCCGCACTACGGCGCACAGGATGATCCCAATGCCTGCACCATCGTGCTGGACTACGGCGGGCCGAACGTGGCCAAGCCCCTGCATGTCGGCCATCTGCGCAGCGCCATCATCGGCGAATCGCTCAAGCGCATTTACCGGTTCTCCGGCAATCATGTGATCGGCGATATCCATCTGGGCGACTGGGGATTGCAGATGGGCCTGATCATGGCGCAGCTGCAGGATGAAAAGCCGGGCCTTCCGTACTTTGACCCGGACTACACCGGCGAATACCCCGCCGAAGCGCCGTTCACGATCTCCGAGCTTGAACGCATTTACCCCGCCGCCAGCGCCCGCAGCAAGGAGGACGAAGCCTTCGCCGCCCGCGCGCATGAGGAGACCTTCCGCCTCCAGCACGGCGAACGCGGCGAGCGCGCACTCTGGCAGCATATCCTGCGCGTGTCCGTTGAAGACCTCAAGCGCAACTATGACAATCTCGGTGTGAGCTTTGATGTGTGGCTCGGCGAGAGCGACGCGCAGAAGTATATCCCGCAGATGCTCGAAACCGTCAAGGCAAAGGGGCTTTGCGTGGAATCCGAGGGCGCGCTGGTCGTGCCGGTGCAGGAGGAGACGGACGCGAAGGAGGTCCCGCCCTGCATTCTCGTCAAATCTGACGGCGCGACGCTCTACGCCACGACCGACCTTGCCACCATCGTCCAGCGTGAGCAGGATTATCACCCGCAGAAATACATGTACCTGACCGACAAGCGGCAGAACCTGCACTTTGAGCAGGTCTTCCGCGTGGCGAAAAAGGCCGGGCTTGTCAGCGCGGACACGCAGCTCGGCCACATCGGCTTCGGCACGATGAACGGCAAGGACGGCAAACCCTTCAAGACCCGTGCGGGCGGCGTCATGCGTCTGGAAACGCTCATTGCAGACGTGACGGATTACGTGACCAGCAAGATCAAAGAGAACCAGACCGTATCCGACGAGGAGCTTCCGCAGACGGCCAAATGCATCGCGATGGCGGCGCTCAAATACGGCGACCTCAGCAATCTGCCGACGAAGGATTATGTGTTCGACCTCGACCGCTTCTCGTCGTTCGAGGGCAACACCGGCCCGTATATTCTCTATACCATCGTGCGTATCAAGTCCATTCTGGCGAAATACGGAAAGCCTGTTTCGGGCGCACAGCTCCTGCCGCCTGAGAGTGCGGAGCAGAAGCAGCTCATGCTCGTGCTCAGCCGTATGTCGGACGCGCTCTGGACGGCCTACCGCGATTCCGCGCCGAACGCCATCTGTGCGTATATCTATGAGCTTGCGACAGCCGCAAACAAGTTCTATCACGATGTCAAGATCCTCACGGAGCCGGACGAGCGCAGGCAGGCCAGCTACGTCGCGCTTATGGACCTGACCCGCGGCGTGCTGGAGGCGTGCATCGACCTGCTCGGCTTCTCCGCACCGGAAAGAATGTAAGAAAAAACCAACGCCCCGCGTTCCGATCCGGAACGCGGGGCGATGTTTTTTTGATGCGGAGTAAACTCAGAATTTAATACATTTTGCGCCTGCGGGGATGTGGGGGTCGAGCATGAGGAGATGGAGTTTTTCGGCGCCTTCCTCATGGTGGACGGCGGAAATGAGCATCCCGCAGGAGTCGATGCCCATCATGGGTCTCGGCGGCAGATTCACGATGGCAACGCAGGTTTTTCCAACCAATTCTTCCGGTTCGTAGTATTCGTGGATGCCAGAAAGGATGACTCTGTCGGTGCCGGTGCCGTCATCCAGCACGAATTTCAGGAGTTTTTTGGACTTTTTGACCGCTTCGCAGGCCTTGACCTTCACGGCGCGGAAGTCGGACTTGGAGAACGTCTCGAAGTCCACATAGTCCTTGAACAGCGGCTCAATTTCGACCTTGGAGAAGTCGATGACTTCTTCCTTCTTGGCTTCTGCCGGAGCAGCTTCGCTCTTCGCTGCGTCCTTCTTCGGCATATCGAGCGGCTTCATTGTCGGGAACAGGATGACGTCGCGGATGGTGTCTGCGCCGGTGAAGAGCATGACGGCGCGGTCGATGCCCATGCCCATGCCGCCTGTGGGGGGCATACCATATTCAAGCGCGGTCAGGAAATCCTCGTCGAGCATTTCCGTCTCGTCGTCGCCGCGTTCACGCTGCTCGACCTGCTTCATAAAGCGTTCGCGCTGGTCAATGGGGTCGTTCAGCTCGGAATAGGCGTTGCCCATCTCGCTGCGGCAGATGAAGAACTCAAAGCGTTCGGTCAGGCGCGGGTCTTCGGGGCTGCGCTTGGTCAGCGGGCTGACCTCGACCGGGTACATCGTGATAAAGGTCGGCTGCACCAGATGCTCCTCGACCTTCTGGTCGAAGCAGGCGTAGAGTGCATTGCCCCAGGTCTTTTCAGCAGCCTCCGCCAGCTCCACGCCGACGGCCTTGGCCGCAGCAACGGCCTCCGCATCGTCGGTGATCGCGCCGAAGTCAACGCCGACATACTTCTTGACAGCATCCACCATCGTCAGCCGCGGCCAGCCGGGGCGTCAGATCGATCGTTTCGCCCATCCATTCCAGCTCATAGGTCCCGAGTATTTCTGTGCGAAGGTGGTGTAAACGCCCTCGGCGATGTCCATCATATCGTGGAAATCGGCGTAGGCCTGGTAGAGCTCGACCGTAGTGAATTCGGGGTTGTGCTTGGGGTCCATGCCCTCGTTGCGGAAGATGCGGCCGACCTCATACACGCGGTCCATGCCGCCGACGATCAGGCGCTTCAGCGGAAGCTCAGTCGCAATACGCATATACATATCGATATCGAGCGTATTGTGGTGCGTGATAAAGGGTCGCTGCCGCACCGCCCGCGATGGTATTGAGAACGGGCGTTTCAACCTCGATATAGCCCATATTGTCCAGATAGTCCCGCAGATGCTTGATGAACTGCGAACGGATGATGAAATTCCGCTTGACCTCCGGATTCACGATCAGATCGACATAGCGCTGGCGGTAGCGCGTCTCCTTGTCGGTCAGGCCGTGGAACTTCTCGGGCAGCGGCAGCAGGGACTTGGACAGCAGCGTGATGGTCTTTGCGCGCACGGACATTTCGCCGCGCTGCGTGCGGAAGATCTCGCCCTCGACGCCGACGATATCGCCGATGTCGTATTTCTTGAAGCGGTTATACTCGGCCTCGTCCATCTCGTCCTTGCGGGCGTAGAGCTGGATGCGGCCTGTCTTGTCCTGCAAGTCGCAGAAGGACACCTTGCCCATGCCGCGCTTGGACATGAGACGGCCCGCAATGGAGACGGGCTTGCCCTCCATCTCGTCAAAATGCTCCTTGATCTCCTGTGCGGTCGTGGTGCTGACGAAGCGGGTGATGGCAAACGGGTCCATGCCCTCCGCCTGCAGCTGCGCGAGCTTTTCGCGGCGAACCTTGATCTGGTCGCCGAGGCTTACCTGCGGGGCCGCGTTCTGCTGATTCCTGTTTTCCTGTTCCATAGCTATCCTCTTTTTCTGATTCGTTACTTTTCAACCGTCAGGATCTTATACTTGAGCACGCCGATGGGGGCCTCAACCTCGACAATGTCGCCGACCTTGTGGCCAAGCAGTGCCTTGCCGAACGGGGAATCGTCGGAAATGCGGCATTCCATGGGGTTGGCCTCCTGCGAGCCGACGATGGCGTAGAGTTCCTCGTCGCCCGTTTCCATGTCCTCGACCTTGATGGTGCAGCCGAGGCCGATCTTACCCTCGGAGTCCTCTGTCTCGTCGATAATGACGGCGTGGGCGAGAATATTTTCAACCTCGGCGATGCGGCCATAAAGCTTGGCCTGCTCGTTCTTGGCTTCGTCGTATTCGCTGTTCTCGGAGAGGTCGCCGAACGACCGCGCCTCCTTGATCTGCTCGGCGACTTCCTTCTCGCGGGTCGTCTTCAGATAAAAAAGCTCCTGCTCCAGCTCCTTGAGGCGGAGCGCACTGATTTTAAATTCTTTTGCCATTTTTACGATCGTTCCTTCCATAATCGATCGGGCAGAAAACGCCCGGTATTTACATGATTCAGCAGACATTATATCGGGCAAAGATAGGGATGTCAAGAGAGTTTCTGGGTGATTTCGCGGATTGCGGCCTGTAATTGTGCGTCATCCGCTTTTTCCAGCTGACCGTAGTAAAGTTTTGCGCCGTCCTCGTCGGAAAGCGTGATTTCGATGTCCGGTATGACGCCGGTATCGGTCAGACTGCGGCCCTGCGGCGTGTAGTATTTGCCGATGGACAGGTTCAGCATGGAGCCGTCGGAGAGTGTAAAGGCTGTCTGGAAATTGCCCTTGCCGACTGTCTTCGTTCCGACGACCGTACCCCAGTCATATTCCTGGATCGCGGCGGCGAAAAACTCAGCCGCGGAATAGCTATCCTGATTGACGAGCACGGCCATGGGCAGGTTGATGCAGTCCGCGTCCGAGCGGTCGATTTGCTTTGAGCCCTGATAATCCTCGCTCTGGAACAGAATTCCCTCCGGCAGTATCTTATCCAGTACCTTGACCAACTCGTCCTTATATCCGCCGCCATTATTCCTCACGTCGAAGATCAGCGCCTTCGCGTCCTGTGCGATCAGCTCGTCCATGGCGGCGTTTGTCTCCTCCGCGCAGCGCGAAGCCGTGCGAAATCGCGGCGCGCATCGGCAAATGTCAAGCGACGATTTACCGGGAAATCAAGCGCGGAGAAGTGCCGGAACTGAACGCGCGCTGCCGCCCTGCATACCGGGCAGAAGTTGCAGAAAAGCGCGTGACCGAAGCATACCGCAAAAAAGAGGTCGCCGGAAAGCGACAGAATGAAAAAGGAGGCTCATACCATGAAGAAAACTGAAAACGTGTATATTACGCACGTTCTTTTCCCGTGGGAAACATTCGCTGCGCAGAGCGAACGCGAAGCACGGGAGCGGGCAAGCGGCGGCGACCGTTGGACGGAAGATTTTCTGCGGGAAGTCCGGGAAAACGTTCTGCGGTACGCGGACGAGCCGTTTTTTCCGCCGGATGAATTCAAGCACGCGGAATTTATGAACACGTCCATGCGAAATTCCTGCCTGAACGACGTTTACAGACTCGTCCCGCTGCATTTCCGGGAAGAGGTATTTGCGGGCGTTTCCTTCCCGATTTGGAATCAGGGGGCGCGGGGATGAACGTTTTCGACCGAATCACAAAAGCCCGCAGGCGTTGGCGGATTTCCTGCAAGCGATTCCAGCGATCAATGCGCCGTGGGACGATGCTTTTCATCGCATCTACTGCGATCAGTGCGCGGCGGAAAACTGCGACAACTGCCCGAATGAAGCCCTTCGGGGCAGCGCGCTTTGGTATTTGACGCTTCCGGTGGAAAGTTGCAAGGAGGGTCAATAAATGGGGGCTGATTTGGAACGTACGGCGATCATGCGGCTACAAGAAGCCGCGAATATGTCTGAACGGTTCTACAAAGCGCCGTTGATCGTCACGACAAGCGGCGGAAAAGACAGCTCGGTTTGCATCGCCCTCGCAGAGCGGGCAGGAATCGAATTTGAGGTCATGCACAATCACACGACGGTTGACGCGCCGGAAACGGTCTATTTCATCCGCAACGAGTTAAAAAGATTAGAGCAAAAAAGGCGTTAAATGTTTTCTGAATTACCCGTATTACAAGGGCAAACGGGTTACAATGTGGAGTTTAATTCCGCAAAAACTTATGCCGCCCACGCGGTTGGTACGGTATTGTTGTTCGATCTTAAAGGAGCAAGGCGGACAGGGGCGGTACATTACAACGGGCGTGCGATGGGCGGAAAGCGCGAAACGCAAGCAAAGGGCATTTATGAGGACATAGCAAGTAAAAAGAGCGAAAAGGTGATTATTAACAATGATAATGATGACCGCCGCAGGCTCTTTGAATCATGTATGCGCCAGCGCAAAGCAGTTTGCAATCCGATTATTGACTGGAAGGATTCGGACGTTTGGGACTATATCGAATCCGAAAAAATCCCGGTAAACCCGCTTTACGAGTGCGGCTTTTCCCGTGTCGGGTGCGTCGGTTGCCCGATGGCTGGGAAGGCAGGAAGGAACGCAGAGTTTGCCCGCTATCCGAAATATCAGGAAGCGTATATACGAGCGTTCGGGCGAATGCTGGAAGAACGGAAGCGGCGAGGAAGGACAACAACGCAAAGTTGGGAAACCGGGCGGGACGTGTTTCATTGGTGGATGGAGGACGGCGTTTTACCGGGGCAGATTGAACTCGACGATCTTCTTTCCGACGAGGACTATGACGAATGACCCGCGCGGACTATACGCGGACATGTGCCGGATGCGGCAGCGTCGTAACGGAAGATTGGGTAAATGGTCAAAAGTGTTTCAGATGCTATGAGCCGGGGCAAACGTGCGGTTACATCGTCGGCATTGAACGGTTTCTGCCGTACGTCCCGGCATGGTGTCCAAAAATGGGCGGCTGCTTACGACCGCCGGAAAGATACGAGGTACAAAAGACATGAAAAAGCTGTATTCAAAGCAACTCGGCAGCGAGGTCTACGCGCTTGCGCCGGAACAGTTGAAAGTATTCGCGTCGAGCGGGTACGAAGTCCCAACGCCGGAAGCCGTCATTGCAGACGCGGGCGCTATCCGCATCGTTCCCCCGGCAGGAAAGCGCGCGTATGCGGTATTCAAATTCACGACAGGCGCTTTTGTCGTTCGCACGTCCGCCGAAACGATGACGATGCAGGAAGTCGGCGCGTTCGTCGGTGAGGTCGTGCAAGCGGCTATTGTCTGCAAGCTGGCGGAAAACGCTGACCCGGATAGACAGAAGCCGGAAGCGTCGGGCGGTCAAATCGCGTCGGCGGTCGCGGCGCTGACGGCGGCGATCAGGCGGGCGACCGGCGACGCGCACGCGGGCGGCGATCAGGCAGCGGCGGAAAGCCCGGAGGTAACGGAATGACATTCGGCACGTGTAGGTATTGCGGGCAAGTCGTGAATCTGGACTACGAAGAAGAAACGCAGGCAGAAGCCGATATTGCCGCTTCCGAAAAATGCGAATGCTACGACGCACGGCATGAACGGAATCTGCGCAAGCAGATCACGGCGGCGCAAAACCGCATTCGCAAGATTTTCGGGGACGATGCTGCAAAGCTGGGCTTTTCCCCGATTGCTGCCGAAGAACCGCTGCAACTCCTGAACGCTATCGCGGAGCAGACCGCACGCGGGTTTATTACGTCGGCTACGATCAACGTGCGCGGGCTTTGCAAGGCGAAAATCACGATGACCACAAAAGAGAAAAAATCAAGGTCGAGCGCAGCGAAACGAAAACGTACCAGTTGGAGGAATGACGGCAAATGAACGAAGCGTATAACATTGACTGCATGGAATTTATGCGCCGCGTTCCGAGTAAATATTTCGATTTGGCGGTTGTAGACCCGCCGTACGGGATTGAAAAGGGATTCAAGGAGACAAGCCGGGTTAGGCGCTACGGGCAGACAAAGACCGCGAACGACGATAAACCGACGGCGGAATACTTCACCGAACTGTTCCGTGTCAGCAAGAATCAGATTATTTGGGGCTACAATCATTTGTCGGATTTGCTGCCGCCGACGAAGGAATTCATTTTCTGGTACAAGCGTCAGCCCGTGGACAGCTATTCCGACGGCGAATTAGCATGGACGAGTTTCAATAAAACGGCAAAATGCTTTGACCATGCGTATTTCGGGAACGTCGGCGCGGATGACGTGCGGATTCATCCCATGCAAAAGCCGGTTGCGCTGTATTTGTGGCTTTACGCGAAATACGCGCATCCATACGACAAGATTTTTGATTCACACCTTGGGAGCGGGTCAAGCCGAATTGCCGCTTACGATATGGCGCTTGATTTCATCGGGTGCGAGATCGACGCAGATTATTTTCAGAAGCAAGAACAACGTTTTGAAGAACATACAGCGCAGCAGCGGTTATTCCTATGACCGCCGCAAGGAGGGTACATCATGGTAACAATCGGATGCGGCAGGACGGTCAAGCCCGTCACGTTCAGCGTCTTAGGCAAAGACGGCAAAGATAAAGCCGTTCGGGGTACGGTTTCGTACATCCATCCGGCGCGCCGCTATTGCATTCTTGAATTTGCCGTGCGGGGCGGCATTCTCCGCGAATCGTTCCAACTGATAAACGGCGAAATTGCCGAATAGAGAAAGGCAGGGGCTTACATGGAACGCAGACCTATGAAGCTATACCTCGTCAGACACGCCGAATACGGCGAAACAACCGCAAACGGGCGCTGCAAATATGATGCGATCATCGCCGCCGCGCGCGGCAATGGCGCGCCCGCTGGACGCAGATAGCCCGCGAATGTGAATTTATCGTGCTTGCCGAAGAAGAACCGGCAAGCACAGAGCAATGACCGCGCAGCAGCGGCGGAAACGCCGCATGATACGCCGGTTCGCGCCGACGGTTGCGCTGTGCGCCGTCATCGCAATCATTGCGGCGGTTTGTGTCTGCGCGCTGGCGCGCCCGGTAGAGCGGGACACGCAGCCGGAAGCGGAAAGCACGGAAACGGTTGCCGCAGCAACAAAAATCGCGCCCGCGATCACAAAAAGCGACGGAGCAGATCACGAAAACGCCGGAAACGATCACGCCGAAAGCGCCGGAAGAAACAGAGCCGGAAGAACAGCCGGAGGAAGCGCCGGAAGAAATCAACCGTTATGCGGCGCTGAACGTCACGGAGGACGATATTGATATGCTGGCAGCGCTTGCATGGCACGAAGCGCGCGGCGAACCGTTCGACGGGCAAGTTGCCGTTGTCCTGACTGCGCTGAACCGCTGCTTGTCGCCGGAATTCCCGGATACGGTCGAAGAGGTCGTTTTCCAAAAGTACGGGGACGTTTGGCAATTCAGCCCCGCGCCGTATCTTTGGACAGCAGAACCGACACAGACGCAGTACGACGCAGTTTATACCGCGCTGCACGACACAGATTACATTCTTCCCGCCGAAGCGGTATTTTTCAGCACAAAGGCATACAACGACAATATCGTTGCAGTCATCGGAAATCACATCTTTTGTTCTATTGAGGAGGTCACACAATGAAAATCACACGCAGGACAGAGCAGGAAATCAATATTTCGGAACTGAAAGCGGCGATCAAGGAGGGGCGCGGTCTGGAGGTCATCCGCCCGCACGACGAAATCACGCTTGCGCTTGACACGGGCGAAACGATTACGCCGGTTTGCGGCTACGTCGGCAAGCATAGCGCCCGATTTGTTTTCAAAGATTGCCTCCGCGAAATGTGGCAGATGAACAAGACCATGACCAACAAGGGCGGATATTTCAGAAGCGAAGCCCGCAGACACGTCCTCGAAGATATTCTGCCGCATTTGCCAGCCGAACTGCGCGAAGCGATCACGCCGCGACACTTATGCGAGGAAATCGACGGCGAAACGTACGAATATTTTGATTCGTTGTGGTTGCCGTCGGCAACGGACGTTTTCGGCAATGACCCGGATGGATGGTGGAAAGAAGAAACAGACAGCTTCCAGTTACCTATTTTCAAAGCGGAACGCGACCGCGTGAAGGAAGTTCCCGGAAACGGCACATATCCGTACTGGCTCCGTTCCCCGATTGCCAGCAATTCCACGCGTTTCGTGTATGTGAGTACTGGCGGCACGGTCGGCAACATCGGCGCGTACTACTCGCTTGGCTTTGCCCCCGGCTTTGATTTGTAAAATTCGAATTCAAAACTTCCCCGGCTCAATGCCGGGGAAGTAGCCGCAAGGAGGCGAATATGAACAAATACATCGGGAAAATCATCATCGTCACGAATATGCGGAAAATCCCGCGTTCGTGCGCGGAATGCGGCTACTATGACGGCATGGGAAACCGCCCCGGCGGGCGCTACAACGACGGCATTTGCACGGCGGGCGCGTCGATTTACAGTACACGCGGCATTCGGGTAACAAAAGAACGGCTGAAAAACTGCCCGCTGCACATGATCGGGAGGGCTGACGATGGATTTTGATTATTCCGGGCTATACGTATGTGACCCACAGAAAAACACGCTATGCAACAAACGGAATTGCGGAAACCCCTGCACGATGACCAGCCACAAGGAATTTGCAAAAGATGGAGGCGCAGATATGAACGTGCAACGTGCGATTGAAATTCTGAATCCCGCGCATCGGGAGCATTACGAAAGCATTGAGCCGGTAGAAGAAGCCTGCCGCATGGGGATTGCGGCGTTGTCGTACCGCGTTCGGAAAAAACCGGAATACCTTCCAGCGCGCCCCGCGCCCGCTTTAGCCTGCAAGCGGTGCGGCAGCGTCAAACACTTGCACAATGCAGACGGCGCGCAGAACGCATTCTGCGGGCAATGCGGACAGGCTATTGACTGGACGGATGCGGCGGAAACGGACGCATAAAAAAAGCCGCCGACGTTTTCGCAGAACGTCGGCGGTGCTTGCCTCGGAAAAGACAAGGTTACTCATACCTTATATATAATATCACGTTCCGGGGCGATATGCAAGCGAAAAGCGGCGGAAACCGCTATTTTCGGGCTTGTATGGGATAGTAACTTAACGACCACAGAGCCGCCGGAGGTAAAGGCATGAAAACAATCTATCGGGAAAAGCGCTACTACTGCGGGGAGTACCTCGACGTATATATTTTTCCTACATACCGGCAATCGAACGGACGGCGCAGCCGGAGCAAGCCGACAACCGCCGCGCAGAAGAAATTAAATCAGCGCCACAGGGAAGAAAAAGCTTGTCAGACTGCTTCACGCGAACTTCACGCCGGATGATCTTGAAATTCACCTGACATATACCGTCCAGCCGGAAAGCGAAGAAGAAGCCGCCCGGAATGCCCGCAATTACATACGCCGCATTCAGCGGATGCGGAAGAAAGCCGGATTGCCGCCGCTGAAATACATCGTCGTGACAGAACGCGGCGGAAAGACCGGGCGTTATCATCATCACATCACAATCAACGGCGGGTTAGATCGTGACGCGGTGGAGGCGGCTTGGGGCTTGGGCTACGCGAACAGCCGCCGCCTGCAATTCACGGAAACAGGGCTTGCCGGTCTTGGACATTACATCGTCAAAAAGCCCGTCGGCAAAAAGGCTTGGAATGCGTCAAAGAATCTGATTGACCCTGACCCGAAAACACGCGACGGGCGCATTTCCGGCAGGCGGGCGGAAGAACTCGCACGGGACACGACCAACAACGCCGAATATGAAAAGCTGTACCCCGGATATTTCCTTGCGGAAGCTGGCGCATTTCATAACGACGTGAACGGCGGACGGTATATCGTCGCCCGGTTTTACCGCCGGGACGGTAAATTTATAAAGCCACAGCGAAAAACAAAAACGAATCGGAGGCGGAAAAAATGACGGTAAACGAATTTGCACAGGATGTCCACAAAAACGCCGTTGCGCACGGTTGGTATGATGCGCCTATCACGTTCCCGGAAGTCGCGGTTATGATACACGCTGAAATCTCGGAAGCCGTGGAAGAATGGCGGAGCGGAAACCCGGTTATCTACGGCACGTGTGCGCTGTCGCCGGAGAATTGCAAGTTTTCAAAAATCTGCGATAACGTCGGGCATCCTTCGGGCGCTGATACGGAGGGGAACTGCAAGCCGGAGGGCGTTGCGGTCGAACTCTGCGATGCGGTCATGCGCATCATGGATTTCCTTGCGTTCATGGGCGTAGACATTGAAGCCGTGCTTATGGCAAAGCACGAATACAACAAAGGGCGCGAATACCGGCACGGCGGGAAGCGCGCATAAGGAGGCGGGCTATGATTAACTATTTCAACGCAGCGGAAAACACGCTGCGATCACGTTCAATGCTTGAAAAGGCATTGAAAAACCTGATGCGGCGGCAGGAAAGAATCATGCGCCACAATTCGCCGTCGGGCTATCCGTCGTTAGATACGTCGAAGCCGTACACAAGCACGAAAAGTGTAAACGATGCGCTGACAGATTGCATTGAGATTGCCGAAGTTGCGCGGGAGATCAACCGCACGAAAGAAAAGATCGACGAAATCGACAGCGGATTGCAGCAGCTTGACCCGCAAGACGCGGAATTACTGCGCCTATGGTACATAGAGCGGGAAAGCAAAGAAGAAATTGCCGCACAGGTGAACTATGCGTCGCGCACGTCGATCTACGATTTGCGCAATAAAGCCGTTGCGGGCTTTGCTGTGCTGTACTTCGGTGCGGATGCTGGGGCGCTGCTCTGACCGCGCCGGACGCTTTTGAAAAAAAGTCTGAACAGAAAGTTTCGGAAATTCGTGCTATGCTGATAGCCGTAAAGGGAGGTCGAGGAAACCTCGCCGCCGTGCGCCTTGCGCTTATGCGCAGGGCGTTCCCTTTACCCTTTTGCAAGGAGGCAGCGGAATGAAAGCATTTGCAAAAGCATTCTACGAATCGGCAGCATGGCGGCGGACGCGGGCGTACATCCTGAAACGCGACGCGGGGCTATGCGTCAGGTGCGGCGCGCCCGGTTGCATCGTCCATCACAAGACGGAATTAACGCCGCGAAACATAGATGACCCCATGATTACGCTGAACGAAGATAATCTTGAAACCGTCTGCCGGACGTGTCACGCGATCATTCACGAAGGAACGCCGCCGCTTGCAGACGGTCTTGCTTTTGATGCAGACGGAAACGTTATCGAATCCGCAATATCCCCCCCGGTGCGCCGCTGAAAATTTCCGGCGGCGTAACCGCGCTTCACCCACGTTTAGAACCGCCCCGGTCGCGCACATGAGGGGGGTAACGCAAAATTCAGGAGGTGGCATACATTATATGGCGGAAGAAAAAAAGACATACGAAGATATGTCAAACCCTGAAAAAATTGACGCGAAAAAGCGGAAAATTAAAAAACTTTTCCGTGATTTACCCACAGAAAAGAAGCAATTCGCGGAGGGTTTAATCAATCAATTCGCAGTCACGTCGGTTACGCTGGAACGCCTTGCCGACGCGATCAACAACGGCGATCTTATCGAAGATTTTGTGCAGGGCGCACAGAAAATGCGTCGGGAGTCCCCCGCCCTACGCGCCTATAACACGACGATCAAATCGTTTTCGACGCTGACAAATCAGCTTATCAGCCTGCTGCCGGAAAAGGAAAAGAAAACGGCGGGCGATGAACTGATGCAGTTTATTAGAAGCCGAAAGCGGCGGGCAGATAATGAACTATGTGCGCGAATACTGGGGGCGGATTTCAAGCGGCGAGATCGTCACAAGCCGCCGCGTCAAAGCTGTTTACGGGCGGCTGATGCAGGAAATGGACGCGCCCCGGATGATTCAGCGTATTATTTCGACGAAGAAACCGGGGAACGCCCGATTTTGTTCATTGAGCAATTCTGCAAGCAGTCACAGGGTACACTCGGTGCGGCGTTGAAGCTGGAATTATTTCAAAAGGCGTTCATTCAGACGCTATTCGGTTGGCTTGAAAAAGACACGGGATACCGGCGCTTCCGCGAAACGCTGCTTTTGGTCGCCCGAAAGAACGGAAAACGACGCTGCTTGCGGCTATCGCGCTGTATCTGCTTGTCGCGGACTATGAGGGCGCGGCGGAGATTTACTCCGTAGCAACCAAGAAAGACCAAGCGAAAAAGACGCTCACAGAGGCCGTAAACATGGTGAAGCAGTCGCCGGAACTGCGCGCGATCATCAAAAAGCGCCGGAACGATATTTACTTTCCGGCGACGGCATCCATCTTTGAAGCCCTCGCGTCGGATTCCAACACGCTTGACGGTCTAAACTCCCACGCGGTTATCATCGACGAATTGCACGCCATTCGTGACCGCAATCTCTACGAGGTTATGAAGCAATCGACCTCGAGCCGCCGACAGCCGCTCGTGATTATGATTACCACGTCCGGCACGGTGCGCGAGTCCGTTTTCGATAACCTTTACGAATTGGCGTGCAACATAGCCGACGGCAAGATAACGGAAGATACGTTTTTGCCGGTGCTGTATGAACTGGATGACCGTGCCGAATGGACAGACCCGCAAGCGTGGATAAAGGCGAATCCGGGACTCGGAACGATCAAGCGTTATTCTACACTGGCATCATTCGTCGAGCGGGCAAAGAAGAATCCGGAAGATTTACCCGGCGTTCTCTGCAAGGATTTCAACGTAAAATCCGTGACAGCGGCGGCGTGGTTAAGCTACGACGAAGTAAAGAGCGACGCGACGTTCACGATGCAGGACGTGTATAACACGTACGCAATCGGCGGTTGTGACCTATCCGCGACAACTGACTTGACGTGCGCGACGCTCCTGATTCGCAAATCCGGGGATGACCCGCAAATTTACGTTGTACAGCATTACTTTTTACCGGCGAAGAAGCTGGAAATGCTGGACGAACACAACACGCAGGAAGCGCCCTATAAAACATGGGCTGACCGTGGTTTGCTGACGGTATGCGACGGCGTGCGCGTGGACTATTCCGATGTTACGGCGTGGTTCTGCCAGATGCGCGACGAATACAAGATCGACACGTACAAAGTCGGATATGACCGCGCCCTCGCGGGTTACTGGGTCGATGAAATGACCTCCAACGGCTTTGAAATGGTCGCCGTTGCGCAGGGTCCATTTACATGGTCGCAGCCGATGCGCGAAATGGGCGCAGCATTCGCAGACAAAAAGTGAATTACAACAAAAACCCCGTTTTGCTTTGGTGTCTGACGAACACGGCAGTCAAGAAAAGCGGGGTCAACAATATCCAGCCCGTAAAGATTTCCGACAAGCGCCGCATTGACGGCGCGGTTTCGCTCCTGAATGCGTGGGTCATCTATGTGCGGGATTTCGAGGACTATATGTATTTGGTGGGGTGACAACATGGCAGAAAAACGAGGGCTATTTCAGTCGATCTTCGGGAAGAAGCAGCAAAGCGACAAGGATTTTCATGCGTACAAGCTGCTTAGTTCGTGGGAATCGACCTTTTCGCCGTATTCCGGCAATATGTGGGATATTAACACGGTACGTTCCGCCGTGGACGCTTTCGCCCGCCGAGCCTCGACCGCACAGCCGCGCCACGTCCGGCAGTCGGCGGAGACGACGGTCGCGGTAAATGACTATATCGACCGCATTTTGCAGTTCCGGCCTAATCCGTACATGACGGCGGCGGACTTTTATTACAAGCTCGCCGCGCAATACAAGGTCTATAACAACGCCGTCGCATATCCCGTCTTTGACAGTCAACGGCGGCTTGTGGCGATCTATCCCATCAACGCGCAGTATTTTGAACTGCTTGAATATATGGGAACGCTGTATTGCCGGTTCAAATTCGCAACGGGCGCGTCGTATATCTGCGAGTATTCCCGCATTATCCACATCCGCAGACATTTCCTCGAAAACGATATTTTCGGGGATGACAACCGCCCGCTGAATCCTGTTTTGAAAACGGCAAACACGTTCAATCAGTCTATGTCGAAGTTTGCCGAACTCGTCGCCGTCATTCGCGGCATCCTGAAAGTTTCAAACGCCGTGAAAAATGAGGATTTGAACCGCCGCCGTGACGATTTCGTACGGGACAATTTGCGCATGGGGAACAACGGCGCGGGCATCGTGGTCACGGATTCGAAGTATGACTATACGCCGCTGAACGACAAGACAACGCCGATTCCGGCAAATCAGCTTGAATACATCAAGACAGAAATTTATGACTACCTCGGTGTTTCAAAAGAGATCGTCGAAAACACGGCTACCCCGCAGCAGGAACAGGCATTTTACAGCGGCGAAATCGCGCCGTTCTTCCGCAAGCTGACGCAGGCGTTCACGAACGTGCTGTTTACGGAACGGGAGATCGGACACGGCAACCGCATCATTTTCGCTGCAAATTCCGTGCAGTTTGCAACGCTGCCCGAAAAGGTGACGGCGGCGAAATTCCTGACGGAGATCGGCGCGGCGACGCTTGACCAGATTTTGACGATGTTCGATATGCCGACAATCGGCGGCGAAGAAGGTGCGCGCCGCGTCCAGACGTTGAACATGGTAAATGCAAAACTTGCCGACAAGTATCAGACGGGCGCAGACGGCGAAACGCCGCCGGATGACCCGAAGAAGGAAAAAAGACCCGCCGCCCGCAGAGCCGGACGGCGGAGAAGCAAAGGAGGCTTAACGCTATGGCTATGAAACAGGGGCGCGAATACCGCGCCGTGCAGGATTTTTCCCTCGTTCCACGCGCAGAAGAAAAGGACGAATACCGCGTGCGCGGTACAGCGGTCGTGTTTGATACGCCGACGGTTCTTTTTGAATACGACGGCGTGAAGTATTCCGAGGTCATTGACCGCAACGCATTTGACGAGTGCGATATGTCCGACGTGATTTTCAACTACAACCACGGCGGAAAGGTCGTCGCCCGTCTCCGTAACAAGACGCTCGCCCTGACCATCGACGAGCGCGGCGTAAACATCGAGGCAGACCTCGGCGGCACACGCCGGGCGCGAGCTTTACGAGGAAATCGACGGCGGGTACGTCGATAAAATGTCCTTTTCTTCACGGTGCGCGAATCCAAGTACGACTCCGTTACCCATACCCGCACTATCACAAAGGTCAAGAAGCTATACGACGTGTCGGCGGTGGATATTCCCGCGTACAAAGACACGAAATTTCCGCGCGCAGTTTCTTTGAAGTGGAGCATTCAAAGGAACTGGCGGCTTTGGAGCAAGCCGCGCGCAGGAAACATCTGGTAGCTTTGACATACTGAAAACCCACATTTTTTGAATTTATGGAGGTAAATTATGAACATCGAAAAGAGACGCGCAGAAATCGCCGCCCGCAAAGCTGAAATCCGTAAGCTGCTTACCGATGACAAGAACGCCGACATTGACGCGCTGGAAAAGGAACTGCGCGAACTGAATGAGGAAGATGCAGGACTCGAAAAGCGTCAGGCAATCGAACGTATGCTGAATTCCGGCTCGGCTACGGGCAATCCCATCGAAAACCCCGTCGCCGCCCGCAGCCTGCCCCGTAGAGGATACGGAAAAGCTGTATCGTTCCGCATGGCTGAAAACCTTGCAGGGCAAGTCCCTGACGGACGATGAAAAGCGCGTTTATGAGCAGCGCGCGTATTCGACCGCTGCAAACTCTGCGCTGCCCATTATCCCGGAGACGACCGCAAATCAGATCATCAAGAAAATGTACGAGGTCGCGCCGATTTTGCAGAAATGCAAGATCTTCCACGTTCCCGGCAATTTCAAGTTCGCCGTCGAAGGGTACGAACAGTGACGCGGCGCTCCACACGGAGAACGCAAGCATTACCGCCGCTTCCGACAGCCTGACCTCCGTTTCCCTGACGGGCTACGAAATCGTCAAGCTCGTCAAAGCCTCCCGCGCATCTTCCGAAATGGCGCTGTCCGCGTTTGAAAGCTACATTGTCGAAGTGATTGCCGAATCCATCGCCCGCAAAATCGAAAATTACATCTTCACGGGTACGGGCAGCGACCAGCCGGGCGGCGTGAAGGTCGCGTAAGGGCGCAAGCGGCGCGTACACCGAACGGCACAGATCAGGTGACAGTTGCAAAAACGGAATCCCTTACAGAAGAAAATGTAGTTTCGCTTTACGGTATGCTTGCGTCCGGCTATGAGCGAAATGCCGTCTGGTGCATGAACAAGGCGACGTTCTTTACTGATTTCTTCCCGCTGATGAACAAGTCGAAGAACAACCTCATCGAATTCGCAGGCGGCAAGTATTACATCATGGGCGCAGAGGTCTACTTTACCGGCTCTCTTGCCGCACATGAAGCGTACTACGGCGATTTCGAGTACATCATCGGCAACTATTCGCAGGATATTACCGTTGTCCGCTCCGAGCATTCCGGGCTTGCAACGAACAGCATCGACTATCTCGGCGCGTGCGTCTTTGATTGCAAGCCGGTTGCCGGACTCGGTGCATTCGTGCATCTTACGAAAGCAACGGCGTAACGCGGAGGGCTGAACATGGCAGTTAGCAGCGAATATGTCGCGGCTATCCGTCAACGTTTGCGGCTGACAACCGACGATTTCGACAATGAAATTACCGACCTCATCAACGCCGCCCGCGCAGACCTTGCGCTCGGCGGCGTTGTTGAGGAGAAAGCGAACGACGAAACTGACCCGCTGATTCTGAAAGCGGTCGAAACGTATGTAAAGGCTGAGTTCGGGCTTGACAACGATGATGCGGAGCGATACCGCGCATCGTACAAAGAGCAGCGGAACGTTCTGACGCTATCGGATAAATACATTGTCGCGGAAGGAGGTTAGCCCGTGTATTGGCGCGATGTCGTGATACTCTGCGCCGTAGTCACGGACACGGACGCGGACGGATACCCGGCGGAAGTCGTGAAGGAAACGCGCGTTTTCGCGGACGTGCAATCCGTCAAGCGCACGGAATTCTACGCCGCAAAGCAGATCGGCATTGATCTTGCAATAACCGTGAAAGTCCGATACGGCGATTATGGCAATCAGGAACGTTTGCTGTTCAGCGGCAAGGAATACAAGGTCGAGCGGGCATACACGGACGCGCGCGAATTCTACACGCTGGAATGCTCTGAATTCAAGGAGGCAAGCGCATGAATGTCAACGAAACGCTGAAAACGATGTTTTCCGACCTCCTGCCGGTCGCCGCTGATACCTACAAGGGCAAAGCGACGGAATACATCGTTTTCAACTATACGGCTATCCCGGAAGATTTCGGGGACGATGATGCGCAACACTGGCGCTATCTGACGCAGGTGCATTTATACGCGCCGCATGAAAAGAATTCGCTTGCGTACCGGCGGGAGATCACGCGGCGGCTTGTCGCCGGGGGCTTTACGCGCCCGACGATCACGCCCGCCTCCGATGAAACCGGGCAGCATTACGTTTTTGAATGCGAGATTTCCGGGGGGCGTTGACGATGGCTGAATTATCGACACAGGGGCTTGACGGTCTGATTGACGATATGACGGCGCTTATGGAACTGCCAGACGAAACCGTTTTGGAAATGCTGACGGCGGAGGCGGAAGTGGTCGCCGCCGCGCAGCAGTCCGAAGCGCAGAGCATGGGCGTATATGCGACCGGCAAAACGGCGGGCAGTATTTCATACGACAAAAAATTGAAGGTCACAGGGCGCAAGCCGCGCAATCTACGTTTCACCGAAAGGGACGCGCAGCGACGGAAACAAGCGCCGCAACGCCGAGGTCGCATTCGTCAACGAATACGGCAAGGCTGGACAACCCGCCCGCCCATTCATCAATACAGCAAACGAAAAATCGGCAGACGCAGCCGTTGAAGCGGCAGCGGGTGTCTATGACAAGTATTTGAAATCGAAGAATCTTTAGGAGGTTACATTATGGCACAGTTTGGAGCAAAACGCCCTGTTTTTGCGCCCATCAAGACCACGCCTGACGGCGCATTGCCGACGTATGATTACGAAAAGAAAGTCACAATCGGCAAGCTGGTCAAGGCGGATTTGACCGTTACGAACGCTTCCGGCGAACTGTACGGCGACGATGCGCTTGCGGAAAAAGTCGATATGTTCGCGTCCGGCTCTCTGGCGCTGGAAACGGATGACAAGACAGACGAAGTACAAAACCGCCCTGCATGGTGCGACGAAGGACATGGAAAGCGGCGAAGTCACGGACTCCGACGGAGACGTAGCCCCGCGCGGCGGTCTTGTGTATTACAAGGTCATCATGCGCAAGGGTATCCGCTATTTCAAGGGCATCTTCCATCCCGAAACAAAAGGCAATCCTCGGCAACGACAGCGCCGCAACAAAGGGTTCGTCTATCACGTTCGGCACGTCCAACACGACGTTTACGATCTTCCGCTGCAATTCCGGCGCATGGCGTATTACGAAGGAATTCACAGGTGACGGCGCGGAAGCGAATTGTATTGCGTGGTGCGATACGAAACTCGGCAAACCGACAACGGGTGGCGGCGGTTAAACAATCAGCAGAGCGGGCGCGCGGGTCAATTCCGCCGCCCGCTTTGGCGCTATGGAGGTAAAGACAATGAAAGCGGCAAAAATCACGGTTGCGGGTACAACGTATTTCCTCGTCATGGACGGCGAAGCGATGTTTACCATCCGCGACATTTACGGCGGCACGCGCCTGATGCTGGAAAAGATGGAACAGGACACGCGCGAAGGTTTCCTTGAAACGTGCAACGCCGCCGCTATCCTTGCAGAGCGCGGCGAACTCGTCCGCCGCCGGTTGGGATATGAGCCGGGGCGCATCCCGGAACGCGACGATTTCGCGCTTTTGACGCAGCCGTATGAAATCGTCCCGCTGAAACGTGCGATTGCGAACGCAATCAAACTCGGTTACGGGCGCGAGATCACAGCCCCCGGCGATGATGAAGTTGACGAAGGGCTTGAAGAATTGAATCAAAAAAAACAAGATTCGCCGCGCGGACTATTACAGAATAGCCGTTTTGTGCGGCATTTCCCCCGGCTGATGCGCTGTTTATGCCGCCGGGGAAGTATTTGACTTTGGGAACTGTACCTTATCGCACACGGTAAAGGCAACAACGGGGAGGGTAACTGATGGCAACGCGCACAATATCAACGAAATTGCAGCTTGACGGCGAAGCCGAATACCGCGCGTCGCTAAAAATATCAATTCCGAACTCGGCACGCTGAAAAGTGAACTGAAATTGACAGAATCGCAGTTTGCGGGGCATTTGAACAGCTACGCGGCGTTGTCTGCAAAGGGCGAAACGCTCGCGGGTATGTATGACCAGCAGGAAAAGAAACTTGCCGCGATCAACAAAATTCTGTCAGAAGCAAAAGACGCGCAAAGCAAATTCGGGAACGAAGTCCAGAGCGCGAAAGACAAAATTGCAAAAACCGAAGCCGCCCTGAATGCGCTTGCGGATGCGGAGGGGGACACTTCCGAACAGCAGGCAAAATTGACGGCGGAACTCGAAGAATACAAGACGGAACTTGCGACCGCCGAAGCGAATCAGCAGAAAGCGACGGAAGCCGTCAACAAATATCAGACGCAGGCAAACAGCGCCGAAGCCGAATTGAATAAACTCGGCAATGAGATCGACGAAAACAACAAGTGCATGGACGAAGCTGCAAAATCATCCGACAAATGCGCTGATTCCGTCGATAAATACAGCGGCAAGGTCAAGAAAGCCGACGAAGATACGGAAGTTTTCCGAAAAGCTGAAAACCGGGCTTGTCGCCGGTGCGACGGCGGCAGCGGCGGCGTTTGCGGCGATCAGCGCGGCGGCGGTCAAGCTGGGCGTTGAAGTTGTGACCGCGTATGCGGATTATGAACAGCTTGTCGGCGGCGTGGAAACGCTTTTTCAGGACAGTAGCGGCAAAGTCTTAGACTACGCGAATAACGCCTACAAAACGGCGGGTCTGTCTGCAAATGAATACATGGAAACCGTGACCAGCTTTTCCGCAAGTTTGTTATCCAGCCTCGGCGGGGACACGGAAAAAGCCGCAGACTACGCGGATAAAGCGATTACGGATATGTCAGACAACGCAAACAAAATGGGGTCTGACATGGACAGCATTATGAACGCCTACAAAGGATTTTCAAAGCAGACGTTCACGATGCTTGATAACTTGAAGCTGGGCTACGGCGGCACAAAAGAGGAAATGCAACGGTTGCTTGATGACGCGGAAAAGATTTCCGGCATCAAGTACGATATTTCCAGCTACGCCGACATTGTAGATTATTCACGTCATCCAGACGGAAATGGGCATTACGGGAACGACGGCGAAAGAAGCGGAAGAAACGATTTCCGGCTCTATTGGAATGCTGAAAACGTCGCTTCAAAACCTCATTACCGGCATGGGCGACGCGGATGCAAATATTGACCAACTGTGCGATAACGTCGTAAATTCGTTCAAATCCGTCGTAAAGAATATTTCTCCCGTCATTCAGAATCTTGCAAAGACGATTCCGAATGCAATGGAGGGGATTCTGGATGCGATCAGCCCGCTAATTCCTGAATTTCTGGAACTCGGCGTGAATCTGTTTGAAGCTCTGTTAAACGGCATCATAGATATGCTGCCGGAATTGAGCAGCACGGCGGCGGAACTGATTACAACGCTGATTACGGGCATCGTGGAGGCGCTGCCGCTTGTAGTCGAAGCGGCGGCGCAATTATTGACCGCGCTTGTTGAGGGTATCGGGGCGGCGCTGCCGACGCTGATTCCGGCGGCGGTGGAAGCCGTCACACAGCTTGTGCAATCCCTGATTGACAACATTCCGCTGCTTATTGAAGCGGCGTTACAGCTTGTCACAGGGCTTGCGGAGGACATCATTGAAGCGATTCCCGTATTGCTGGAGGCGCTGCCGAAACTGATTGACAGCCTGATTTCGGCGTTGCTTGAAGCCGTCCCGCAGATCATCGAAACGGGCGTGACGCTCCTGACCGCCCTCGTCACAAACCTTCCGACGATCATTCAGACGATCATTGCGGTATTGCCGCAGATCATCACAAGCGTCATTCAAACGCTTTTTGACGCATTTGCCGGAGATCATTGACGCGGGTTTCAAGCTGCTTACGGCGCTGATTGACAATCTGCCGGAAATCATTTTGACCATTGTCGAAGCGCTTCCGGAAATCATTTCTGCAATCGTAAAGGCTTTGACAGACAATATACCGCTTATCGTAGAAACCGGCGTGAAGCTGCTCACGTCCCTGATTACGAATCTTCCGCAGATCATCGCGGAAATCGTGCGGGCAATGCCGGAAATCATTACCGGCATTGTCAATGCGCTGTCCGAGGGCATTTCACAGGTCACGGAAGTCGGCGCAAACATTGTGCGCGGCTTGTGGAACGGAATTCAGTCCCTTGCCGGTTGGCTTTGGGATCAGGTTAGTAGTTGGATTTCCGGCATTTGGGACGGAATCAAGGATTTCTTCGGAATCGCATCCCCGTCAAAACAGATGGCATGGGTGGGGTCTATGCTTGTCGAGGGTCTTGCGGGCGCAATCGACAAAGACGGCGAAAAAGCCGTTGCAGCCGTTGAGGATATGGCGGCGGGCATGATTGCGGAAGTCGAGTCCGAAATGGCAAAGGTCAACGCTTCCCTCGCGGATGGCATCGGGGACATTGAAACGGGCTTTACCGCGCGGGCGACCATTCAGGAGGTCGCCGCATCTATTCCGTCATCCCTGAACGCTGGACGCATGGGAGCGGGCGCGACCGCAGGCGGCGAAACGACCGTTACAAATCATTTCCACATTGCGGCGCTGCAAGTGCGGGAAGAAGCCGACGTGAAGAAGGTTGCAAAGGAACTCTACAATATGCAGAAAACGAAAACGCGCAGCAAGGGGGTCGTTACGTAATGATTGGATTTACATTCAACAACGTCCACAGCCGGGACATGGGCGTAGTATTCAAGTCCGATGACAGGACGCTGCTTCCGGCAAAACGAATCACGCAATACAAGATTCCGGGCAAGTCCGGCACGTATGACATTGCAGACGGCTACGACAACCGGCAGATTTCATGCACAGTCGCTTTTGTTGGAGCGGGCAACGCATACGCGGGCGTTCGGCAGACGGCGCGCGCCGTCGCGGAATGGCTCTCCGGCGACGGTCTGCTTATTTTCGATGACGAACCAGAAAAGGCGTACAGCGCAAAGGTCATTGACGGCATCGGAATTGAACAGATTGCCGTTACCGGGCATTGCAGCGTTACGTTTTTTTGTGTGAGCCGTTCGCGGAATCCATCGGCTACAACCAGAAAGCCGTGCAGTCCGTTTCCCTGCCGGATACGGTCACGATTAACGTAAAAGGCACGCAGGAAACCGACGGGCTGATTTACATTACAGCGCGCGGCACAATTACGAATTTGACCGTTACACGGTTAAAGGTGAATTAAAGAACGGAGGTATTTCAACATGAGCGCATTATCAAACGTCCACGCGACAAGTCTACTGAACACATCCTTGCGCAGCGGCACGTACTACCTTGCATTGTTTCTGACTGACCCGACGGCAAGCGGAAACGGCACGGAAGTCAGCGGCGGCGGATACGCCCGCAAGATCATCACGTTCGGCACGCCGTCGCTTGTGTCCGGCAAAGAACAGGTCACAAACAGCGCTGCCGTCGATTTCGGCACGATGACCGCAGACCTCGGCACGGTCGCGTATTGGGGCATCTACGATGCACAGTCAAGCGGCAATCTGCTTTGGTACGGCTCGTTTTCGCGCAGCAAGAACGTGTTGAGCGGCGACGCAATCACGGTTTCGACGGGGGCAATCGTCTGTACGCTGTCATAAGGGGGCAAGACAATGTTTAACCGCTCTGCATACAACAGAACATCGTTTAACCGTTCATCGTCCATCGTCTTTGAATGGCTTGCGACGGCGAACGCGGAAACGGATGCGTCGGCGGCGGTCAAGATCATCCGGCATTTGAACGGAGCGGTCGAAGCGGTTGCAGAAGCGCGCGGCGTGATTATCCGCGTCGTGCTGCCGTCTGCCATTGCAGAAGCAGAATCATCCAGCGTGGGTGATTACATCCGCATACTGTTCTTTGACGCGATGGCGGAAGCCGTAGCGACGGCGACCGCAACAGGCGTTTCAACGTACGGTTCGATCACGATGCAGTTTCCCGGTCTGACCATGACCGCCGGTGACGAACTGATTATTGACACAGGACACATGACGATCACGCTGAACGGTGCGAATGTCATTGACCTTCTGAGCGATGACAGCGAATTTTTCAAGCTGAAACCGGGCGAAAACGACATTATCGTAGAGGGCGGCACGACGGCGGACATTAAAGTTTTGTGGAAAGACAGGTGGCTATAATGAAAGTCCCACAGATTTTTGACCGCAACATGAAGCGCCTTGCGTTCCTTGACAACGCTGTTTCCGTCGGCTATTCGCTGGAAATCAATTCGTTATGGACGGCGACGTTTACGCTTCCGGCGGACGATGACAAAAACGCCTATTGCCAGCCGTTGAATTTCGTTGAAATCTTTGACGGCGACGAAAGAATTGACCTGTTCCGCATCATTGGGGAAGATTTGGAGCGCAGCAACGGCGCGACGCGGTTCTATGACTGCGAACACGTCCTTGCTACGCTCCTGTCCGACGTGCTGTTTCAGTACCATCAATACGGCGGGGGCGGTATCAAAACCGCCGACGTGCTGAACTACGTGCTTGCGCGGCAGACAACGCGCAACTGGGTTTTGGGCGATTGCGATTTCAAGCGGTATTTCGAGTACAACTGGGAAAATTCGACGCTGCTTGCGGCGCTGTTCGCCGTGCCGGAATGCTTTGACAGCGAATATATGTGGACATGGGACACGACTGTTTACCCGTGGACGATTTCGCTTGTAACGCCGTCGGACACGATGAAAAGCGAAGTCCGATACGCGAAGAACATGACCTCGATGAAAAAGACCGTGGACGCATCCGGCATCGCAAACCGCATTTATGCCCTCGGCTACGGCGAGGGCGTGAATCAGTTGACCATTGCGGGCGTGAACGGCGGCAAACCGTACGTCGAGGATGCAATGAGCATTCAGCAGTACGGGCTATGTTCGACCATTCTTGTAGACAGCCGGTATGAAGTCGCGGAAAACCTCAAGGGATACGCGGAACAGATGCTTGCGGAACTGAAAAACCCGTATGTAAGCTATGAGATCGGCGCAATCGACCTCCACAGGCTGACCGGCGACACGTTTTCAAAGTTCCGCCCCGGCGAGATCGTCCGCGTCGTGGACGAAGCCGACGGCATAAACCTCCGCACGCGCATTGTCAGCGTGGAGAAAAGCGACGCGCAGGGCGACCCCGGAAGCGTGACCGTTACCATTGCCAACAAGTCAAAGGACATTGCAGGCAGCATTTCGGAACTGCAAAACCGCGCCCTCATCAACGAAACGTACGCGCAGGGCGCGACGAATCAGCAGATTTACAATTTCTCGGATAACGCCGACGCAACGCATCCGGCGACGCTGAAACTATATATTTCTGATTCCGTCGTGCGTATCAACAAAATGCTGTTAAACATCCAGTTTGAAGCATTCCGCGCGTATGAAAAAGCAATCGGCGGCGGTGGCGGGCAGACAACCTCCAGCGGTGGCGGGCAAACTACCTCGTCCGGCGGCGGTTCGACCACATCCAGCGGCGGCGGGTCTACAACCTCGTCCGGCGGCGGAACAACGTCATCGTCAACCAGTCTGCGCAGCAGCAGCAACACAATCAATTCGTCTGATAACGGCGGCAGCGGCGGCGAAAATCACAATCACGGTCTTGCGCGCGGCGACCGCCTCGCGCTGATAGACTACAACGGCAATATCATCGGCGGAGTGAATTTCGTCCCGTCCGGCGCGCATACGCATCCGGGGCATACGCATACCGTCGGTTCACACACGCATAGCGTCAGCGCGCATACGCATAGAGTCAGCGCCCATACGCACACGGTAAAGGCGCACACGCACACGGTTCAAGATCATACACACAAAATCGAATTCGGCATCTATGAGGGCGCGCGGGCATCTTCGGCAACGATCAAGGTTGACGGCGTGGAAATCCCTGCCCCGGCATCGTATGACAATCTGGATATTGTCGAGTACCTGAAAACGGACGGCAGCGGCAAGATTCAGCGCAACGCATGGCATACGATTCAGATTTTACCGAATTCCATGAGCCGCATTGTCGGCGCGGTATTCATGCAGACGTTCTGCAATTCGCGCGGCGGCGGCGATTACTAAAACGGGAGGTTACGCAATGGCAGAACTTGCAAAAATGTACCCGCCACAGGCGAACACGCCGGAAACGTCCCTGTCCGGCGCGCTGACGGCGGCGGGTACGACCGTAAACGTCGTTGACGGCTCCGTATTGCCGGAGGCTCCGAACTTGCTCACGATTGGAGCGGACGGTCTACGGCGGAAACGGTGCTTATGACCGCAAAGAACGGGAACGTGCTCACCGTGTACGAGCGCAGAACGGCACGACCGCGCGGGCATGGTCGGCGGGCGACGTTATCGCCCGATATTTCACGGCGGCAGATCAGAAAGCAATGCAGGACAACATTACAGCCCTGAACAACGGAAAAACGGAAAAGGTCACATCCCCGACGGATGGCAACCTCGTCGCATTTGACGGCACGACCGGCAAGCAGAAAGACAGCGGCAAAAAGCCGGGAGATTTCGCCGCTGCCAGCCACACGCACAGCGGGTACGTCGGAAAAGGTCACGTCCCCGGTGGCCGGCAACCTCGTCGCATTCGACGGCACGACCGGCAAGCAGAAGGACAGCGGCAAAAAGCCGGGCGACTTCGCCGCTGCCAGCCACACGCACAGCGGGTACGTCAGAAAAGGTTTCGTCCCCGGTTTCCGGCAACCTCGTCGCGTTCGACGGCACGACCGGCAAGCAGAAGGACAGCGGCAAAAAGCCGGGAGATTTCGCCGCTGCCAGCCATTCACACAGCGGATATGCGCAGGCGCTTATTTTCCAGAATGTCAGCGTTGCAGCGTCCGCGTGGAGCAGCGACAGCACGTATGCAGCGTACCCGTACGCGGCGACACTGACGCTGACGGGCGTGACCGCAAGCCACGTGCCGGAGGTCACGTTCGGGGCAGCGGAAGCCGCATCCGGCATCTACGCGCCCGTCGCGCTGTCCGGCAGCGGTACGGTCAAAATCTACGCCGCGTCGAAACCGGCGGCGGCGATCACGCTGCAAGCTATTTTGTGCATTAAGGCGGTGTAAAACATGATCGGAAAAACAAACGCATTATCGGCGGCGGGGGTGGAATTATCCCTCGTCGTTTCTGTTACATCCGGTGCGGCAGTAACCGCGACGAAAAGCGGCAAGACCGTCACAGGCACGGCGGCGGGCGGCTCTTGTGTTCTGAAACTGCCGGAGGCGGGTACGTGGAGCGTGTCGGCAACGCTGAACGGGCAGACTTCCAACACGCAGAGCGTGTCCGTAAAAGACAGCTACGCCGTGTCCCTGACGTTCTTTAGCGCGACGATCACGGTAACGGTCGATTCCGGCGCATCCGTCGCGTTGAAAAAGGACGGCACGACAGTCCAGACAAAGACCAGCACGGGGACGGCGGTATTTACCGTAACGGAAACCGGCACATATACAATCGTCGCCACAAAGAGCGGGCAGAGCGTCAGCGGCACAGTCAACGTCGTATCCAGCACGACCACGTACGCGCTGACCCTCTCTTTTGTTTCGTCTACGCTGAACAATAACGAATGGAGCGTCATCAAGTCCGTATCTGATGCAGGACAGGGCGCATCCTATTGGAGCATTGGCGACCGCAAGGCGGTCACGCTGAGCGGCACGGTTGGGGCGCTGACGTTATCCAACGTCACGACGTATGTGTTCATCATCGGATTCAATCACAATTCCGGCGTCGAAGGAACAAACCGCATTCATTTCCAGTTAGGCAAAAACGGCGCTGTCCGGCGGCACAGACGTTGCGCTATGCGACAGCTATTACAACAATACCGGCGGCGGATTCCGCATGAATACCAGCAACTCAAACTCCGGCGGTTGGGAATCATCAAATATGCGAACGGCAATTTGCGGTACAAGCCTGTCAAGCTATTCCGGTACGATCATTGCGGTCATCCCGGCAGCGCTCCGCGCGGTGCTGAAATCCGTGACGAAGTACACAAACAACACAGGCAACAGCAGCGCCGCAAGCGCGGTGACGGCGACCACAGATTACTTTTTTTTCCTGTTATCGGAATACGAAGTATTCGGGTCTACCACTTACGCAAACAGCAACGAAGCCAGCAAACAGGCGCAGTATTCGTATTACAGCGCCGGAAACAGCAAGGTCAAATACAATCACAGCGCGACAAGCACAGCCGTTCGTTGGTGGCTCCGTTCCCCGAATGCCAGCCGTTCCACGTATTTCATGTTTGTGTATGCTGACGGCGCGGTCAACTACAACTACGCGAACTACTCGATTGGCTTTGCCCCCGGCTTTTGCGTATAATTCGGAAATCGAGACTTGCGCCCTCAATGGGCGCATAGTCGGCAGGAGGAAAGAAAATGTCCGTACCAAAATCGAGACGCGGCGAAAGTCCGGCGGAGTATATCAACCTCGCCCGCGAGATTTATGTATTCACATACAACCGCGTCCGCATCCTGCCGAAAAGCTACACCTTTTATTTCTCCTTGCCGCTCTACAATGCGGCGCGCGAGGCGTACCGGCTTATCAAGACGGCAAATCTGATTTACATTCACAACGATGCAGACGGAAAGCAGAACCGCAAGGAATTGTACGAACGGGCGCAAGGCTATTACAATTCCATGCTGGACGTGCTTGACCTTGCGTATATGAATGTCAACCATGAAAAATTGCCGTCGAACGTCCTGAAAGAATGGGTCAAGCTGATAACCGACGAACTCGCACAAATATCAAAGATCAAGCGGAGCGACAAAGCGCGATAGCGCGCCGCCCTGCATGATTTGGGTTATATTCCGTACAGCCGTTAATTGGTGGCTCCGTTCCCCGAATGCCAGCAATTCCACGAATTTCGTGAATGTGAATACTGACGGCACGGTCAACAACAACAACGCGAACTACTCGAATGGCTTTGCCCCCGGATTTTGTATGGACATAGGGCAGACCGATTAGCCGACAGGCAAAAGCAGTCCCTATACAAAAGGGGAATATAACCCCTCTGACGGCATCCGCCGCCGGACAAACATATACCACGATACGGAAAGCCGGACGCTACTTGCATGGACGTGGGGCGCGCGTTCCCCGCGTTTTCATGGCTCGCCGTTACGCATTTTAGACAGCGCGACAAGAAAGAAATGTACGAGGTATCATTTTCCCATGAACAGCACAGAAAGGCACGAAGCGCGGTATCAGCGGCGCAAAGCCGCGCGCATAGAAAAGAAAGCAAAAGCGTTGAAAGAATTCGGGGATTTCTGCGCGGTGTTTTCTTTTGACCATCTTTACGCATCATACCGCGCGTCTATCAAGGGCGTTGGGTGGAAAGCAAGCACACAGCGTTATAAATCGTCTGCCCTCGCCCACATCGCAAAGACGCAGGAAGAATTACTGACCGGAAAATATCGGTCGCGTGGATTTTACGAATTTGATCTTGTAGAACGGGGCAAGCCGCGCCACATCCGAAGCGTTCACATTTCCGAACGTGTCGTACAGCGCTGCTTATGCGATTACTGCCTCGTCCCGCATTATCAAAGTCGTTTATCTACGACAATGGCGCAAGCCTGCCCGGAAAAGGCTATGACTTCGCCGTATCCCGTGTGACGCGGTTTCTTGCAGATCATTACCGCCGGACGGAAACGAGGGCTATGCCCTGATTTTCGATTTCTCAAAGTATTTTGACACAGCGCATCACGAACCGATATTTGAACAATTCCGGCGCAGCGGAATCGACGGAAACCTCGTCCGCTTGTCGGAATATTTTATTTCCAACTTCGGGGACGTGGGGTTAGGGCTTGGCAGTCAGGTTTCACAGATTGCCGCGCTTGCCTTGCCGAACAAGATCGATCATTTCATAAAAGACGTTCTGCGCATGAAACAGTACGTCCGATACATGGATGACGGTTGCATTATCGACCGTTCAAAGAAGCGGCTCGAAAACTGCCTGCATCATTTGCGGCGGCTCTGCGCCGCGCACGGTATCCGCCTGAACGAAAAGAAAACGCAGATCATCAAATTGACGCGCGGATTCTCTTTTGTAAAAGTCCGTTTTCGATACGGAAGAACCGGCAAGATCGTCCGCAAAGCGACGTATCAGGGCGTTCGGCACATGATGCAGAAATTGAAGATTTTCCGAAGATGGGTAGACCGGGGCAGGATGGCAGCGGCGGACGTAGCAGCTTCCGTCACATCATGGCTCGGTCACATGAGAAGATTTCACTCCTACTTTGCCGTACAAAAGGTATTGCGGCAGTACAATCAACTGTTTCCGGGAGGTACGTATGGACTACATCACTTACAAACGGTATAAGGGCAGCGGAATCGGCGGCTATTTCAACCTTCGCCACGGAACAAAGGTAACGGAAAACGGCGGATTCCTTCACGCCCCGGACGGGCGCGGTATCTGCGCCGTGACCAGCGAGGACGGCTGGGAACATTTCAGACCAGACACGCCGGAGGGCGCATACCGGCAAAAGCTGCTTGACAAGCTGTACAGATTCTATATCAGCGGCAAGGGCGACGCGGCGGCGGATTTTACCGCCGAACGCTTCCCGGACGCTGATAATTATTACTGGAAAAACCTCTTGCGCACAATGCCCACGCCGAAGCTGACGGCGTTTTATTCTGCGCGGCTCGGAGAGCTGCCGAGAATGGAGGGATAACGTATGTATCAGATCAAACAGAACGGCAGCGTCATCGGTTATTCGGATGACGTTATTTTTGTCCGCCTACACGAAAACGGGTGCTATGTCCCGTGTGAGCGGGCGCAGGCAGGCGGCTTTGTGTGAAAGTCCCGGTTGACTACACAGAAGAAAACGGGGAAACGAAAACACGTCTTGAAGATTTCGTGTATAAGTTTTCTGACGATGATCTACTCGGAATCGAACCGACGGCGACCGTGGAGCAATTCAGCGGCGCGTTGATGATTGCCGAAGCCGATAAAGTCGTTGACATTCTGGTAGGAGGTGCGGACGAATGATTACTGTCCAGCGGGCGCGGGAACTGCGCGCAATGATCGAAAAGGCGGCGGGCGCGGGACTTGACAACAAAGACGGTTCGACCGCCGTAGAACTGTTTCCGACGCTGACCGGCGGCGGGGCGCTTGTGAAGTCCGGGACTCGTATCAACTGGAAAGGTGCGCTGAAGCGGGCGGCGGTGGACTTGTGGGACACGGCGGAAAACACGCCGGAGGCCGCGCCGAACTTGTGGGAGGACGTGCTCTATAAAAACGGCGCGAGGATTATCCCGGCGACCATTACGGCGGGGCTCGCGTTCTCCAAGGGTGAGCGCGGTTATTGGGGCGACGTGCTTTACGAATCGCTGCTTGACAGCAACACATGGACTCCCGAAGAATACCCCGCCGGATGGCAGGAGGTCACGGCATGACCCGCGCAATCTACACCGCCGCAAAGGACGGCAAGGTTATTGCGCAGCGCGACGCGCTGATATGGGTGCGGCTGACCGCGCCCGGTATGTATGCCGTCTGCGGAGAAGCGGACGGCGAGGGCGTTCTGATTGACGGAACGATTTACCACGTGCGCGGTTGTCCCATTTTGCCGGGGAAAGAAACCGTGACGCTTGACTACATCGAACAATAACGGAGGGTGCATTATGAATTGGAGCGTGATTATCGGCATTTTGGAACGCTTGCGGGGTTTGCGCTGTCATATCTTGCGTTTGCGAGGAACAGCAAAAAAGACAGCGCCGACGCGGGCAAGGAGTCCGGGACGGTGCTGACCGAAATCGGCTATATCAAGGCAAACACGGATGACATTAAGCGCAAGCAGGAAAAACAGGACGAAACGCTTGTGAAGATGACAGAACGTGTTGTGAAGCTGGAGGGCGACAGCGCCCGCACGAACAAGCGGCTTGAAATTCTGGAGTCCCACGATTACGGGGGCAGCAAATGACCAGAAAGCGCGCCCTACGGCGCATGAAGATCAAAGCAGCGTTTGCCGCAGCATGGGGTTTGTAAAGGCTATCTGTCATTCAGCAAACTTCTTTGCTACGGCGTTTTGTTGATTGACTATAAAACGACATCGACAACGCTGGATTTATGCTATATCGCAGTCACAAACAACTATGCGGGCAGCTTGCCGTATTTGACTGCGCTGATAGCGTTATTGCAGGCGGCTACTGCTACGGTGCTGTCTTTTGCCCTGAACAAAAGCAAGGCAGAAAACACGGCGGGCGGTATCGTGTACGAAACCACACTGAAACGGGACTGTTAAAAGGAGGAAAACACATGAACGAAATCATTCTGAAACGAATCGGCGCGCTTTTGAGCGTCAAAAGCATTGTGACGCTTGCGCTGACGGCGGTATTCGCGTACTTAGCCGTTACGAAGCAGATCAGTCAGGAATTCATGGTCGTTTATACGGTCGTGATTGCGTTCTACTTCGGCACGCAGACGCAGAAGATCAGCGACGCAGTAGAAAGCAAGGGGGCGCAATAATGCCCCTGACAGTTGAACAGCGGCTTATCAGCCGCAATTTCAGGCGATGCACGGGGCGGCGGAAAATTGAATACATCGTGATTCATTATTTCGGTTCGCTCGGTACGGCGGCAGCAGTTGCAAACTATTTCAATACGCCGGGTATTCAAGCATCCGCGCATTATTGCTTAGACGAAGGAAGCACCGTATATCAGTGCGTCGAGGACAACAATATTGCTTGGCATTGCGGCACATCCGGCGCATACGTTCACCCGCGATGCAGGAATGAAAACAGTATCGGCATTGAAGTCAGACCGTATAAGCTGGACAAATCTACGGCGCGTTCCGCAGCGCCCGCAGATTGGTATTTCCCGCCGGAGATCGTGGACAACCTTGTTGTATTCACACAAATGCTGATGCAGAAATACAACGTCCCGCTTGAAAACGTCGTGCGGCATTACGACGTTACGGGGAAATGGTGTCCGCGTCCGTGGATGGGCGACGATACGAACACCTATTACGGCACGTCCGGCAATGAACAATGGAAGAAATTCAAGGAACGGTTATCCGGGGAGGAATTGGACATGAACATTGAAGAAGCACGGAAACAGTTGACCTCTTGCGCCGACACGGGCGACACGCCCTCCGCATGGGCGAGAGAGGCGGCGGAATTCTGCAAGCGAAAGGGCATTTTCAACGGCGACGGCGCGGGCAATTATGGGTGGCAGCAGCCCATTACGCGCGAAGCCGTCGCGCAGATTCTTTACAACGCTTTTGAAAGCGCGGGTATGCTTGACGCTATCCCGGACAAAAAATAATTTGAGCGGGCGGGGATTTGATTCCCCGCCCGCTCTTTTTCGTTTTCGTTACGCCTGTTTGCGGAACTCGCAGTTGATTTTCATGCCGTAGTTGATCGAATGCCCCTCGTCATCCGTTCCGCCGCCGTAGACTTCGGCGGAAGTCACGCCGACAAAATCGCTCCAACGCCGCACGAAAAACGGCACGTCATCTTTGCTGATATTGCCGACCTGATGACCTTCGGCAAATACGGAAAACGCCGGTTCGCCCTGATATGCCCCGCGTTCAATCGGAATGTCAACGCCCTCGTCGCTGTTAAAGGGCACATCCCCGAAATGCAGCTTGCGTAGAAGCGTTTGACGGCTTTTTCCCGTCCTCGTTTTTGAACGTCACGCCGACAACCTTGAATTTCAACGCTTCCCGCGCTGCCCGCTCTGCGCGCCACGCTTCCAGACGTGCCGCATCTTCTCGTTCTTTTGCTTCCCGGCGGGCGGCAGCAGCCGCAGCCGCGTCCCGTTTTAGCTTGTTTTTCTTCCAGACCCGATAAATCCATACACAAATGCCGATGGGATAGAAGATCACAAGAAGAACGATTTGCCACGTTTTCAGTTTTTTCATGGTATGAGTAGCCCTCCTGATTTTTTTTTTCGGTCGTGCTGACCTTTAACACAATTATCATTCATCCGCGTGTTAAAGTCAAGAATAATGCAGATCATTAGCACAAGGAGGGCGGCGCGCATCGCATGAAGATATATGACTACAACGGAAAAAAGAATATCTGCGGCGAACGTATCCGGGAAGCACGGCTGAAACAGCGGCTATCACAATCCGACCTCGCGGCGCGTTCAGGTCGAGGGCGTGATAATGGAGCGCGATTCGATCAGCCGCGTTGAGATCGGGACGCGGTTTGTTCCTGACTATGAAATACCGATATTCGCAAAAGTCCTCGGCGTGTCTGTTTTGTGGATTTTGGGTATAGAGTAACCCCGGCGGGATTCTTCCCCGCCGGGGTTTTATGATACACAAAAAATGTGTAAATTATTTTCTGATAGCTATTGACAAATACACATCAAATGTGTATAATAGACAATGTAAGGAGGGTCGAACGTGAAAACAAAAGATTTCATCGAACTATTAGAAAGAAACGGATGGAAATTCAAACGGCACGGCTCAAATCACGACATATACACGAAAGGCGGTGAAAGGGAAAGCGTTCCGAGACACAGAGAAATCGACGAAGATTTAGCAAAGGCAATCATAAAACGGCGGGGGCTGAAATAAGCCCCCTGCCGAACGCCTATAATTATATATGCTATGCGAATTTCAAGGAGGTTACAGTATGAAAGCGGCGTATCCTATCGTTATGACAAAAGGGAAAGAACACATCATTGTGTATGTGCCGGATTTTAATATCAATACGGAGGGCGCGGACTACGCTGACGCTATGGAGATGGCACGCGATGCAATCGGGCTTGTCGGAATCGACATGGAAGATGATAACGAGAAGCTGCCGAAGCCGTCCAGCATTGACGAGGCAAAAAGCGGAGCGGAAAACGGCATTGTCACGCTTGTAGACGTTGACTTTACGGAGTATCGCAGGAAGAATGACATGAAAACTGTACGCCGCAACGTATCGCTTCCGTCGTGGCTGGACGTTGCCGCGAAAGAAGCAAATGTAAACGTATCGGCGGTATTGGCACGGGCGCTGAAACAGGAATTAAACCTCGCGGAAAGATAAACAATAAAGAAGCAAGGGGCGGAAACCGCCCCTTTTTGCTATATATGGAGGGTATGACATGGGCGAACAATACAAGCAGTTGCAGTTTCGGGACAGACTGAAAATTGAAGCGCGTCTGAATATCGGATACAAGCCGAAGCAGATAGCCGCAGACCTCGGCGTACACGTCAGCACGATCTATCGGGAAGTGAAGCGCGGGACGTACACGCACATGAATTCAGACCTGACAACGGATATTCGGTACAGCCCTGAAATTGCCGAGGCACGTTATCAAGAAAGCCTGTCAGCAAAGGGCGCGCCGCTGAAAATCGGAAAGAATCATGCCGTCGCCGCGTTCATCGAAGATAAAATAATAAACGACGATTATTCCCCGGCGGCGGTCTGCGCGCTTCTGCATCAGGAAGAATTTGCGCATTTCGGTATGACGTTCTGCCGCGCCACGCTTTACAAGTACATTGACGAGGGCGTATTTCTGGAACTGACCAACGCCGACCTCCCGGAAAAGGGCGAACGGAAAAAGGAATACAAGAAAGTCCGCCCGCGTCAGAAGCGGGAAAGCCGGGGAACGCCGATTGACGAACGCCCGGAGATCATCAACGAACGCAAAGAACCGGGGCATTGGGAAATGGATACCGTTGTAGGAAAGAAAAAGACAAAGGCACGCTTGCTTGTGCTGTCTGAGCGGGTGACACGCCGCGAGATCATCATACGCATAAAAGACGGCAGAGCGGAAACCGTCGTGCAGGCGCTTGACCGGCTGGAACGGATTTACGGCGCGGCGTTCTATACGGTATTCAAGTCGATCACGGTTGACAACGGTTCGGAATTTGCGGATGCGGACGGAATCGCACGCAGCGCGATCAACGCCGAAGAAAAACGCACGGCGTTGTATTATTGTCATGCGTACTGCTCTTGCGAACGCGGAACGAACGAAAATATAAACCGCATGATTCGTCGGCGCTTCCCGAAAGGCACGGACTTTGAAGCCGTCACGGACGCGGACGTTGCCCGCGTGGAAGATTGGATAAACAACTATCCCCGTGAAATCCTCGGTTTCCAGTCATCCGCGCAGATGTTCAGCGCCGCGTTCGCCGCCGCTGCATAGCCCCTGAAATGCACCTTGACAACGCCTTTTTGCCGAGGTAAAAGGTATCATAAAAATATTTCTACTTTTTTCGCATTAAATACTTGACATTTGCGGCGATTTTGAGATAGCCGATCTGTCCGTTCAGCATTTCATAGGTTGCAACGGGCGTCTGGATGCTGCGGCGCTCAACCGAAAGCGGGAAGCTTTCTTCTCTGCGCAGGATTGTCAGCGTCACAAAGGTTCCTTCTTCACCGCGAACCTTTGTGCGCGTCCCGGTCATGCCAAGGTCGAGCGTTTTTCGCCCTCGACCTCTGTGATGATATCGCCGATGAGGAGTCCGGCTTCCTCCGCCGGACTTCCGGCAGTCACGGCCTCGATGCGCATGCCGCCGAGGGCTTCCTGCGCGGAGATGGTCACGCCGATGCCGACATAGGCGTTTTTCATCTGTTCGTCGTAGCTGCTTTTTTCCTCGGCAGTCAGATAATAACTCCAGCGGTCGCCGGTCGCCTCGACCATGGCGGCGGCAGCCGCGTCAGCCAGCTTGTCTTCGTCATAATCGTCAATAAAAAAGGTATCAAGATATGCGCCAATCTCTGCCGTTTTGGCCTCGACGGGCGTTTGCTCGCGGCGCGTAAGCTGCATGGTCACGATAGCCGAGCCAAGGATTGCAACGGCGAATGCAAGCACAAGAAGAATCACTTTCTGCCATTTTCTCAAGATGGATACCAGCCTTTCCGGGAGAATTCAAGGATAGAACTTGACACGCGGCCCGGAGCCGTACCGGCTCCGGGCCATGTTGGTTACATACCGAAATAGTCGCGGTTTTGCACGGGAATTGCGGATGGCGTACCATACGAGCGAGCCCAGCACCGCCGCCAGAATTACCAGCGGCCATGGGTAGGGGAGGAAGGGCGTTTCGCGCAGATCATTGAGCAGCATACATACGCCATAGCCCATGGTCATGACGGCCATGACCGCAAGCGGCGGCATCATAACGGCCGGCCCCGATATCTACGCATAAATTTGTATAATTTCAACGCACAATTTTCACCTTTTTGTGGACAATTTTCATGCCCCTTTGGGCGCGGGCCTGCTACAATGGAGACTGTAAGGAAGGAGCGCCGCCCTGAAAAACGGCGGCACGGGAGCGCACGCCAATTTTCCCTTTTTGTGGACAATTTTCGCCAGTTTTCCAATGGAGGCTGTAAGGAAGGATGGGAGCAGGCTCCGCCCGGCGCGAAACGGCTTTGCGCGCTGCAATAGCAAAACGTTTCGTTTTCCTGATGCAGGAAAACGCGCCGCAGGAGAAAGGGGAATGGAAAAGGAAAATGGCCGAAACGATTCTCAGAATGACCGGGATCCAGAAATACTTCCCGGGCGTCCACGCGCTGGACAATGCGCAGCTGGAGGTCCGCGAGGGTGAGGTCATGGCGCTCGTCGGCGAAAACGGCGCCGGCAAGTCGACGCTCATGAAGGTGCTGACCGGCATCTACCCGAGCGACGGCGGAACGATCGAGTTCTTTGGAAAGCATGTCGAGATCCACGGCCCGCGCGACGCGCAGGCGCTCGGCATCTGCATCGTCCATCAGGAGCTGAACCTCATGCAGCACCTGACTGTGGCGGAAAACATCTTTATCGGGCGCGAGCCGATGAAGGGCCCGTTCGTCGACAAGGCGAAGCAGAACGCCATGACGCAGGAGCTGTTCGAAAAGCTGCATCTCGAGCTTGATCCGAAGGCTGTCGTCAAGACGCTGTCAGTCGCGAAGCAGCAGATGGTCGAGATCACAAAGGCGCTGTCCCATGAGAACACAAGACTGCTCATCCTCGACGAGCCGTCCGCCGTCCTGACCGACACGGAGATCGACGATCTGTTCGTCTTCATCCGCCAGCTCAAGAAGACTGGCGTCGGCATCATCTACATCTCGCACCGCATGGATGAGCTCAAGCGCATCACCGACCGCATCACCGTCATGCGCGACGGCCAGTATGTCGACACGCTCGAGACGCCCACGGCGGAAATCTCCGAAGTCATCCGGCTCATGGTCGGCCGTACGATCTATGAGGAGCCGAAAACAAAGTCCATGTGCCCGCCCGACGCGCCCGTCGTGCTTGAGGCCGAGCATCTGAACTCTCTCGATGTGAAGGACGTTTCCTTCAAGCTCCGCAAGGGTGAGATCCTTGGCTTTGCCGGTCTGGTCGGCGCGGGACGTACCGAGACGATGCGCCTGATCTGCGGCGCAGATCCAATGGATTCCGGCATAATCCGGGTAAACGGCAAAGACGTGAAGATCCGCAGCCCGAAGGACGCTGTCCGCTATGGCATCGGCTATCTCTCCGAGGATCGCAAGCGCTACGGCCTGTGCCTGAACCTGTCTGTTGCGGACAACACCGTTCTGCCGAGCCTGGAGCAGATCTTCAAGGGCCCGTTTGTTCATGACAAAAAGGCGCAGCGGCTTGCGCAGGAGCACGCCGAACAGATCCGCACGAAAACGCCGTCTGTCCGCGCCCGCGTCGGCAGCCTCTCCGGCGGCAACCAGCAGAAGGTCGTCATTTCCAAATGGATCCTGCGCGACTGCGATGTGCTGATTTTCGACGAGCCGACGCGCGGTATCGATGTCGGCGCAAAGAGCGAAATTTACAAGCTCATGACGCAGCTTGCAGAGGAAGGCAAGTCTATCATTATGATCTCCTCCGATATGCCGGAGCTGCTCCGCCTGTCCGACCGCGTGATCGTCATGTGCGAGGGTCACGTCACGGTGAACTCGATATCTCCGAGGCCACGCAGGAAACCATCATGACATATGCAACCAAGAGAGAAGAGGGGTAATCAATCATGGAGAAATTAGGTAAGAAAAAGCTGGATATGCAGAAGCTGCTGGCGCCGGCCGCGCTGGTCATCCTGTATATCGTGTTCTCGATCTTCGGCAATAACTTCCTGACGCTCGATACGGTCAAGAATATTCTCGAATCCAGCTATTATATCGGCTTCATGGCCTTCGGCGTGACGTTCATCATCATCACCGGCGGCATCGACCTTTCGCTCGGCACAGTCATGATGTGTGCGGCGCTGCTGGGCGGCTACGCGTTCAAGCAGGGCTGGCCGCTGATCCTCGCCATCGCGCTGACGCTGTTTGTGGGCATCGCGTTCGGCTTTGTCAACGGCGTTCTGATCGCCAAGCTCAAGCTGCCCCCCTTCATTGCAACCCTTGGCACGCAGATGATGGCCGCCGGCCTCGGCTCCATCATCACCAAGGTCCAGTCCCAGACCTGGCCCACTGCTACCGCCGAAGTCGGCGGCTGGTTCAAGAAGGTCTTCATCCGCGCGGAACTGTTTGGCGTCCGTGGTTTCCCGGTCGGTGCGTTCTGGCTGCTCGGCTTTTTTATCATCGCAACGCTGATTCTGCATAAGACCAAATTCGGACGCTATGTCTATGCCATCGGCTCCAACGAAGAGGCGACCCGCCTGTCCGGCATCAAGGTCGACAACTGGAAGGTCGCGGTCTATACGCTCTCCGGCTTCTTCATCGGCATGTGTGCCCTGTTCTATGCAGCGGCCTACACTACCATCACCCCGGGCACCGGCGCAGGCCAGGAAATGAACGGCATCACCGGCGTCATCATCGGCGGTACGTCCATGTCCGGCGGCTCCGGCACGATGGTCGGCACACTCATCGGCGTGTTCATCATGTCCGTCCTCAAAACCGGCCTTGCCAACTGCGGCCTGCAGGCCCCGTGGCAGACGTTCCTGACCGGCGCAGTCGTCATCGGCGCTGTCCTGCTCGACATCGCGAGAACGAAGGCCGCCAACCGCGTCAAGAAGGGCTGAGGCCCGCATCATCCTGTATTAAGCACGGAACCCGTGTTTGATAAAATAATTTAGGAGGAATCACCAAATGAAAAAACTGATCGCTCTGCTTCTGGCACTGGTCATGGTTCTCGCTCTGGCTGCCTGCGCGGCCAAGACGGAACCGCCCAAGACCGAAACCACCGACACCAAGACCGAACAGACCACAACCGAAGAGACTAAGACCGAGGATCCGGCTCCTGCTGAGGAGACCACCGGCGAAAAGATGTACATCCCCGTCATGGCGAAGGGCTTCCAGCATCAGTTCTGGCAGGCAGTCGCCAAGGGCTCCGAGGACGCTGCCAAGGATCTCGGCGTAGAGATCTACTTCGACGGCCCCGCTTCCGAGACTGAGATCGACGCACAGGTCAACATGGTCAAGACCGAGCTTGCCAAGAACCCCAAGGCCATGGCGCTGGCTGCTCTGTCCACCGACGCTGTCACCGAGATCCTGGAAGAGTGTGCAGAAAAGAACATCCCCGTCATCGGCTTTGACTCCGGCGTTCCCGGCGACACCACCGGCGCTGTCAAGGCGACCGCCTGCACCAACAACGAGAACGCGGCTGCTATCGCTGCCGACAAGTTCAATGAGAATGAAACTGTTGTCGAGGCCATGAAGAACGCGACCTCCGACAACCCCGTCATCATCGGCTGCCTGTCTCAGGACGCTGTCTCCGCTTCCGTCACCGGCCGTACCACTGGCTTCGTCAATGAAATGGCCAAGATCGCCGAGACCTATCAGCCCGGCAAGGTTTCCATCGAAGGCCACGCCAAGTGGGAAAAGAAGGTCGACGCTCCCGCCATCATCATTGAGGTCGCTATCTCCGCTACCACCGAGGCTACCGCGGTCCAGACCGCTGCCAACTCCCTGCTCGGCATGAATCCCGTTGCGATCTTCTGCTCCAACGAAGGCGCTGTCACCGGCTTCCTGGCTGCTGTCTCCGACGGCGAGGATCTGGCTGAGGGCGGCAAGTATGCAGGCCTGGTCGTCGCCGGCTTCGACGCTGGCGCTGCCCAGAAGAACGCGGTCCGTCAGGGCTGGTTCTACGGCTCCGTCACCCAGGATCCGTACCAGATCGGCTACCAGGCTGTTGCTCTGGCCGTCGCGGCTCAGGCACCAGCCGGGTTTTCCATTGGCGTATAGCTGGGAATGGTTCAGGACACTTTCGGGATATCTTTATGCTGTTTCGGTTTTGCTGTTTGTCTGTTTTCCATGCAGCCAATATCGGCGTAGTAAATTTCCACAGTCTGCGGTGCATGTTTGGACCACTTTACTTCCTTTTCATGCACCACAATTTTCTGAATGAAGAGCTGCAGCAGCTCCGGTGTCAGCGCTTGAATGTCCGTGTACCGCTTCGCTTTGTCGAGGAAGGCTGCCGTATTGCTTACCGTCTCTTTCAGCCGATGTATTTCCGATTCTCGCTGTGGAAGCGCTTCTGTCAGCTTTGCCTGCTCGTCCGTGTAACTGGCAGAGAGCAGCTGGAACTGCTCTGACGTGATGCGGTTTAGTACACTGTCCTCATAGAGCTTCTTGAAAATCGCATCCAGCTCGGCTTTGCGCTTCTGCATGGCGGCCTTCTCCTTTTCCAGTCTGCGGATCTCTTTTTGGAGTTCCGCAGACTGTTTGCTGTTCAAATATTCAGCAAATTCTTGCGGATGCTCTCTGGCTTCCGCCGTTACCCGGCGCAGATCCTCCAGCACGATCTCATCGAGAATGCACTCTCGGATGTAGTGTGCGGTGCAGGCTTCGCTATCCTTTTTGTAGGTACGGCAGGTGAAATGATTGTAGTCGGCGGACATCGTATGCGCCCGGTGGAGCACCATTGCTTTCCCGCAATCCGCACAGATCACCAGTCCGGAATACTTGTTTTGCTCATCCATCTTCGTCTGCGGCGTTTGTTTTTACGCACTCGCTGCACAATATCCCAGATCTCTTTGCGAATGATGGCAGGATGCGTATTTTCAAACACGAGACATTCTTCTCTTGGGTGTTCCATCTTGCGCTTGTCCTTATAGGACTTAGTGCTAAATCGGTAGTTCACAGTGTTGCCGAGATAGATCTCATTTTCCAACAGGTTTGCAACTGCGCTGTCTGACCAGTGATACGGCTTCGTGATGTCCAAGGCGGAATGCGTCAGGCCGTATTTCTGGTAGGTGTAATAGCTGGGACAAAACACCTTTTCTTTGGTCAGGATCGTCGCAATCCGGCTGGGGCCATTGCCCGCGGCACACAGGGCGAAGATTCGTTTCACAACGGCAGCGGCTTCCTCGTCTATGACCAGCTTTTTTGTTTCCAGGTCTTTGACATATCCATAGGGAGCGCGCGTCCCAAGCCGCTCGCCGCGTTCCGCTTTGGCCTTTTGAACTGCACGAATCTTTCGGCTGGTGTCCCGAATAAACCACTCGTTGAACAAATTTTTGAACGGCATGAGATCATTGCTCTCTGCGTTTTCCGTGTCCACATTGTCGTTGATGGCAATGTACCGGACGCCAAACATGCGCTTTTCCTGCGCCGTAGTCGCTACAATGGTCGCTATGTAGATTTGAAACTCAGATTTCCACCCTTTATAGTCGCTAGTATAGTCGCTATGGTTTTCTTTTTCGCCGTATTTGCAGTTCGCACCCCGGCGATGGGGAACAGCGCGGACAGAACTTGGCAGTTCTCACAGCTCGTGGAAGGGGTCTTGACTGCTTGCAACCCCAGCCACGGCAGCCTGTCTTACGTGCAGGCCGGACATTGTGTGTCCAAGCAGATTGGGCGGCATGATGCAGCCTGCCAAGGCTGCCCACAGCGCGTTTCTCGCTCGCCCGTCTTGGGGCCCCCGCAAAGCCGGACGGCTTTGTGGGGAGAGGAGAAGCAGCGTAGTGATTGAGCTTTCGTGCTTGCACGGAAGCGAAAGATACGCAGCTTGCTTCGACGAGGTCGTCGCGCGCGCCGTGCGCGTTTCCCAACCTGCGGTGTTGTCCGCGTTGCTGGTTATTCAGTTGTTTGGGATTTGTGGTCCCACCCCCTTTTCCCCTAAAGAGCACCAAAAGGAGCGCTGCGGCCATTATTCGGCCGCAGCGCTCCTTCATTACTTTTCATGGTGCGCTTCGGAATATTCTGTTGTCGGCAGGATTTCCTGCTATGTTTCACATAATAGCATCAGAACAAATGTTTGTCAATAATCTTTCGCAGAAAATTTTTCTTGCTGCCGCCGCTTCTGAATCGAATCGATTCTATCAGTAATTTATATATCTTTACTTAATATATCTTTATTTTATTGCGTTGGATTATCCAACGTAGGTTTTTCCAACATTGGATAATCCACCGTAGGCAAAACCAACAGATTTAGCGGAAGCCGTTCATTTCTGAAGCTGATCCAGACTTGCTGCGAGTTTCTGATTGCCGGTTTCGTAATCCTGGACTGCGTCGAGTATTTGCCGCAGGCTTCGCTGTCGCCGGTATGGGCGAGCTTGTGTGCCAGCTCTTTGAGTTCGTTGGTGTGCGAAACATTGTGACCGACCATGTAGCGCATCAGAGCAATCAGCTCATCGCGCGGCGCGGCGGTGTGCGAATGGTCATGGGCGTGTTCCGGCTCATGGGTGTGCGGATGGTCATGGGTATGACCGCAATCGTGTTCGTGTTCCAGATGCATGACGTTTCCTCCTGATGTTCAGTTCCAAACAAAAGCGCGGCGTTTTCTTCCCCAAGAAACGCCGCGCTTTTGTTTTAGGATTGGATTGGGTTGAGCGTATTAACCGATGGCTGTATTGTAGCAGACCTCAAGCCTATTCGGAAGCTCCCCCGGGGGATGCTTTTGTACGCACATCGCGTGTTTTCATATCCCCGCACGGGGTTTTGAGCATAAATAGGTGCTGATTTTCTAAAGACAAAACCTCCCTATGGGGTTCTGAGTTACGTCGTTTATCAGCAAACCGCACAAGAAAAGCACAGCATATTTTTATAATTCCTACAAATGTTTTGCGTTTAACCTCCCCGGGAGCTTTTTCTTGCCAATAAATTTGAGATATAATCTTTATGTTTATTTTAAGTTGGTGAAAAACACAACGAGAAAAGAAAGGAAAAGTTATGAAGAAATATCTCGCATTATTGCTCGCAATGGTTTTAACACTTGCCTTATGTGCCTGCGCTTCAGCGCAGGTACAGCAAACCGAACCTGCAAAGCAGGAGGATGCAGAATCCGCTCTACCGCAGGAACAACCTGAATCCGAAGAACAGGAAGTAGAATCTTCAGGAAAAATGGTCACTGTCAATGGCTTTACGTACGATGACACGGCCTTCCATGCAGAAGATGCTGCCAACCGTACCATTCACGTCAGTTATGGCGGCGGAAGTCTGTGTACCAGTCCGATGGCCTTAGCTTATTTCCTCGGCTACTACGAAGCGGAAGGACTTGATGTAGAGATTATTTCTGTTGAGTCTTACAAAGAAGCGCTTGCCAGTGGGAAGATTGATGCAACCGGTGGATTCCTTGCATCGTGGCTTCCGGCAATCAGTAATGGCGTCGGCTTCACATTTACGACAGGTATTCATACCGGTTGTGGCTCCGTTGTTGTTCTGGCGGACTCTGATATTCAAAGCTATCAGGATTGCGTTGGCGCGACGATTGCTGTAAGCGGTGGATTTGGAAGCGGTGTTCATAATTATGGTATGCGCTCCGTTATTCACGAAGGCCTTTCTGTTGAAGATTTTAAGTGGATCAATTTCGACGCATCGCTCGGCCTTGAAGTGTTGAAAAAGGGTGACGCGCAGATTCTTGTTGCAGCTGACCAGATGGTCCAGAAATGGATTGACGATGGTTCCGTGCGCCGAATCCATTCCAATACTTTCGATGAAGATTTCAAAGACGAGCCCTGCTGCGTTTTCGGTTTGTCCAGCGCATTTATTGAGAATAATCCGATTTGCGCGGAAAAAATGACGCGTGCGGTGTATCGAGCCTGCCTCTGGGTGGATCAGAATGACGAGAATAAATATGAGGCAGTTCAGATGTTGGCTGACAACTATGGCTTCAATGTGAACCCGGATTATGCAGTGAAGCTGATGAAGCTTTGGAAGTTTGGCGTTTCCAATGCGCAGTGTGAAATGTGCCTTGAAAATTCTGTTGATGAATATGTTGCCGCTGGAATTATTGATGCGTCCGCTGATTTGGAGCATCTGAAGACCGTTGCATGGAAAGCCTTTGACTTATCCAGCGTTGATGCGGAGTTTGCATCTTAACTGTTCTGCGAACCGTTTACCCTCACGCACCTGAAAGACCACAATTAGGTTAAATCTATGAAGAAGATTAAACGGATGACATGCGGATTGCTTCCGCTTTTAGCTGGAGCGGCCGTCCTGATAGAGCATTACACTGTTCCAAATGCACAGGCTGTATCTGGAACGCTTCCTGTATTCATCGGCATCCTGATGTGCGGTGTCCTGATTTTAACACTGTTATCCATCCAAAGCAGCTCTGTATTGAACTGGCTTCGAGACCGTTCTGCGTGGTATACGGCTATTTTTCTGATTTTTCTTGTGCTGGACGTTCTGACACAGAAAACAGGCATCTTTGGTCCGCCCATGTTTCCAAGTCCGGATCGGCTTCTTGCAGAGTTGGTTTTGGATCGGAGCATTCTTCTTGACTGCGCCGGAAATTCGCTCAAGCTGCTGTTTACCGGTTACTTTTGGGGGATGCTGATCGGATTGCTGACTGGTATCCCAGCAGGACGCTCCCGAAAAGCGCGATATTGGATTGCACCGATTCTTCGCGTGCTTGCGCCAATTCCATCCGTTACATGGATGGCACTGTTTTTTGTGCTCTCCAAAAGTCTGTTTCAAGGCTGCGTTGCAATGGTCGCGTATTCTGTATGGTATCCTGTTGCGTCCGGAATCATGCGTGGGATTTTGCAGGTAGATCATGCATATATTGAAGCTGCGCAGACGCTCGGGGCAAGTAGCGAATGGAAAATTCTCCGCTATGTAACATTGCCGAGTGTTCTGCCCTGCTTATTTCAGGGTATGATCAGCGGTATGCGCGCTGCCTGCGGCTCCCTAATGATTGCAGAGATGATGGGCGTAGAATCAGGCCTTGCGTGGTATATCACATGGCAGCGCGGCTGGGGCAATTTTACGAAAATGTATACAGCGATCGTTATGATCTGCATTACATTTTTATTCGTCGATGCGGCGCTGGGCCTGCTCCGCAGGCGGATTTTACGCTGGGAGGAGAATGCCGATGCCTGATACCAGAAGTGGATCAATAGAAGTCCTGCATCTGTCAAAACAGTTTTTACAGCGGGAAACCGGTCTGACACTGGATGTTTTGAATGACATATCCTTTGGTGCAGAGCCAGGAACATTTCTGGCACTTGTTGGCGAAAGTGGCTGCGGAAAAACGACGCTTCTGCGGATACTGGCTGGATTAGAATGCGCTGATCACGGAATCGTCCAAATCAATGGAAAAGCGGTTTCGGGTCCAAATGCAGACTGCGGCATGATGTTTCAGCAAAATGCGCTGTTTCCTTGGCTGACCGTCAGAGAAAATATCGAGTTTGGTCCCAAAATGCTGAGAAAAAGTCAACAAGATCAAGCAAGGATCAATGAACTGCTGCAAATTATGCGGCTGGAAGATTTCTCAAATGTTTATCCTGCAAAGATATCTGGCGGAATGCAGCAGCGTGCTGCATTGGCCAGAGCGCTGGCAAATGATCCTACCGTACTGCTTCTGGATGAACCACTCGGCGCATTGGACGCGTTTACAAGGATGCGGCTGCAGGACGAGTTGATACGAATTTGGCAGTGGCAGAAGAACACCATGCTGATGATTACACATGACGTTGACGAAGCGGTTTATCTGGCCCAAAAAGTTATCATTTTGACGCCGCGTCCAAGCCGAATCCAAAAAGAACTTGCGATCTCTCTGCCATATCCAAGGGATCGAACCAGCAGCGAATTTGTCGGATTACGGAACGAGATTCTGGAGACGCTTCATTTTGTGTAGAGGAGTTTATCATGAACAAAAGGAACAAACAATTACAGGCAATGAGCTTTGAGCAGCTGCATGCACGAAGCGTGGAATTTCATGGTCATAGCTGCCCGGGACTTATCATCGGCATTAAGGCGGCGATGTATGTGATGGAGCTATTCCATGAGGCATTTTCCGAAGATGAGGAGTTAGTTTGCGTTGCGGAAAATGATGCCTGCGGCGTGGATGCGATTCAAAGCATTCTGGGATGCTCCGTTGGAAAAGGCAATTTGCTTTTCCGGATGCGCGGAAAACATGCATACACATTTTATTGCAGAAAGACAGGACAGAGTGCCCGACTGGTGCTGCGACCGCTTGTCGATATGACGGCAAAAAGAAAAGAACGACTATCTGTGCAAAACAGCAGCCGCGGATCTTTTTGAAATTAAGCCTGCGCAACCGCTTCCGGAAAAAGCGCGGATTTTCAAAAGCATGACCTGTGAATGCTGCGGCGAACAAACAGCAGAGTATTACACAAGAAATGAAAACGGAAAGATTGTATGTCTGGATTGTGTTCATCCGTACAATCGTTTTCTACTAATTTGAGGAATTGATATGGAACGAACTTGGGAAACCTGTATTGCTTTTCATGGGCATCCGTGCCCTGTTCTCGCAACTGGCTATCGCGCTAGCGTAGAGGCTCTGCGCATTTTACATGTTACAGATTTACACCGGGAGAAACTGGCCTGTATCGCAGAAAATCAGGTTTGCGGTGTGGATGCGGTGCAAATCATGTTGAACTGTACGCTCGCAAAAGGAAATATTATCATTCGGAATCATGGAAAACAGGTCTATACCGTCGTCCGCCTTTCGGATGGAAAAGCTGTCCGTCTGAGCCTACGCAATGAATTAGCTCTACCGTGGCCTGATCCTGACGTTTGGCCGGAAAATGCTGGCTGGGAGGAGTTGACGGATACTATTCTCCACGCCCCAGCTGAACAGGTTTTTAAGATTACTGAAGAAAGCATTTCACTGGAACTTCCGTTCGTTGGTCATGTGTTTCAGTATAAGACTTGTTCTGGCTGTGGAGAACTCATTTCTGAATATGCGGCGCATATTCAGAATGGAAAATGCTATTGCATGGATTGCTATCATGCAGAGCGACCGAAACTGAACGGACTTTACCTCTGAATACCGATTATTTCTCCGCAGACAGCGTGCAGCCGGAATCGGCTGCACGCTGTTTTTATCCCCGGTGTGGATATTCTTCCATATTTCCAGCTTTTTGCACAAAACTATGCTTAGTTTTTTGGACAATATATCTGATTATTCGATCTAATTATGGAGGATAGTACGAGTTATAGCCTATGACTGCACCCTTTACCCCCAGAGGGGGTTCCGATTTCTGCGCCACACACAAAATTTCATCCCCCGGGGAGGCTTACGAGCCAGCGCGAAATTTTGTAAAAGACAAAAAATGAAAGGTGGCGGTGTGCGTGGACGAACTGGAACAGGAGCATTTTCATGAACATGAACACACGCATGACCATGCGCATCCGCACGAGCATGACCATGCGGACGGACACAAGCATCCGCACCATCATGAAAACACGAAATATGTTCAGAACCGGCTGGCAAGAGCCTCCGGGCATTTGCAGCACGTCCGCGCGATGGTAGACAGCGGAGAAGACTGCTCAGACGTTCTGATGCAGCTTTCTGCCGTGATTGGCGCGCTGCAATCCATCGCCAAGGTAATTTTGAAAGACCATCTCGACCACTGCGTTGTGGACGCAGTGCAGTCCGGCGATACACAGACGCTTGACGATTTCAAAAAGGCCATTGACCGCTACATTCGCTGAGGAGGAACGCTATGATCGACAAGAATTTTGACCCATGGAAACGAGTTCGTGAGTTCAACCCCGAATCGCTGCTTCAGGAAAGCAGCGACCTGGTGCAGTGGCCAATCAAGCTCTACAAAGCGCCGAAGCTCTCGCCTTACTATCATCACGGACATCTGCTCATTGCGGCGGACTGCTCGGCATTTTCCTATCCGGGCTTCCATGACGCCCTGTCCAAGGGCCGTGTTCCGCTGATCTGCTGTCCGGAAAACGACTTTGATATTACCGTGAAGCTGGCGGACATTTTCAGTCTCAACGACGTTGCAAGCGTCACCATCGTCACGATGGACAAGCCCTGCTGCGCTGAGCTCAAGGATATGGTGCTTCGCGCAGTCAAGCAGAGCCGGATGCCGATCCCCGTGCAGGTCACGAACCTGTTTGTAGACGCGGAGGAAGTGGACTGACCGAAACAAGCATGAAATACGCGAAAAATACCAAAAAGAAAATCCTCCTGCATGTGCCGCAAACGGGCATGACGATCCCTGCCACGTTGATCTGTGGCAGGGAAACCGGCAAAACGATTACAGTTTCCGCAGGCGTTCACAGCCGGGAGTACATTGGCATAGAAGCATTGATCCGCTTGGCGCAGGAGCTGACACCCGAAAATGTACAGGGAACGATTTTACTGCTGCATTGCTGCAATTATGATGGCTTTCTCTCGCGCAGCGCAGACGTTGTACCCCATGACGGCAAAAATCTGAACCGGGAATTTCCGGGGACAGTCGACGGCACACAGACACAGAGGCTTGCTGCGTTTCTGGAAACGGAGATCATCCGAAATACGGATTGTCTGGTGGATTTACATTCCGGCGGTTTTTGTGAGAACCTGATCCCGCACGCATATTACCACGGTGCAGCCAAGCCGGAGGTCTGCGCGGCGTCCTGTCGCATGGCAAGATGGACCGAAGCGAAATATCTGGTCCGTTCCGAAGCAAGAAACGGTTTTTACAGCCACGCAGGTCAGTGCGGCGTTCCGCGATCATTCTGGAACGCGGCGGCTGCGGGCTGCTTTTGGAGGATGAGGTTCTGGCGGACATTGCGGATGTGAAAAATATCCTGCGCGGACTTGAATTTCTGAAGGATGCGCCCGCCATATCGTATTCCCACACGATGGTACAGAACGGCCGGTATCTGGATGCACCGGCAAGCGGCTGTTGGTATCCGAGGAAAAAGCCCGGCGATCAAATCCAAAAGGGAGAACTTCTGGGCGAGATCCGGAGCATTTTCAGCGAGCCGCTTTGCAGGATTCACGCAGAAACTGACGGCGTGGTGCTGTATCAGACAGTGTCTCTTGGAATCAAGGCTGGAACGCCCATGATCGCATATGGAGAATTGGAAAAGGAAGTATGACAATGATTTCTGCAATGGAGCAGCGCGTCCGGCACTATTGGACGCTGCGCTCGCACGACTTTGGGGCAGTGCGAAAAAATGAGCTTGAAAATGAAATGGGGCAAAAATGGCTCCGTGAGATAGAAAGGCTTCTGCCGGAGAAGGAGCATTTGCGGATTCTGGACGTCGGCACAGGAACCGGCTTTTTTGCGGTGCTGCTGGCACAGACCGGGCATCAGGTAGAGGGCATTGATCTGACGCCTGCCATGCTGGAGGAAGCCAGATCGCTTGCCGCACAGCGAAATCTCGATATTGTATTCCGGGAGATGGACGCGCAGGCACTTTCCTATGCGGAGGAAAGCTTTGATGTGGTTCTCAGCCGCAATCTCACATGGACGCTTCCGGAACCGGAGAAGGCCTACCGGGAATGGTTCCGGGTTTTGAAGCCTGGCGGCTGGCTCCTGAACTTTGACGCGGACTACGCCGCGAATGTGCGCAGCCACAGTATGCAAAACTGCAAGGTCGCGCCGGACAGCCCGTATGGACACATCGGCATGACCGACGCCTTGCAGCAGGAAAATGACGAGATCACCTTGACCATGGACATTGGGCAGCTGCGCCCCGCGTGGGATCTGCGTGTTTTGCGCAGGATCGGTTTTTCAGACTGCCGGGCAGATGCAACAGTCGGGCAGCGAATCCCTTGGAACGTTGGATTTGACGCACGCGCCGATGTTCGGCATTTGGGCAAGGAAAGCATAACGCCGCACGAGAGAGGATGATACCATGAAACAGTTTGCAACCTATGAGGAAGAAAATATTCACTACTGGACGAACCGCGCTTCCGGTTATTCTACAGTCAATCAGGAAGAGCTTGCCTCTGACCAGAAAAACAGTCTGGCGCGGCGTGATCTCCGGCAGAATTGCTGCACGATTCCCGGATAGATGCCCAGAGGAAATCCGGGTGCTGGATGTTGGCACCGGGCCGGGCTTTTCGCGATCATTCTGGCAGAGCTCGGCTATCAGGTCACAGCGGTAGACTATACGGCGTCGATGCTGGAAGAAGCGCGGCACAATGCCGGTGCGCTGGCAAAGCATATTCACTTTCAGCAGATGAACGCGGAAAAGCTTGCCTTTCAGACGGCGTCCTTTGATGTACTGGTCACGAGAAATGTTACATGGAACCTGCATGATCCGGAAAAAGCCTACGCTCAATGGATGCGCGTCTTGAAACCGGGCGGCGTGCTTCTGAACTTTGATGCGAACTGGTATCGCTATCTGTGGGATGAGGGCGCACAGCTTGCCCACGCGCAGGACAGAGAAAATCTGCAAAGCGCTGATGTTCGGGATGAAACGGCTGGAACAGATGTTTCCGCGATGGAAGCGATCGCACGGCAGGCACCGCTTTCCGCGCACCAGCGTCCTGCATGGGATTTGCGGGTGCTGCGCGGACTCGGGATGCAGGCTGCCGCGGATACGGAGATCTGGAAGCAGGTCTGGACAAAGGAAGAGCGCATCAACAACGCCTCAACACCAATGTTTCTGGTGGAAGGGCGGAAATGTCCGCTGCTCCAGTAAGGAGACACTTTGAAAAAATACATTCTCAAACGATTTTTACAGCTCATTCCGGTCCTCATCGGCATCACATTTTTGTCCTTCGCCATGATGCGAATCGCGGGCAGCGACGCGATCACCGAGCTTTACGGCGACAAGGGCGCGGTAGCGCAGGAGATCATCGATGCCAAGCGCGCCGAGCTTGGACTCGATCAGCCGTTTTTGACGCAGTATCTGGCATGGGTTGGCGGGATACTGACCGGAGACATGGGCATCAGCTACATTTCCGGGCGCGACGTGTTTCAGACCTTTGTGTCCAAGCTCCCGGCGACGCTTCTGCTGACGGTTCTGGCAATTTGTGCAACAGTTATCATCTCTATTCCGCTGGGCGTTTTGGCGGCGGTGCGGCATGATAAATTCACGGACTATTTTCTGCGCGTTTTCAGCTTTATCGGGAACTCCCTGCCCAACTTTTTGTGGCGCTGCTTCTGATGCAGGTGTTCTCTATCCACTGGAGCATCTTCCCTGTGATCTCAAACGGGACGACTGTGCAGAGCGCCGTACTGCCGACGCTGACGCTTGCCGTTGCCATGTCAGTCAAGTATATGCGGCAGGTGCGCGCCACTGTGCTGGAGGAGCTGAACAAGGACTATGTGGAGGGCGCAAAAGCGCGCGGTGTGCGCGGACGGGTGATTCTCTGGAAAAGTGTTCTGAAATCCTCCATGCTGACAATTATTACGCTGCTGGCGCTGTCCATCGGAAGTCTTCTCGGCGGTACGGCGATCATTGAAAGCATCTTCATGTGGGACGGCGTCGGCAAGCTGGCGGTGGATGCGGTGAGCATGCGCGATTATCCGATGATCCAGGCTTATGTGGTGTGGATGGCGCTCATCTATGTGATGGTAAACTTAATCACCGATCTTCTTTACCACGCGCTCGACCCGAGAATCAGACTGGGGTGAGCGAGGTATGAGTCAGCCGACGATCCGCAAACAGAGAATCCGGCGCAGCAGCGTCAAAGTCCGACTGATTGTGTTTGGAACGCTTGCCGTGCTGCTGATTCTGTTTTCTGTATTTTCAGAACAGCTTACCCCATACGATCCCTATTTGCAGGATCTGAGCAATGCCAAAGCCCCGCCCTCGGCAGAACATCTGCTGGGTACAGACCGCTATGGACGAGATATGCTCTCCCGCGTCATTGTGGGCAGCAGAACCAGTATTTTTCTACCCTTCTGCTCGTGGCGGTCATTACCGTGCTGGGAACCGCCGTCGGCATCTTCTGCGGCTGGAACGGGCGCTGGATGGACACGGTGCTGATGCGCATCTCGGATATGTTTCTCGCCTTTCCGGGACTGGTGTTCGCATTGGCAGTGGCCGGTTCTCTGGGCGGAGGACTTCAAAACGCAATCATTGCGCTGGCAGCGATCTCGTGGCCGAAATACGCCCGTATTGCCCGCAGTCAGACGCTTGCGCAGAAGGAAACCGTCTGGATGAGGGCAGCGAAGCTGTCGGGAAGCAGCTCCGGCAAGCTGATTTTTCAAACACATTCTGCCGAATATCATCGGTCCGATTCTGGTGACGGCCATGCTGGATATCGGCACGATGATGATGGAGCTGGCGGCGCTGAGCTTTCTTAGCCTTGGCGCGAAGCCTCCTACAGCCGAATGGGGCAGTATGATGAGCGATACGCGCAGTCTGATGACCACTTCGCCGTGGATCACGTTTTCTCCCGGCATTGCAATTTTATATCTGTCATGGTCTTTAATCTGCTGGGCGATACGATTCGGGACTACGCGGATCCCAAAAGCCGTGGGAGGTGAGCCAATGGAAGAATTACTGCGATATGACCATGTGGACATTTCCTACAACGGAATTCCGGCAGTACAGGATGTGAGCTTTACGCTGCGCCCCGGCGAGATTCTCGGAATTGTCGGAGAAAGCGGCTGCGGGAAATCCACGCTGCTGAAAGCTGCCATGGGACTGCTCGGAAGCAGCGGCATGGTGACACGGGGCGACATCTGGTATAAAGGGAGGAACCTTCGGATCTGCCTGCAAGAGCGCTGCGGAAGCTGAACGGGCCGGAGCTTGGCATGATCTTTCAGAGCGCAGGCAGCTCCTTCTGCCCGATCCGCACGGTGGGCGCACAGCTTTACGAAATCATGACGCAGCACGGCTCTGGACAAAAAAGGAATTTGAGAACTGCGCATTGCAGCTTCTCGAAAAGCTCGGTTTTGAAGACGGCAGGCGTATTTTGCGCAGCTATCCTTTTGAACTGTCCGGCGGAATGCAGCAGCGTGTCGGCATTGCGGCGGCGATGCTCCTACGGCCCGGCGTTCTGTTTGCCGATGAACCGACAGCCGCGCTGGATGTTTCCGTGCAGAAACAGGTTTTAGAAGAGCTGCTCCTGCTGCGCAAGACCTACGGAACCGCAATTGTACTGGTTGCGCATAACATCGGCGTCATCGGTGCGATGGCAGACCGGGTGCTGGTCATGCAGGATGGAAGAACCGTAGAGTACGGAGAAACGCAGACGGTCCTGCATGAACCGCAGGCAAGCTATACGCGCATGCTGCTGTCTGCCGTGCCGCGGTTAAGGAGGGCGTGAGATGGAGCCGATTCTGCGCGTTCAAAATCTGACAAAAACCTTTACCCGCAGCGGACAGAGCAATTTGACCGCTGTAAATGACATCAGCTTTGACCTGCTGCCCGGCGAATGTCTCGGCATCATCGGCGAAAGCGGCAGCGGCAAGACAACGGCGGTGAATCTGATCACGCGGCTTCTAGATGCGACAGAAGGAAAGATTTTTCTGGATGGCGAGGACATTACGCTGAAAACGGGAAAATCACTCCGCGTGATCTATCGGAAAATGCAGATGGTTTTTCAGACACCGACAGATTCCTTTGACCCACGCCGCACATTGGGTGACGGCATTGGGGAAAGCCTGCGAAACTGCGGGATGACCCGGCATGACGCAGACGCGCAGGCAGCGCGGCTTCTGGAACGGTGCGGACTGCCTGCCGCATTTGCTGGGCGGTATCCGCATGAGGTCAGCGGCGGACAGTGCCAGCGCGCAGCGATTGCCCGCGCCCTTGCTGTAAAGCCGAAGGTGCTGATTTGCGACGAAGCAACCTCCGCACTGGATGTGACAGTGCAGAAAGAAATTCTGGAGCTTCTGAACGAGCTTCGTTGTGAACAGGGCAGGCGCTTTCCATTTTGTTTATCTGCCATGACATCTCTCTGGTGCAGCAGTTCTGCGACCGGGTACTGGTTATGTACCATGGGGACATCGTGGAACAGGGAGCACCGGATGCGGTAATTTATCATCCGCAGAATGATTATACAAAGCGCCTGATCGACAGCGTTTTGTAAGAAGACAATACACAACCAGTTCGACTGGAACAATATTTGAAATCTGAAAGGAACAAAAAAGATGAAAAAAGCAGTATCTCTTCTTTTGATCGTATGTCTTGCGATCACGCTGCTTGCCGGGTGCAGCGGCAACGCCAGCCAGCCATCAAGCGAACCGCCTGCCGCACAGGAAACGGCCGCACCCCAGACGGACGCGTCGCAGGGCGAATCCGAACCCGCCGCCAAGAAGACGATGGTCATCGGCGATACGACGTTCAACTCGGAAAACTGGGAAGAGACCGTTGACCCCCACCGTACCTACAACGGCTGGGCCTGCATCCGCTATGGCATCGGCGAAACGCTGGTACACTATACCGACAGCATGGAGCTTGAGCCATGGCTGGCAAAATCATGGGAAAACGACGGCAACCTCACGTGGACGATCACGCTTCAGGACAATGTTACGTTCTCCAGCGGGCGAGAGATGGACGCGAAAGCCGTAAAGCAGTGCTTTGAGCATCTGCTGGAAAACCACGACCGCGCACCCGGCGACACTAAGATTGCCAACATGCAGGCGGACGGTCAGATTCTGACCATCACCACCAGCGAGCCGAACCCGGCACTTATGAACTATCTGGGCGATCCTTACGGCTGCATCATCGATGTAGACGCCAGTGATTTTGACGTCGGCATTGTCGCCGGTACCGGTCCTTATGTTGTGACAGACATGGTCACGGACGATCATCTGACGCTGACAAAGAACGAAAATTACTGGAACGGTACACCGAAGATCGACGAGCTGATCATCCGCACGCTTTCCAACGGCGATACCCTCTCGGCGGCTTTGCAGGCCGGCGATATTGACGCCGCTTACGGCATGGCGTATGAGGCATATCGAACTTTGAAAACGGCAATTATCAGTTCTCCAGCATCCAGACCTCCCGCGCGTTCTTTGCCTCCATGAACATGACAAGCCCCATCATGCAGGATGCGGCGGTCCGCAAGGCCATTGCCATGGGCATTGATAAGCAGGGCTTTGTCTCCGCGCTGCTGGACGGTCACGGCGTTCCCGGCAACGGTGCGTTCCCGGACGGGTTTGCAACGTTTGGCGGCGAGAACGTGACGACCGAAACCTATGACCCCGAAGGCGCGAAAGCAGTGCTGGAATCTGCCGACTGGATTGACTCCGATGGTGACGGCATCCGCGAAAAGGACGGCGTGAAGCTGACAATCCGCTGGCTGACCTACCCCAGCCGTCAGGAACTGCCGCTGCTGGCAGAATCCGCACAGGCAACGCTCAAGGACATCGGAATTAACGTTGATATCAACTGTACGGCGAATCGCCGCGAGTTCCTCGCTGATATGACAAGCTGGGATATTTACGCTTCTGCGATGGTCGCAGCACCGTCCGGCGACCCGCAGTATTTCTTCACATCCTGCTGTGTACCCGGCATGAGCTATAACTTTGGCGCATATGAAAACACGGACGTGAACGCCATGATCGACGAACTGGCAACAGAGTTTGACACCGAAAAGCGCGGCGAGCTGGCCGTTAAGCTCCAGCAGACGATTCTGGACGATAACGCCTATGTGTTCTGCTCGTTCCTCCAGATGAACATGATCTCCAAGAGTACCGTCACCGGCTACACCGCCCACGCCTGTGACTACTATCAGGTCACAGCCGATCTGGATATCAACGGCTGACCGGCGATAATTTTAGCTTTGCAGTATCTCTGAAATGCAGAATCCCTCAAAAATACCCGGCAGCAGTCAAGTGACTGCTGCCGGTTGTTGCTCTAAGCGATTTTTGTTGTCCTTATGCGTGTTCACCTTTCGGGCGGCACGGTTTTCTGCGCGTTAACAGCTTAAACGAAGAAATTGTGCAAAATATATATTTTTATGCGGATGTATTGACAAGAATCTGTTCAACTTGTACGAAATAAAAGAACCGGCAGTGTGCGGCGGCGCGGTTTCGGGTGCGGGCGCACACTGCGGCACATCGAATAAAAGGTGGATAGGAAATGGTTGAACTCAACGGCACGGAACTGACGATCGAGCAGGTCATGGCGGTTGCCAGACACAAGGAACAGGTGCGGATTTCCGAACCGGCGAAGCAGAAGATCGACCGGGCGCGGGCGTATGTAGACGAGAAGCTTGCGCAAAAGGCAGTGATTTACGGCCTGACGACCGGCTTCGGCAAATTTTCCGATACGTTTGTCCCAGAACAGGAGACAGCCGCGCTCCAGCGCAACCTGATCATCAGCCATGCCTGCGGCATGGGTGCGCCGCTGCCGTGCGAGGTGGTGCGCGGGGCGATGCTGCTGCGCTGCAATGCGCTTGCACGCGGCAATTCCGGTATCCGTCTGTCAACACTGGAAACGCTGCTGGCCATGCTGAACCGCGGTGTGCACCCGGTGGTACCAGAAAAAGGTTCGCTTGGCGCGAGCGGCGATCTTGCGCCGCTGTCACATATCGTGCTGGTCATGCT
>VOFG01004442.1_pt1 | contig 77347 bp, 90 predicted proteins | sample 5384171 | NCBI WGS metagenome assembly VOFG01 (sample SAMN12384726, study PRJNA508395) | human gut metagenome | isolation source: healthy gut F | host: Homo sapiens
GACTTAAACTTCTTCCATGACTTCGAATGAACTCGGACATAAGTGCCTTTTCCGTTCCTTCCCAATGCAAAGCCAAGGAATTTAAAATTTCGGATTGCAAACACGCTGACAGTACGGCTCTTTTTCTCGGTTGACTGTAAGTTTCAGCCTCTTCTCAAGATATTTTGTACTGCTTTCCAAGAGTCTCTCTGATGCTCGTCTGCTCTTTGCAAGAAGCACGATGTCATCTGCATATCTTATGCATGGAACACCTCTTTTCAGGAACTCCTGGTCGAACTCATTGAGGTAGACATTTGCCAGCAATGGTGATAGATTTCCACCTTGTGGTGAGCCTTCCTCTGTGTCAATGACCACTCCGTTTTCCATTACACCGCTTTTCAGATAGCGCTTTATCAACTGTACTACACGTTCATCTTTTACATTCTTCCGGAGAAGATTGATGAGAATTTCGTGATTAAGAGTATCAAAGTACTTTGACAAGTCAAGGACTACAGCAAATGTATAGCCTTGTTCTGCATACTCCTTAACCTTAAGTATTGCATCTTTTGCACTTCTGTTCGGACGATAGCCATAGCTACCATCTGCAAACAGCGGTTCATAGATTGGCACTAACTGTTGGGTTATTGCCTGTTGAAGTGTACGGTCTATCACTGTTGGTATGCCAAGCTTTCGCACACCACCATCTGGTTTGGGAATCTCAACTCGTCTTACTGGAGACGGAGTATACTTTCCACGATAAATGCGGTCGGTTATCTCTTGTTGATGTTCCTTTAGATATGGAAGAGCCTCTTCAATGGTCATGCCATCAATTCCCGGCGCTCCCTTGTTTGCCTTAACTCTCTTATACGCTCTGTTAAAGTTGTCTTTATACAGTATCGTTTCCAAAAGTCTCGGCTGTGCACTGTCTCTTTCTCTCCATATCCGATTGAATGACCTGGACGCTTTCACATACCCTTCATGTTCCGCATTATCTCTTTGCGAACAGCCATTGTTTTCAATGTTTTCTGCCATAGACGGTCATTCCTCCTTTCTCGGTCATACTCAAGACTCCTACTGATTCGGTCCTTCACCTCTCGGCTACTATGACCTCTGCTGACTTCTGTGCGTTCAGCATTGCTTTATGCAATGGTTACCTCTTTCAAGGCATACCGCACAGACCTCCCTAGGTACCACACGTTTCTTCCTCTCCATCCATCTGCCTCATTTATCATGCATGATTCCGTGTAGTTATTGGGCTTTAACATGGGTTGCTGTCTTACCCACATGCATGACCTCATATGAGATTTCTGTTCGTCAGACCAGAGATTTGCCCGTGAGTTGGTATATTCCTCACATCCAGCTTCCTTCAGATTCCACCTCACGATGGACACCCTTGCCTTCGGCTATATCCTTCCCACTACCGGGCGGATTCGGGACTTTAACCCGTTAGAAACGTGCGCCGCTAGGGCTTCATGCCAACTATTGTTGCATTTGCAAAGATATCGCTTGACTGGATTTCCTCTGTCATCTTGGCTGTATCATCAATATCGTATACATTTACAACACAGTCAGGAACTGCTTTTTTGATCTTCTCTGCAGTCTGTAATGTACGCTCGAAGAAAGCATCATTTTTGTTGAAAATAGTAATCTCACGAGCTCCGTCCAATGCGCACTGCACCTGGATAGCTGTAGCAGCTCCGCCGCCTCCGGCAACTGTGATTTTCTTTCCTTTGATGTCAATTCCGTGATCCTTTAGGTTGTGTACGAATCCCTCACCATCTGTGATGTATCCTGTAAGCTTGCCGTTGTCATTTACTATAGTGTTTATGGCTCCGATAATCTGGGCTGCCGGTGAAAGCTCGTCCATGTACTTTGCAGCCTCCACCTTATCAGGCATGGTCACATTACATCCACGCATGTTGAAGGTCTTCATTGCTGCAATAGCATCCTTAACCTTGTCTTCTTTTATATAAAGCACATGAAATTCATCAGCTCACAGCCCTGTATTCCTCAAGCGCTTCCTTTGCCCTTGGCGTAAGCCTGCGTGGAACCGAAATCTCAACAGTCACATACTGGTCTCCCTTTACTGAAGGATTCTTCATGCTCGAAATACCCTTGCCCTTGAGACGTATCTTGCTGCCGCCCTGTGTACCTGCCTTGATGCTGCACTCCACATCTCCATAAAGAGTATGCACCCTCGCCTTACCACCGAGAGCCGCTGTCGTAAACGGAACACGGATTGTACTGTATACATTCTGTCCCTTTACGCTCAAACTCACTGCTCGGTGTCACATTTACTTTGAGAAGCACATCTCCGGCTGCACCACCGTTTCTGCCCGGATTGCCCTGTCCTTTAAGTCTGACTGTCTTGCCAGACTCGATTCCTGCCGGAATATGGATGGACAGATTGGAGACCTTGCCTGTGGACGGATCCTGTAACGAAATAGATTTCTCGCATCCAAAAACAGCCTCGTCAAATGAAATCGTAAGGTCAGCCATAACATCAGAACCCTTACGGCCGATGAACGTCCCCGCGCTGAACCACCTGAGAAATTACTCCAATACTGCTATTTCCACCGGAAGCCCCCTGCACCACTTGTACGAGCCAGCCACTGTGATTACCGCCACCATGTGAAAACATATCTCCGAACATTGAGAAAATATCATCCATATCCCCGGAGCCGTTCTCAAAATGAAATTCCTGATGTGTAAATGGTCCGCCATTTGAGCTGTATGAGCCACTGAAAGAGCCATTGCCGCCGAAGCCGCCAAAGCCACCGAAGCCACCCTGTGCAGCCTGTCTTGCAGCCTCCTCGGAAAAGCCCTCCTGCAGACCTGCAAAGCCAAACTCATCATAGAGCTTACGTTTTTTTCTCATCACTTAATACATTGTATGCCTCCGTGACATCCTTAAACATCTCCTCAGCGTGCGGATTGCCTGCATTTGTATCAGGATGATACTTCTTTGCCAGCTTACGATAAGCCTTCTTTATTGCCTCTTTATCCGCACTCTTGTTCACTCCGAGAGTCTCATAATAATCTCTCTTTGCTGCCATTATACTCACCTGCCTTTCTATTTACCTGTAACAATTTATCATCATAATTAAACAATATACATTACACCATATAGTATAAGCGGACTGCACAGGCAGCCCGCTTATCATTTGCAATATCTGATTATCCCTCGATGGAGATACATTTCTTTTCCTCAACCTGTGGTTTAGGCTGCTTCTTTGGAATATCCAGGCGAAGGATTCCATGCTTGAAGGATGCCTTTATGTCATCCTGCTCAATCTCGTCACCCACATAGAAGGTTCTCTGACAGCTTCCTGAGTAGCGCTCTCTGCAGATATACTTCTTGCCCTCTTTCTTTCTGATCTTTCTGATCTTTCTCTAAGCCTTTCTCTGCTGTAATTGTCAGATAACCATTCTCTAAGGAAGCCTTAATCTCATCCTTTTTGAATCCCGGAAGATCCATCTCAAGCTCATAGCCTTTATCGCTTTCCTTGATATCGGTGAGCATCATTCTCTTTCCGTTGTGTCCGTATAATTTCTTCTGTGCCTTCTGTACGTCCCTGTCATCAAACCAAGGATCATTGAACCATGGATCACTGAAAAATGTATCAAATAAGTTGTTGTTTGTAGTTGTTAATAACATAGGTCATACCTCCTTATATACCTGTAACTTGCCATACTTTTCTTGTAATAATACATCCTAATATATTGCAAATCCACGATTTGGAATAGAACAACGTTTTTCGGGCACTTTTGGTCAATTTATGATATCCAAAACCACCCGTTTTTTGTCTTTTCACGTCTTTTTCTTGCCTTACTCTGCGTACTTCTCTATAATAATTTTAATTAGATTTTATAGGAGATCTTCAATGAGAATACTTATTTGTGACGATGATCCATCTATCACGCAGTCACTATCCCAGATAATCAAAACATATTTCAACAAAAAAGAAAGTAAATAATCTCGATATTATAACCTTTAATGATGGGGACAGCCTTCTTTCTGATAAATCCCAAAAAAGATATCGTCTTTTTAGATGTGGAAATGCCCGGTTTTGACGGCATCTATGTGGGAAATGAACTAAAAAAACAGAATGAATCCGTTATTATTTTTATAGTGACATCTTACCTCGAATATCTGGATGCCGCCATGAGGTTTCATGTATTCAGATACTTATCTAAGCCAATAGATAAACAACGGTTATTCCATAATTTAGATGATGCACTTGAATTATACTATTCTATCAATCAAAAAATCGCTGTTGAAACAAAATCCGGAGTTACATCTGTTTTGACTTGCGATATCATATATGTAGAGGCAAAGGGAAGAAAGGTTATAGTACATACTGCCACGACTGATTTGGATTCCACTCAGACACTTCAATTTTGGATAGAGCATCTGCCGCAGGCTACCTTTTTCAGTCACACCGCAGCTATATTGTTAATATGGCTATGGTAACAAGCTTTGATCACGAGCTGATATACCTTTGTGATGGTCAGTTCACCGCATATTTAACAAGAAGAAAATTCACCGAATTTAAGAAAGCATATTTGATGTTTATGGATTTATCATCTGGAGCAAATATTCACATACATCAAAGCTCTTTGCTTCTTGTTCTGTTTCCCGCTTCTTTAATGAATCATATATTTGCTCCAATAAATAATCAGCATTCACTTTTTTGTTTACAAAGCTATTTTCATCAGCAGAAGCCATTCCATAACCGGCGTCTGCTTTCATTGTTTTATAGGCAGAATAATTATTTATCGAATCAGGCGCAGTTCTTCCTTTATAACCCTCATATGACATAAGCGCAAACATTTCCAGATCCGATGCATTCGATGTATCAACATCATTTACATGCACATGATATACTTTTCTGTTATCACCATATCCATATGCCACTTGAACAACAGGATCATCCTCCTTTGATGTTTTCACATATGAAGCTAAAACTACCTGACTTTCTGTATTAGACAGTCCAAAACTTGTCATTCCGATATTTTTCAGCTTATCATTTGGAATTTCCTTATCCGGTGACACCTGTTCAACTGCATTTTTATTATTTACCAATTTATTGTAAAGAGAACTGTTATTTTCCGACAACATATTCATGTATATTTCAGTAAGCTCACTCTGCCTCTCCCCACATTTATTTAAGGAATTTTGCTCACTATTTCCTATTTCGAACTCTATATCCATTTTATCGTCTGTTGACTTCTTATTATAATTTGAAGTATATGCCATTGAAATATTTGTTCCCACACCGTTTAACATATATGCCTCCTATCTGTTTTACCAATAATATTACACTTTTAATTATTAGATTCATTGCAATTAAATTTAAATTCTTGCCATATTTAACTAAAAGTATAACGTTTCCGATATATCCAGTAACATTATTCTTGGTGTTTGTAACATAATTCCGTACATTTTTCCAACGATGAATTTTATTTTCAAAAATCCCAAAATATTACAAAAACACTGTCCGTAGACCGTGCACATAATCTCACGTTGCCTACTTCCATCACTCCTCCAAATCTGTTATACTGATTATATATAAATGAATTGGAGATGGGACAATGGGGATTTATTTTAATCCGGGAAATGGCAGCTTTACAAAAGACAAAAACAGTCAGCTATATATTGACAAAACCGGTCTGATTGAATATTTGAATAGAGTTATCTGTACAAATGCCAACTGCATAAGTGTCAGCCATGCCAGACGTTTTGGTAAGTCCCATGCTGCCGGAATGATTGATGCTTACTACAGCAGAGGCTGCGATTCATCAAATCTTTTTGCAGATTCTGAAATTGCAGCTAAGGACAGCTATGCTGTACATTTGAATAAATACAATGTCATACACATTGATGTATCATCATTTTGGGACGCTTATAAAGATAATGTGATAGAAAAATTCAGGAATATATTTATGACGAGCTTAAACAGGTATACGGGGATCAGATAGATTATACCAAGATGATCAGTGCTGTACTCATGTCCGTTTACAACATTTCCGGTATTCCATTTGTTATAATAATTGATGAATGGGATTGTGTAATCCGAAATGGTGGAAATAAAACACTGGTTCACAGCTACCTTCAGTTTCTTCATTTGTTATTTAAGAGCGAAGAGTCAAAAACTTTTTTAGCTTTGGCATATATCACCGGTATTCTGCCAATCAAAAAAAATTAAAGATGAATCAGCTCTGAACAACTTCCGTGAGTTTACAATGTTGAAATCTAAACAATTGACCAGATATTTTGGTTTTACAGAGGATGAAGTTAAAAACTGTGCATCACATATGATATGGATTTCGAATCTATAAAAGCATGGTATAACGGATATCTGATAGACGGGCTTCATATGTATAATCCTAATTCCGTTGTTCAGGCTATATCATGACTATGGGAAAAATACATCCTCGTTTGAATCAATCAACACATTTATCACCATGAACTATGCAGGTTTAAAGGATGATGTGCTCGCCATGCTTTCCGGTGATAAAATCAGAGTTAATGTAAATACCTTCCAAAATGACCTTCACAGCACCTACGGTTGCTTCAAAGGATGATGCACTTAAATCATAAAAGCCACTGTTTATCAGTCTTTCTTATTCAGCGCCCAAATCACAGCTTTGTTATTGCTGATATACCAATACTTTCTGCGACTGTTTGCTATTGTTGACGCATAGTGTTCTGGGATTCCAAGTTTGACTAGATTTTTATATTTCGTTCTAGGTTTCTTCCACTGTTTCCATATACACATGCGTATTCTGTGATAGAGCCATCCGTTGATGTCATCTATGTTGCTCTTCATACTTGCAATTCCGTAGTAGTTAAGCCATCCCCTTGCATACACCTTGATTTTCTCAAGGCTTGGCTTGATTGACTGACATCGCTTGGAAGATAACTCCTTCAATCTGGACTTAAACTTCTTCCATGACTTCGAATGAACTCGGACATAAGTGCCTTTTCCGTTCCTTCCCAATGCAAAGCCAAGGAATTTAAAATTTCGGATTGCAAACACGCTGACAGTACGGCTCTTTTCTCGGTTGACTGTAAGTTTCAGCCTCTTCTCAAGATATTTTGTACTGCTTTCCAAGAGTCTCTCTGATGCTCGTCTGCTCTTTGCAAGAAGCACGATGTCATCTGCATATCTTATGCATGGAACACCTCTTTTCAGGAACTCCTGGTCGAACTCATTGAGGTAGACATTTGCCAGCAATGGTGATAGATTTCCACCTTGTGGTGAGCCTTCCTCTGTGTCAATGACCACTCTGTTTTCCATTACACCGCTTTTCAGATAGCGCTTTATCAACTGTACTACACGTTCATCTTTTACATTCTTCGGAGAAGATTGATGAGAATTTCGTGATTAAGAGTATCAAAGTACTTTGACAAGTCAAGGACTACAGCAAATGTATAGCCTAGTTCGGCATACTCCTTAATCTTAAGTATTGCATCTTTTGCACTTCTGTTCGGACGATAGCCATAGCTCCCCTCTGCAAACAACGGTTCATAGATTGGCACTAACTGTTGGGTTATTGCCTGTTGAAGTGTACGGTCTACCACTGTTGGTATGCCAAGCTTTCGCACACCACCATCTGGTTTGGGAATCTCAACTCGTCTTACTGGAGACGGAGTATACTTTCCACGATAAATGCGGTCAGTTATCTCTTGTTGATGTTCCTTTAGATATGGAAGAGCCTCTTCAATGGTCATGCCATCAATTCCCGGCGCTCCCTTGTTTGTATGAAACTGTCAATCATCGCAATCACACCATCTACACCGAGCTTTGCCACATTCAGGCACAGGTCATAGTTTTCTGCCTGCCCCCACTCCTGTCCGGTATAGTATTTGTGATAGGTCTTTCTGTTGTCATTTGTCTCACGCACAACAGTCTTTGCCTTTCTCACTGAGACTCCATGTGTATCAGCCACAGTATCAACGCAGAATGCATCATTCGCTGTCAGGAAAACTGAGACAACATCATCTCTTCCCTGAAAGGCAAAGTTTGCACACCGTCCCTGAATCACATATCCCTCACAGCCGTCCTCAAGCGGCAGCCTGTCTATAAATGTAAGAGCCCTCGCCGGAGTATCATGCAGCACATTATCCTCCTCCGTCTCCATCACAATAGAGTAAAGCAGGGAATTAACCGGTCTCTCACTGTAAAACTCCTCATACTCATCGTAGCAGCCTGCCTCTTTGGCACCGGCCGCAATAGCCTCTCTGTCCATGAAATGTAAATGATATTTCTCGGCGACTGCTCTACCGATACTATCTGCATCGCAACCGCACTTTCTAGCAATTGTAATTATCATATAAATATAGCTCCTTTCTGTACATCTATAAAAAGCCAACGCGCATGAAGCGCTCAGACAAATCAATAAAAGTTTGCAAACACCGATGCAAACACCACCGTAAGTATTCCTGCCACCGCGATAGCGAAAGAGAGCTCATGGCGCCCTCTATCTCGCCCATCTCTATAGCCTTCGCTGTTCCGATGGCATGTGATGAAGCGCCAAGCGCCAGCCCCTTCGATATAGGCTCAGTGATTCTGAATATCTTGCAAACAAACTCTCCGAGTATATTTCCAAGCACACCTGTCACGACGATAACTGCGACAGTGATAGTCACATATCCGCCGAGTTCCTCTGATACGCCCATGCCGATAGCTGTCGTGATAGACTTTGGAAGCAGTGTGACATAGTCCTCGTGTGAAAGCCCCATAAGCACTGACAGCACAAGCACTGTCACAAGGCTTGTTATGACGCCTGCCGTGAGTCCGAGCGCGACTGCTGCTATATTTTTCTTGAGCAGGGTCCACTGCTCATAGAGTGGTATCGCAAGGCATACCGTGGCCGGTGTCAGAAACCAGCTAAGGTACGATGCCCCCTTATTGTATGTGTCATAATCCACATCTGCCACAACAAGCACTATGATGGTCAGTACTATTGAAATGAGAAGCGGATTGAGTATTGCAAGCTTAAACTTCTTCTTTAAAAGCATACCTAGCAGATATGCAACCAGACTTACTGTGACACCGGCAAAAAGCGATGTCTGAAACAAATTATCCATTATGATTATCCTCTATCTTATTTATTTTCTCCAGCATCAGCCCTCTTGCGCTTCTGCATACAGATTACGAGCTGTGAAACATGTCCTGTAGCAATCATTACAGTAAGAAGTGCCACAACCGTGATTACAATCACCGGTACGAGCACCGGCTTAAGATTGCCCCAGGATGACATAAGCCCCACTCCCGCAGGGATAAACATGACAGGCATTATCTCTATCATGAATTTGCCTGCACTTCTTACAGTGTCAAGCGGTATCAGGCCTGTCAGCAGCCCTATGAAAAGTATAACCATGCCATATATGCTCGCCGGAACAGGCAATGGCAGTAAATATTTGAGTATCTCACCTACAAACGAAATCGCAAGTATGATGAGAAATTGCTTTAATAATTTCATTTTATATTGTATCTCCGTTATATATATTTCGTGACTATTTGTGTCTGTTTATCTGTGTTCCCTGACCATCATTGCACATACAATGGCAAGCAGCACGCTTGAAGCCCATATAGCACGTATTCCTATGTGCAGTGAGCACACTCCGCCTATACCTGCTCCTATTGCAAATATCAGAATAATTCCATAGTAGTGCGCGGTCTTTTTCAGTGCCCCGATATTTCTGTCACGCAGATATATTGACAGGCTCTCTGTGCCGCTTCTTAAGTTGCCGATGCACATGGTGCTGGCATAGCCGTAGCCGTTTACCTTTCTGAAGGACTGCACCTGCATAGAACAGCTGAATGATACAAGCATGGTCGCTATCATGTCGTATCTGTGTGGTATGAAGCCGACCACAAACAGTATGATTATCTCTATCGCCACCACTATCTGACGCCAGTGGATGCGCTTTGCCTTCTTATATCTATGCCCGATTCTCTCTGCCACAAGCACACCGAGTGCAAATGAAAGGATTGGGAAAAGATACGATAGTCCCTTCATCCATTCACCTATCATCAGATGCTGGCTCATCAGCACCACGTTTCCTGTCTGCGCATTCGAGAACACCTCATTTCTCACGTTGTAGGTGTAGGCATCCTGAAAGCCTCCGGAAAGTGCCAGAATCGCACTCAGCAAAAAGGTCTCTGATGTCTGAATCCTTTTTTTTCTTTTTCAGTCATTTTTTCGCCTCTTTTTTTCTCATATTCGCTGTTAGCTGCCACACCCTCGTGTGACCCACAGCAATTACATATTTACAGCAATCCACACGGTTTATTATTATAGAAAAAAAGGGCGGATATTTCAATACCCGCCCCAAATATACAGTGTATTAAATTTTGCACAATACCTAAAATATATATTGGATATACATAATAGATATACATGATAGCTATACCAGATACTTTTCTTCAAACTCAGATACCGGTATCGGTTTTGAGAAATAATATCCCTGGAACTCATGACATCCCATCATTGTAAGCATATCAAGCTGCTTTTTCGTCTCCACACCCTCTGTGATGACGTCCATGCCTATCTTGCCTGCAAGCGTGATGATACTCTCTAATATATCCTGTCCCTTGACCTCGTTCTCAGATTTGCGAAGGAAGCCCATATCGATTTTCAGTACATCAGCACTGATGTCCTTTAGCATGTTGAGTGATGAGTAACCGCTTCCGAAATCATCAATCTCCATCCTGAAGCCTACGTTCTGAAGCTTGTGGATAATATTCATATTCTTCTCAAAATCGGTCATCAGCGTTTTCTCTGTAATCTCCAGATGCAGATTGGACGCTGCTATGCCATATTTATTAATCAGCCCTGTAAAGGTCTCATATATATCTATAATGTAAAAGTCCTTTGTAGATATATTTACAGATATATGATAGCTTCCATATGCCTTTTTCCTTCCACTCTGCAAGCTTTTGTGCCGCTTTTTCCCATATATAGAGGTCAAGCTTGTAAATTAGACCTGCGTTCTCTAAAATATCAATAAAAGCATACGGTGTCAGGATGCCTCTTGACGGATGAGCCCAGCGTACCAGCGCTTCTGCGCCCCTCGCAACACCATCACGGTTCACCTGTGGCTGTAAGTACATGACAAACTCATCCTTTTGCAGTGCCGGCTCAAATTCACCGAGCAGGCGTCTCTGCTCTATTGATATCTCAAGCAGATGCTCATCATAGTATGACACACAGCAGTCGTAATTATTCTTTATGGTGTCTGCCGCTATATTAGCCTTGTCCACCATAATGCTGACAGCCTCATCCCTGTCTCTTATCTCATACACACCCATGTACATATGCAGATGGAAAGAATTGCCCGTAAACTCACGCTGCAGCTCTTTGACTGAATCGGCTACTCTATTTTCGGCAAACTCTTCTCTTGGCAGGCACAGCGCAAAGCGGTCATTCATAAGCCTTGCACAAATAGTTCTCTCTGATGGATTTGATGACATGAGCTTCGCCTGCTTTAAGAGCACCTGATTGCCCTTCTCCATTCCAAATATCTCATTGATGAATTTGAAATCCTTTATATTGCTGCAAATCAGGTAGAAGATTGTGTCATGATACTTGTTCACCATATCGTGCACATCCTCATAGAACTGGTCACGGTTCAAAAGTCCGGTCAGACTGTCATGCGAGGCCTTGTACTTTTCCTTCTCCCACGACTCATACATCTGTGTACGATCATTGTATACAAAATAATCGCATATAAAGCTATTGCTCTCATCATATATGCGCTTGTAGGCAATCTCAAAGTAGTGCTTTTCACCGTTTATTTCAATATCTGTCTGGAAGGTCATACTGTCCCTTCTGTCATCTCCCAGCTTTTCCATCCACTGACTATATTTACTTTCATAAACAGACATATTGCCGCCATGCCTGTAAATAGCCTCCATCAGATCGTTGTAATATATGCACCTGCCCTTTCTGTCATAGCAGATGATACCATTGTTCATATCGCTGACCACAAGAGAGAGCATATTTTCTATAAGCTCATTCGGCACATATCTGTATGTCAGGTAATATATGATAATAGCCATAGCACCATATATAATCATGGTGAGGTCATATATGGAGTCCGAACCTATAGTAGCAATGTCAAACAAAAAGCCAATAAAGATAACTACCACTATAGCCCTATGCCTCTCTGTACATGCGTGATGATTTGATAATCATATACAGATATGTAAAAATAATCAGAATCACAAACGCATATGTGAACATAAAATGCAGCTTGTACCATAGGCTGTCATTATTGAATACCACCTTAATATTCTCAGCTTTTATGGATTCTATATCAAAAATCTTATTAGTCCAGGTGTTCTCTATAAGCATATATGTGTCCAGCACCGCAAATATCATGGAAGCAGCCTGCACTCCCCTGAAGGTCTTTACAGCACCTGTATAATACTGTGTATAAAACATAAGAGCGATGAGTATCCAGTCAAACAGAGCCATAGTAAGCCCCTTCGCAAGTACTGTAACAGTGTGCCCCGGCACAAATGTAAAAACAAAAAGACTATAGCGCAGGCAAATGTCAGCGTCTCATATATACACACACTTTTATCGAGTCTGTCATGTTTTTTAAAGGAACTGATTGCGCAATATGCAATCAGTATCGCTTCCAGCAATACTGCCAGTCCATATACTATCCTCATATTCCCACCTGTCTTCTATTACCATATTACTAACCTATATATAGCCATTGTAACTCATTTCATGTGTAATGTAAACAAAAAAGAGGTTATCATAACCTCTTTTTTGTGATTTGTTAACATTTATTATTTTCCTGAAGTTGCTTTCAGTCGTGTCATGGCACGGGCCAGCGAAGCTCTTGAGTGATAGTACTCCTGGATACTCTGCTTCTGTCGAAGCTGCTCCTCGGCTCTCTCCTTTGCCTCTCTTGCCCTTGCTATATCGATTTCCTCCGGATGCTCGGCTGTCTCGACAAGCAGTGTCACACGGTTGTTGACTATCTCTACGAAGCCCATTCCCACTACCGCGTACTCCCAGTTGTCACTGCCCTCCGGCTGGAATCTCATCTCGCCCTCATCGACGGCTATGACCATATCCTCGTGGTGGGCGAGGATTTCCTTCTACCATCGAACTCAGGGACTATTATGGAACGACATCTTCCTGAGTAAAACACTCTGTTAGCAGCTATTACCTTTAGATAAAATGTATTTGTTGCCATACGATTTGTCCTTCCTTATGCTTTTACTGCTGCATAGTCTTTGCTTTTTTCCTTGACGTCCTCGATTGTTCCGACATTGAAAAATGCGTTCTCAGGATACTCGTCCATCTCACCATCTATGATGACCTTGAAGCCCTTGATAGTCTCCTCTACAGGCACATAGACACCCTTGATACCTGTGAAGTTCTCAGCTACATGGAACGGCTGAGAAAGGAACTTCTGGATCTTTCTTGCTCTGTATACGAGCACCTTGTCCTCATCTGCCAGCTCCTCCATACCGAGGATCGCGATGATATCCTGCAGCTCCTTGTACTTCTGGAGAATCTCCTGTACCTTTCGTGCTACCTGGTAATGCTCCTCGCCTACGATATCAGGCTCGAGGATACGTGATGTAGACTCAAGCGGGTCTACTGCCGGGTAAATACCCTGTTCAACAATCTTTCTTGAAAGAACTGTTGTGGCATCCAGATGTGCGAAGGTTGTAGCCGGAGCCGGGTCTGTGAGGTCATCGGCTGGTACGTATACGGCCTGTACCGATGTTACCGAACCGTTCTTTGTAGATGCGATTCGCTCCTGCAGCTCACCCATCTCAGTAGCCAGTGTTGGCTGATAACCTACGGCTGAAGGCATACGTCCTAACAGCGCGGAAACCTCAGAACCTGCCTGTGTGAAACGGAATATATTGTCGATGAAAAGCAGCACGTTCTGGTGCTTCTCATCCCTGAAATACTCTGCCATTGTAAGTCCTGTCTCAGCTACACGCATACGTGCTCCAGGTGGTTCATTCATCTGACCAAACACTAAGGCAGTTTTCTCAAGAACGCCCGACTCTTTCATTTCTGTCCAGAGATCATTTCCCTCTCTGGAACGCTCTCCGACTCCTGTAAAGATTGAGTAGCCGCCGTGCTCTGTTGCGATATTGCTGATGAGCTCCTGGATGAGGACTGTTTTTCCTACTCCGGCTCCTCCGAAGAGTCCGATTTTTCCACCCTTTGCATATGGGGCAAGGAGGTCGATGACCTTGATACCTGTCTCGAGGATTTCCTCTGCAGGGTTCTGCTCCTCAAATGTTGGTGGTTCTCTGTGGATTTCCCACTTTTCTTCTGTATCAGGCTGTGCTCCGCCGTCGATAGCTTCACCGAGCACGTTGAACAGTCTGCCGAGAGTCTGCTCTCCAACAGGAGTCTTAATGCCGCTGCCTGTAGCTGTTACTTCCATATCTCTGTGAAGTCCCTCACTGGAAGCAAGCATAATACAGCGTACTGTATTATTTCCAATATGCTGTGCGACTTCCATCACACTTTTTTGTCACCATTTAAAACTTCTAGTGCGTCTCTGATTGCCGGCAGGTTCTCATCCTCGAACTCTACATCGACAACAGGACCCATAACCTGGATAATTTTTCCTGTTTTCATCAAAAGCCTACTTTCTCTTTTTTCTTCTGCGATTTAGCACCGGCTATTACCTCTGTAATCTCCTGTGTAATCGCTGCCTGTCTGGCACGGTTGTAAAGAATGTCAAGCTCTGCAAGCATGTCCCTCGCACTGTTTGATGCGGACTGCATCGCCATCATTCTGGCGTTCTGCTCACATGAAAATGACTCTACAAGAGCACCGTAGACAAATCCAACAACGTAGTTTGGTACGATACGATCCATGACTGCCTCAGGCGATGGCTTGAGTGCCAGTTCCTCCCTCGGTATGTCTATAGGAATCTGCACAGTGAAGTCTGCCTTTTTCAGTGGCAGAAGCTGTGACATCTGTGTTTCCTCCTGAATCGCATTTATCATGCTGGTATAGATAATATAAACTTCGTCCAGCTCGTTATGTAGATATAGCTCCAAAATTTCTTCTGCAATATTTCTGGCACGGTTGAGTGTCGGATTCTGAACTGTGTAGTGGAACTGTTTTTCAATCTCAATTCCACGCTGTTCAAAATAATGACGTCCCAGCTCTCCGAGTACGAAAAGTGAATGGTTCGGATGATTCTTTAAGTGCTCCTCAGCCATTTTCAGGATATTGTGGTTGTATGAGCCCGCAAGTCCTTTATCGGCTGTGATTACGATATATCCGACCTTTCTGTCCTCAGGCAGCTTATCCTCGTTGGTCTTGAAATAGATGTCCTCCATATCAGGCAGATGCCTGAGTATTCGGCTCATCTCTGATTGCAGTGTGAAGAAATACGGCTCTGTATCTGCCAGCATCTTTTTGGACTTTTTCAGCTTCGAAGAAGAAATCATATACATGGCATTAGTAATCTTTAATTTATCATTGATACTTTTTATTCTATCCTGAATTTCCTTCGTGTTTGCCATAATACTACCTGTTACCCTTTATACTCTTTTACTGCATCCATGATTTTATTTACGAGCTCTTCATCAATGGCTCTGTTCTCTTCGATTTTCTGTCCGATTTCCGGATAAGAAAGATCCATGTATGAGAGGATATCGCCCTGATATTTCTTGACCTCTTTTGTCTCAATTGTGTCAAACACACCGTGGTTTGCCATGATAAGTGTCATTACCTGCTCATGCAGTGACAGCGGATGGCAAAGCGGCTGTTTTAACAGCTCCATAAGTGCTTTTCCATGTGCAAGCTGTGCCTTTGTGGCATCGTCAAGGTCTGATGCAAACTGTGTAAATACTTCCATCTCTCTGTACTGTGCAAGGTCAATTCTTATGCTTCCTGATGCCTTCTTCATTGCCTTAGTCTGGGCTGCACCACCAACTCGTGAAACCGAAAGACCTACATTTACGGCCGGTCTCATACCTGCGTTGAAGAGGTTGCTCTCTAGGAATATCTGTCCGTCTGTGATAGATATTACGTTGGTAGGGATATATGCTGATACATCACCAGCCTGTGTCTCTATTATAGGGAGTGCTGTGATTGAGCCTCCGCCAAGCTCATCGCTCAGACGGCTTGATCTCTCGAGCAGTCTTGAGTGAAGATAGAATACGTCTCCAGGATATGCCTCACGTCCAGGTGATCTTTCAAGCAGAAGGGAAAGTGCTCTATACGCTACCGCATGCTTTGAAAGGTCATCATATACAATAAGAACATCTTTTCCCTGATGCATGAAATGCTCTGCCATTGCTGTTCCTGCGTATGGTGCGATATACTGCAGTGATGCAGGATCGCTGGCTGTTGATGAAAGCACGATTGAGTAATCCATTGCGCCGTGTTTTGTCAGAGTTGACACAATTTTGCTACTGTTGATGCTTTCTGGCCAATTGCTACATAAATACAGATGACATCTTTTCCCTTCTGGTTGATCATGGCATCCGTTGCAATGGATGTCTTACCTGTCTGACGGTCACCGATGATCAGCTCTCTCTGTCCACGTCCGATTGGGAACATTGAATCGATTGAGAGGATTCCTGTCTCAAGTGGAGTATCTACTGACTTTCTGTCCACGATACCCGGTGCCTCATTCTCGATTGGTCTGTAATCTTCCTCTTTGATATCGCCCTTTCCATCAATAGGCTCACCTAAAGCATTGATGATTCGGCCGATAAAGCCTTTGCCTACAGGGATTCCGGCTTTTTTCTTTGTTCTTACTACTTTGGTTCCTTCATGGATTCCGTGGTCTCTTCCGAAAAGGATTACACCAATCTCGTTCTGACGGATATCCTGAACCATTCCTTTTACTCCATTATCAAAAACGACAACCTCACCGTACATCGCATGGTCAATACCGTATATTGTGGCGATTCCGTCGCCGACGTAGATTACCTCGCCGGTCTCACGGCTCTCGGTATCGAAGTCGAAATTCTCTATCTCGCTCTGGATAATGGAGATTATGTCTGTTGCACTGATTGCGCCCACAGGGGTCACCTCCTGGTCAATTTTCTTTCAAGCTCACGAAGTTTTCCTTCGTAGCTTCTGTCATACTCTGTATTAAGAGTCTTAATCACATATCCACCTAAAAGTGTTTCGTCCACTTTCTGTGTAAGGGATATTTCATATTCCGGATATTTGCTTTGTAGCAGCGCCTTGGCGTCATTTGCTTCCTCGTCGGTTGCGGCCTCTGCACTGATAAGCTCAGCTCTTATGATATGGTTTTTCTCATCCCAGTATCTGTAATATGCCTCAAAGATTTCATTCATTTCAGCGGCATATCCAAGCTTTACCATTTCCTTTATGAAGCTTGTGATAAGCTTTGGCTCACTCTCAAATCCGTATACCTTTTCTACGATGTCATACTTTTTGGTAAGCGGTATAAGTGGATTTGCAAGCGTCTGTGCAAGCTTTTCTGTCACAAAGTATACTCTCTGTGCTTCCTCCACATCACGACGTTCTACAGCCAGCCTGTACAAAACTATTGCATTATTTACTGCTGCCTGTGTCATTAGCTTCACCTGTCTTTACAATCTTTCTCGCTGCTAAGATGGCAAGTCTTGCAATTTCAGCCTCAGCGGCCTTTGTTGCCTTATCCTGCTCGCTAGCAATGTCCGCTTTTGCTTTTTCAAGCATACTGTCTGCTTCCTGTCTGGTTCTCTCAAGAGCCTTCTCCTGCTCAGCCTCGGCTCTTGCCCTGGCATCGAGTATTATCTGGTCGGCCTGAGTCTTTGCGCTCTCGAGCTTCTTTTATAGTCGCTCTTTAAGCTTTCTGCATCGTCCTGACTCTTCTTTGCTTCCGAGAACTGCTTCTGAATCATTTCGTCTCTCTGATTAATCACGCCCATCACGCGGTCAAAGCGGAATTTCTTAAATATCCAGTACAGGAAAAGCAGATTGACTACTGTCCATATTATGTTCCATGGATCAATTTTTAACATTGCTCTACCTTCCTTTCTGTTTCACCTGGTTGTAACTGTCAGTTACGCTGCCTGATTATTTAAGGAAGAGGATGATAAGTAATGCGATAACGAAACCGTAAATAGCTGTTGCCTCTGCAAGGGCACATCCTAAAAGAAGTGATTTAGAGATTTTGCTCTCAGCCTCCGGCTGTCTTGCGATTGCATCTACTGCGCTGCTTGTTGCCTTACCGATTCCAAGTCCGGCTCCGATTCCTGTTAATACTGCGATTCCAGCTCCGATTGCTACTAATAATGTTGATGACATAATATGTTCTCCTTTTCTTGCTTATATGCTTTCTTTTGGTTAGCAATTATTTTGTTTCTTTTGTAAGCGAGGTTACATTTTCCATGCTTACGATGTGAAATTAAATGATGTGGTGTTTCATGCCTCATCAGGTCTTCTTACTCGGTTGCCTCCTTGATGAAAAGTCCTGTCAGGAATACAAATACATATGCCTGTATAAGTCCATCGAATATATCGAAGTAACAACTGAATACTGCCGGGACGATTGCCGGGACGACCATCTTTAAAAGCTCCATGATTACGAATGAACCAAGAACATTACCGAATAATCGCATGCACAGCGATAATGGTTTGATAAAGATCTCAAGGATATTGATAGGTAGTATTACCGGCATTGGCTCTGCAAAGCTTTTAAGCCACCTTTTGGTGCCCTTTGCCCTGATTCCTGCCACCTCGATAAGAACTATACTCATTACAGCGAGTGCTGCGGTGACGTTCATATCCTTTGTCGGCGGTTTGAAGCCAAGTAATCCTATCAGGTTTGCTATTCCTATATAGATGATTACTGTTGCCAGATATGGTATGTAATCCTTTCCTTTTTCTCCGAGTGTCTCACTGAAGAAATCATTAAGGAATTTGACTCCTGCCTCTACGGCTACCTGTCTGCGTCCGGGATTTTCAACTGAAAGATTTCTGCCGAGAAAAAGCACAGTAAAAATACCGCTGCCATTATTATCCATGTGACTACTACCGACTCGTATATGGGTATGCCTCCGAATATCGGTATCTTGAATACCACGTCACAATTAAGTTCCTCTAACAGTCCATCTACCAGAGCATCCATCTGCGTTACCTCCTTTCTTTTTTTTGCTATATGAAATTTGATACGCAAATTGTTTCTAATAACTCAAGATGTGTTTTGTCTGACCCTTGATGTTTGTTTGGTCTTAATTTAATAAGAAGCAACTATCGTTGTACTTGATTTTAGTCACATCGTTTTATAAAGTCAACGTTTCGTTTTTATATTGTTTGGCTGGCAAAGTTTCACATTTTTTAGTTAGCTTTTTATACATTTTCAACAATTTATGTTTTTATTTTTGTGCAGTTTTTCTATTGCGTTTTGGGGACGTTTAGATTTATTTTATTTTTATTTGCGTTTTATTAAAAATTTCCAAATAATTCGGGAAGAATTTCCCTTTTTTTCACAGTTTTTCACAATTCATTTGAATTGCTGTGGGGGATTGGCTATAGTACGGAACCCGGGCGGCAGGCACTCACAGGCTCGGGTGGGCTACGCTACGCTGCCAAGATTCTGTACGAAATTATGCTTGCAGGGTTTCTTTGCTTGACGAAACCGGCTTTTATGCGCCGTCCATGGCGCATACTACCGGTCACAAAAAGCGTGACCAGTAGCAATTTCAGCCATTTTTAATGCATCAGAAGATGCATGGGGCTGAAATTGCATAAAATATAGGTTATGGCGCATAGCTTGACAGCATAGTGTCAAGCTTGCGTTTTCATAAAAGTGCTATTTGATATGTTTGCCCAGCCGTCCTTGGCTGGGCATTTCTGTGCTTCGTGGGCATAATTTCTACAGAATCTTGGCAGCTTCGCTATTCGCCCTCCCGAGCCTGTGTGTGCCTGCCGCCCGAGTTCCTCACGCTGTGGCTCTATTTACCTTCTTGTCGCTTTGCCCACGGCTATTGCCGTGGGCTCGCTCTGTGCATGTTTGTTATTTGTGTTTGCTTTGCCCGGTCTCCGCCGGGCTCGCTTGGTTTTGCTCGCTCTCCGCGAGGGTTTGCTCAGGGCTAGCCCAGCATCACATCGAGTGTCATCATGAGGCAGAAGCCCACCATAAATGCTATGGTGGCGCGGTTTGAATGACCTCCCTCTGACATTTCCGGCACGAGTTCTTCTATGACTACATATATCATGGCTCCGGCGGCGAAGCTTAGCAGGTACGGCATCACCGGCTCTATTATTCCGATGGCAAGTATCGTAAGTATTCCCGCTATCGGCTCGACTATTCCCGACAGTACTCCGTATACAAAGGCTCTAAGCTTTGAGCTTCCTGTGCTATGTAATGGCATGGAAATGATTGCGCCCTCCGGGAAGTTCTGTATAGCTATTCCGATTGCCAGTGAAAGGGCTGCTGCCCTCGTGATGGTGGTGGTTCCTGATATCCAGCTTGCGTAGAGCACTCCGACTGCCATGCCCTCCGGTATATTATGTAATGTAACTGCAAGCACCATCATTGTCTGTCTGCTGAAATTGCTCTTTGGACCCTCGACTGAATTATCAAGATGCATATGTGGTGTGATTGTATCCAGTATCAATAGGAAAAACATTCCGAGCATAAAGCCTGCTACTGCCGGGACGAACTGCATTTTTCCAAGGCTCTGTGACTGCTCAAGTGCCGGAATCAGAAGACTCCAGACTGATGCCGCAATCATTACGCCTGCTGCAAAGCCACTGAGCATTTTTGTGGTCTTTACGGAAAGCTCATTTTTCATAAAAGTACACATGCCGCACCGAGCGACGTGCCTATAAATGGTATTAATAAACCTAATATGGTTGATGTAATCATGGTTGCCTCCTATTCTGCTGTTCTGCTGTTTTTCTATTTTACACAAACTTCCCATATATAAAACTATATTTACCGGAGAGTATACAGTTGTTCCGAAGAAAAAATATGAGGAATACACTGTATGCTAGGCCGGTATCACAAAATAAAATATGGGAAGTTTGAATATTTTATTATTCAACATATTATTTCTTATATCGTTTCGTATATCATTTTACAGTAACTGAATATTCAAAACCACTTAATGTAAAACAGCTGCAAGTAATTAGTCTTTTCTAACCCAATTACAGTTTAATACACCTATATAATTTCGTCAACCGGCTTCTGCGAGCCTTACTCGTTACTGTTCACACCTAACAGTGTGACCAGCAACGAGTACAGCCCATTTAAAATACTCCATAGCTTAGATACAGTCGAGTTATACTTCTTTGCACAGTAATGCCCTGACAAAACGTCAGGGCCGGGTATCACATGCCACAGATGGCATATAAAATGGCTTCTAATACCGATTCCTGCAAAGAGGCTGTCTTCCCACACATATATTATCCTTGGTACGGTCACGAAGCTCCGGCACCGGATTTGGCGCCACCTCAAAGCGATAATCCTCCCCGTTTTGGCGGATATAATCCTCAATAAAGGTATGGCTCATTACATTTCTTATCGGGTCATTGACCAGGCGCTGATATCTGATAAATGTTTCAGGAGCATTGGTTCTTACATCCACATACCTTTCACGACATGCTGTGTCGTTCACCGTACTGCCAAGCACACACCTGACATACTCAATATTGCTCTCCAGCACAAGAGGATCCGGGAACTCAGCGTCCGGGATGACCTCCTGCCAATCCTTTTTCTCGTACTGTCTTAGCAGCTCAAGTGCAATATGCAGATGCTTAAGCTCCTGTTCAAACATAAACTGCCATATGCCACGTATTCTTGTATCTGTCTCCGTTTCATAACAGCTCCAATACAGCCAGCACTCGACATACTGATGCACAAGGAGATTTTCAAGGCGGCTCATGCATGGCTTCAACAGACTGCCATACTGTGTGACATGCTGTTCCTCGACCATTCCGATTTCCTGATATAGCCTGCGTCCCATCTCATCAGGCCAAAGTGCCGCTGTGTTCATATAGTAGTTCATAGTCTGCTGTTCTGCTGCTGTGATTACGTTTGCAGCCAGCACATCCATTGTCGCAGGGCATTTATCCGTCATCGGATATCGTATTGAATCATATGGATGCCTGTGGTGTGAAATAGTCGGTCTGCCCGGTGTGATTTCCGTATAGTCTCCGACAAGCTTCTCTGCGTGCTCACCTGTAAAATCAAGATAATCTGCATAGCGGTACAAATGATCAAAGTCCTCGAGCAATGCAAAATCGAGCGCAGACTTAATATTTTTGTCATTTACTCGTTTTGCAAGATGAGCAGTCAGATCAACCGCAAGCTGCTCGTAGCCTATGGTGTGCTCCAATGCCGACTCATCTGCCGGCTTTAAATGTGTGAGTATTTTCTGCTGCTGTTGCTCACTTTTCCTGATGTATGCAAGCTTTCGTCTAAGCTCATCATCACCTACGCTTCTTGAAAACTGATGTGAAAACCACACGTTTTCAAATTCTGTACCATTCATCAATATGATTCTCGTCCTTGTATACGGATTTACCTCATTTTTGTTATATGGTTTTACCCAGAATTTCTCCCAGTCAACAAATAAATCGCCGGTTCTCTCCGGCCTCATTTTAAATGGATTCATAATACAAACATACCTCCTTCATGCTATTGTATGCACGAAGGAGGTATGCTGTGCGAATGAATCACATTCTAATAATTTGTCAAATATATATGTGTATTTAGAGTTTTCCGAATCAGCCTCATAAGAGCCTTTCCTGCTCTATTATTTTATCCGATTCAAGAATTGCTTCTTTTAATTCGGTAAGCAATCCTGCGTCCTTTTTTTGCAGTTTTTCCCTGGTTGAAGCCTTAAGTGGTATTCCCGCGTCTTTTTTTTTAATGCTTCCTCAAAATCCGCTACCCCCATTCTATAAGGCATTAGTTTTTCAAAAATTCTATCCTTAATAAACAAGAATATGCTTATCCCTCCAAAATCCATATCTCCCCAATGGAGGAACTCACATTCCTTAGATACAATAAGGCTTAATTTCTTTAGAAAATACACTTCCTTAGGAGTAAAATAACCATGACAAAAAATATACAAGGTATTCTCATCATATTGCATACTTTCATAGTTAGCCTTATTTTCTATAGTCATAATTCTTTTGCATCCTACAAGCGAAACCGGACTTGCATGCTCAAGTGTCTGCGTATTAATAATGGTTCCATAAATCTGCTTTGACGTATCAATAACACATGTATCATCAATTCTATATGACAATGGTCCCTTCCATTCCATTGTCTGTGCATATGACATAATACCATGCATCTTCAAAATTTCAAGCCCCGACTTCTTTTTATCCTCTTTGGCATCATCTTCCTCTCCCTCTGTATCATAATCCTCCATATCCTTCTCATAATATGGAGAATATTTAGTCAGAATTGATACCATCTTTTGTCGATAGCATTTTTCAAATTTCTTTGAATCATTAAAAACCTTTGCACTAAAAACACGCTCCCACACAGGCTCCTTTATTCTTGTTATAGAATTGATACATTTAAAACGCATATCCTCCTCAGCCTCTGTGACACTCTTTCCGGCTTCCAGACGCCCCAAAATATCATCATAATATCTGCATATCCAATCGCAGTCACCAACCTCTGATTTCCACTGCTTTACAGACTCTATCAATCTTAGCTGTTTTCTCTTGAATCCTCAACACCCTCAAGCCGACACAGCTCCGGTATGCTGCTGACATCACAATCAATTTTTTTAATATCGCTGTTGACCTGAATCCAATTAATTCTTATCTTCCCATCGTGGCCTGCTTGTGTATTATTCTCTATGAACCTTGCCTGATCGATTAGTTTCCGGCGTCCACCAACAAATTCCATCATTTCTGTTATTTTGTTCAAATGCTTTTCTCCGGTTAGTTTTCCTGACCGGTATCCTCGGTGTCTGTTTTTTAATAATATAGCCTGCAAGCGTGTGCTTAATTGGAGTTTTTCCCATAGCATAATCCCCTATAAAACCATTAATACGTCCTATCACTTTTCCTCAAACAGCTCGATTTCCTCGCCAAGTGGTCCCTTTGCAGAATGCTATGCGCGCCGGAAATACCGGTGTTGATGCGATTTCTATATCCTTCGGCTCAATAAATACCTCGTATCCTGCTGCTTTTACAGCCTCTACACACGCATCCACATCATCTGTTGCAAATGCGAAATGACGAATCACACCTTTTCCCGGTGCATCATCTCCATCGTTAAAAATCTCAACAATTCCGTTTCCGGTATCAAGCACGATTCCTGCCTGCCATTCCCTTGCGACCGGGATTCCCAGAATGTTTTTGTAGAAATCTATTGTCTTTTCATATTCCTCTGTGCTGCTGCACTTCATTGATACGTGATGTATACCTTTTATTAAGCTCATTGTTTTTCTCCCTTTAATTATTTGGAGCTGTTTTGTGATTTATAGTGATTTCAGCTACTTTTTCCCGCTATTTTTCCGGCTTTTGGGCTGAATTTTAGGAGCTGTTTTGGAGATTTCTGCGGTTTCAGCTACTTTTTCCCGCAACTTTTCCGGCTTTTTAGACTGAATTTTAGGAGCTGTTTTGGAGATTTCTGCAGTTTCAGCTACTTTTCTCGCAATTTTTCCGGCTTTTGGGCTGAATTTTAGGAGCTGTTTTAAAAGTTTTATAGATTACAGCTCCCCAGGGTCTGCCTACTATGCTATCAACCTACATTATGCCAATTTAGTGCTATTGTAAAACATTATGCCAATTCAGGATCCCTTAAATCATATTATATCTATAAAATTTTCTATTGTCCATATATACAGACGATTATGATTGCGGCCACGTCTGCCTTTGCGCTTTCTCAAAATTGCCCTGCTCACTGCTAAATGCACCATCATCGCATAAATCCAGCACTGTTTCATCCTTCAGATACAAAACAAGCGTTTTTTTTCACTCTCATCATCATCACCGCTTTTCCATATGTACCTTTCTACATCTGAAAAATCATACTGTTTTTCCTTAAAATGAACCAATGTTATTTTCTGCTACAATCAAGCCTGCTACAACCATTACAAAAAAGGCCGGTATTCCTATAAAACGTTCAAGTATCTGCCCACTTACCATTTCACGTTCCACTGCGCCCTCTGCTACTCCCAGAAACACCACGCAAAACAAAAAGCTGACCAACAGTATAAGAAGAAATTTAAATATGTTTAAAAACTATCTGTGAAAGTTAATATCATTTCAACAGGCTTTAGCTTTCCCACCAGGCGGCAGATAAAATATTTCTTTTTTATCCATGCGGTGGCATACGTTACGACAACGCTCAACACGGCAATAATCAGCCCATACCCCTTTGAATCTGAGAATATGGCACACAAAAAATACTCTGCCAAAAAAATTATCCTGTATTTGCGTATTTTTTTTGAAATAATCCCGAAATAGCAATCCACCGAAAGTGCGTGCTGCCCTATAAACTGATAAATATCATTGCCGGTCATATCATCAGCCAAATTTGCTTCCACTCTCAGATATTTCTTATAAAACGAATCTGTAAAAAAAGAAACAGCCAACACTGCAGCCCACTTAAAGATGTCATCACTTTCAAATATGATAAACATGCCTGCCATAAGACATATTACAAAAAGTACTCTCGCCTGCCTTATTGTTTTCACATTTCTATCTTCTATGCCCTCTGCAAAAAATTTCTTCCGCTTTATCCATTTTCTTCCTCCAGTAATTCCCTGAGATTCTTATTTTTATTTCCTAAATCATCATTTAATATCTGCTCCCTGTCCCCGAATTTAACAAGCCTGCCATTATCAAGCAATCCGATATAGTCAGTTATGTCATTGACCTCCTCAACCAGATGCGTGCTGATTATGATGCTTATGTTTTTTCTTTTTCTATTGTTCGGATCAAAAGCTCCCAGATGTCCGTTTTACGACCGGGTCCAGATTTGCCATAGGCTCATCCAAAAGCAGAAGCTTTGGGTGCCTTGCCAGAGCAAATGCCAGTTGGAGCTGCATCTGTTTTCCTGTTGAAAGCTCCTCAAATTTTGTCGTATATTCTTCCTTGGTGAACTCCATCATTTCAAGCATTTCATCAAAATGCTTCTGATTCCATCTGCTGTAAAGACAGCTTAACAGCCTGATATTTTCGTCAGCCCTAATCCCGCCTATACACCAGCTTCTTCCACCGACATATGCCACCTCATCATGATACAGAATGTCAATTGCTTTCATTCCGGTGACATCAATATCATTCCATAATACCTTTCCACTCAGTGGTTCAATATGTCCGTACACTAAATCAAAAAGCGTAGTTTTTCCTGCGCCATTTTTTTCCCAAAAGTGTCATGAGATATCCGTCATCCAGTGAAAAGCTGACATTTTCCATAGAAAAGGTTTTCGTACTGTAAGATAAATTTTGAACCTCTAGCATGTTTCCTCCTCCCAAAGTATCCTCACCATATCAATAAACTCTGCTTCATCAAGCTCTGCCGCCTTTGCCTTTTCTATAACCGCGGCAAGCTCCTCCTCCACACTTAAAGTACGTTTTTCCTCGAGATATCCCATATCCGGATCGTCCACGAAAAAGCCCTTTCCAGGCACCGAATATATCATTTTCTCCTTTTCCAGCTCCTCATATGCCTTTTTCGTGGTAATGACGCTGACCTTAATATCCGCTGAAAGCGCCCTTATCGATGGAAGCGCATCATCCTTATTCAATTTTCCGGCAAGTATTGCCTCCTTTATCTGCGTGGCAATCTGCTCATAAATGGGTGTTCCGCCCTTAGACTGTATGGAAATATTCATTTCTGCCTCCAATAGTTCTTACCATGTCTATCACACAGTATAGTACCTGACAAAATCCCTGATATACATCCAAGCTTATAGAACTCATTGCCTATTCCTGAAATATCAGAAAAGCTGCCATTTGTAACAATAGTCATAAAGCAGACAAACAACCCTATGTATATAACAATTTTTACCACCACAATAAAAGTCTCATATATTTTTACAGACTTTGAAACACTCGCGTCAGCTAAACACTTTTCTAAATTTCTGCTGTCTTCTGCTGCTTTCCAAAAGATACCATTTATCGAAAAGTGTGCGAGAATTATGATATATGAAATAAAACATACCGCCACATAAACCGGATGTGAAAAAAGCTCCAGCTTTCTGTATCTTATCACAATAAACGCAGTGTTTATAAGAAGAGGAACACTTAAACACAGTAAATCAAGCATCACCTCTGTCAAAAATCTTGTTTTTTCTTTCCTTCTTTGAAAAGGGTAAAAGCTCATTTATCTCGAGGCTTCTAAATACTGCAATGGATAGCATAAACAGGAATCCTGCAAATACAAAGCCCCCTACTCCGCACAGTGTTGTCACAAGCAATACGATAAATGCCAAACCTATATGCCCCGGTGAACTGGATAACCATATACTTTTTTCTCTCAAAATAATCCCTGATCATTGCTCATCACCACTTTCTTTTATTATCTCTTTCTTCTGTACGTAGTACATGATTTCTTTAAGCTCTGCATATCTCATATGCTGCCTGATTTCATGATTAATTTTTGCGGTTATTTTTGCTTCATCATATCTCATCAGCAATTCGTTCGAGCTTTCGCTTAAACGCCCTCCGACTACAAGCTCCTTCGGTATCCTCTCAAGCAGTGTCTTGTCTCCGGAAACAAGCCTGTAGGAATCCCTAAGCTCATCCAGCGAACCGTAATAGAATTTGCTTGTGCTATTGTCTTTCTTTTTGCAGCCATAAAATATAATCTGCGAAATGCTCAAGCTCCTCGACCAGATGTGTCGCATAAATTATGCATTTATTTTCATCTGCTGCAAGCTCCCTTATGGTTTCATAAAATTTATCACGAAATTCAACATCCAGATTTCCCGTAGGTTCATCAAAAAGTACACCTGCGCATCATAGCTCTGTGCGAATGCAAGCTGTAGCAGTATCTTCTGCCCCTGCGAAAAATCCGAGACATTCATAATATTCTTTTTATTTTTTGAAATTCTAAGAGGTACGCCCGGAAAATCGATAAGACCATACTGCTTAAGAAGATCCTCATATTTTTTCTGATTAAATCCGTCGTAATATCTGCCGTAATATTTTCCTATCGAGACAGCAGATATTTTTTCCATAAACGGTAATTCACTAAATACATAAGCTATTTTCTTCTTGTATTCCTTCTCATCCGTCTGCAGACACACACCGCCTATCACAATACCGGTGTCTGTCGAATCAGACTCTTTCATCCCCATAAGAACAGAAAGAAGTGTTGACTTGCCACAGCCGTTCTTTCCTATCACACCTACAATGCTTCCACCCCCGGCACTTCAAATGAAATATTGTCCAGCTTGAATTTGTCAAATGTTTTACTGACATTTCTGACTATCAGTGCATTATTCATAAGCTACTCCTTTGTATGCAAATGGCATTTTTACTTAGCGATTTATTCATTTTGCTTTTTTTGCCCCGCCTGTTATATATACAGTATATACAGTTATGCACAGGCTGTCAATATACTTAGTACAATCTACAGGAGGATTATCATGATAATAAAAAAACGGCATTGTAGCAGACCCTGCTTCAGGTCTCTACGAACATATGGATATACTTGTAAAAGATGGAATAATAGTAAAAATAGCACCTGACATCTCATGTGCGTCAGATGCTGCTGCAACTGAAAAAAGAAGAAATAATAGATGCATCCGGAATGATTGTCGGACCGGGACTTATCGACACACATGTGCATTTCCGTGATCCGGGCTTCACATACAAGGAGGATATCCATACCGGTTCCCCTGGCTGCCGCAAAGGGTGGCTTCACAACTGTTGTATGCATGGCAAACACAAAGCCTACAGTGGACAATGTGGATACTCTAAAGGACAACCTCACACGTGGAAAGCAGGAAAAAATCCGTATGTATCAGGCCGCTGCAATATCACACTCCCTCAAAGGACAGGATGAGGTTGACATGGCAGCTTTAAAGGAAGCCGGAGCATGTGGCTTTACTGATGACGGTATCCCGCTTACAAATGCCGCTTTCTGCTACAGAGCCATGCAAAATGCTGCAAAGCTGGATATGCCGATAAGTCTCCATGAGGAGGACCCTGCATTTATCAAAAACAACGGCATCAACCACGGAAAAGTATCTGACGCTCTCGGTATCTACGGCTCACCATCCATCGCTGAGGAAGCCCTTGTCGCAAGAGACTGTCTGCTTGCGCTGCGCAGTGGCGCCGACGTTGTGATACAGCACATCAGCTCCGGTGTATCTGTTGATATAGTCCGCACCTACAAAAAGCTTGGTGCAAGGCTCCATGCCGAGGCCACTCCACATCACTTCACGCTGACTGAGGATGCTGTCTTAGAGCACGGCACCCTTGCCAAGATGAATCCACCTCTGCGCACTGAAGCAGACCGTCAAAAGATTATAGAGGGACTTATCGATGGCACAATAGACCTTATCGCAACAGATCATGCGCCTCACAGCACCGAGGAAAAATCAAAGCCTGTAACCGAAGCTCCAAGCGGTATCATCGGTCTTGAGACATCTCTTGCTCTTGGTATCACAAGCCTTGTCAAACCGGGCCATCTGAGCATGCTTGAGCTTTTGGAAAAGATGACTATCAATCCTGCCAGGCTGTACCACATGCCTTACGGTACTATCTCAGAGGGTGCTGCTGCAGATTTTGTCATCTTTGATCCTGACGAAAAATGGGTACCATGCGAATATGCATCAAAGTCATCAAACACACCTTTTACCGGCATGGAACTGACCGGTAAGGTTAAGTACACCGTATGCGGTGGAAATGTGATTTATTCGGATAAATAAATTGTGTATGCACTATTAAAAAAGCAGATTGTGAACGCATATGTTCACAATCTGCTTTTTTTCTACTTCTCCACCAGCTCCAGGCAGTCTCCATAGTGCATCTGCAGTGACTTTAAGTCCATAATCATCACATAAAATACTCTGCCATTGTGCACTGAATCCACTATCCTGCCATGGTCGAGCACTGAAATATATGTGCCGTCTGCTTTTTTTTCATATGAAAGAAAATATAATCATTTGAGTGTCCTCCGTTAATCTGCGACCATATGCTTTTTTGCCAGCTTTCCTGTTCATCAGGGCGTATCAGATTGCAGAAGCTCCTATCTGTATATGCAAGCAGCTCGTCCATATTTTTACAGCCTGTAAGCCTAAGCAGCTCATTGTTTGCAAGCAGGATCTCATCATTTTCTTTATCTGCCCTGTAAACAATGAACGCTCCCGGCATATTGTCAATAATATCCTTCACGGCAAATCCAAGCTTTGCACGACTCTTTATTTGCTCACCCTCACGATATGCCATGCAGCCGTTCTTCCCACGCATTTTCACCTCATAAAGTGCCATGTCTGCACAACGCATAAGCTTTGAACGGTCGTCAGCCAAAACAGGATACTCCGCAAAGCCCAGTGAAATGGTAAATGTATGCGCTTCACCTTTACAATAAAAATTCCTAGTTTCTTCTGTAAACTTCTTAAGGAAAGGCTTAACATCCTTTCCGTGCAATCCGGCATGAAAATGCTAAACTCATCGCCTCCGTTTCTGCCGAGTATAACATCCTTTGAAAAATATTGCTTCATGCTCTCTGCAAGCTTCTTAAGTGCACCATCACCTGCCGCATGTCCATACACATCATTAACAAGCTTGAAATCGTCAATATCAAGCATTGCCACAACACAATGCTTTTGCGGATTCTGTCTCATATATTGCTCAACCGGCTCATCAAAGCCGTGCCTGTTGTAGATACCGGTCAGTGCATCAGTCACAGCAAGTCTCTTGAAATTCTTCCTGTTCTCATTGATTGAAATCAACGCTGCTGTAAGCCCTGCCAAAAGCAGGACAATAACTCCACCTCCGATGAACAGATATAGCAGATATCTGTTATTGTAAAACCCACTCTTGGGTAAAATCTCAAGCCTCCACTTGTATCCATACACGTTAAAGTCATATATCACCGGATCGTTCAACTCTTCCTTTGAACCGTAAACCCACTCATACGTATCATCCCACGGCGAAGCAAACTTCTGCAGACTGTACTTATATCCAAAACTGGAAAGAGCCTCTACAGAATCAGAAAAAATTTCCGGAACCTTCAGTATAACAATTGTGAAGCCCCAAAAGCTCTTCTGACCATTTTTATCCTCCAAATAAACCGGATTGCGCACTACTATACCATATCCGCCCTGCTTCAGCTTCAATGGTCCCTGCATAATTACAGTGTCATTATCCCTCGCATAGCGCGAAATCTCTCCCCTGTCACTATCATTTATCAGATCAATCTTACTGGATTCATTCCTCTCCTCTGGATATACTTCAGTCACAACTCCATTCGGTGCTATCTGTATACTCTGAATCGAATCGTCCATCATATTTGCTGCAATATCATAAAACTTATTTATATTTCCATTACCACTTATGACAACCTGCTCTAAGGTATCGGTAACTCCTATTCCCTCCATAAGCTCGCCATATATACGCTCCGTATATGTCATCGCATTGAGCTTTGCATTTGTCCTGTTCTGCTGATCCTGACTCTCGCCGACTACATATATAGCGCCGATTAACGCACACATACCCAATATAAATACCACTGCCGGAACAATGAATCTCTTTTTTAGCTTTTTCATTTGTATCACTTTCTAAAATCAATGTCTATCTTTTCTCTATGATTTTAATATTATATCTTTACGATAAGAAAATGTCTATAAATCTACTTAGTTCATATCAATATTTTTCAGTTGCTCACCCTCTCTAGGAGGCAAATACTTTCTACATGCGTCGTATGAGAAAACTGATCAAATGCCTGCCACTTTATGAGTTCATACTTCTCCTCACACAGTATCTTCAAATCCCTTGCCAATGTTGCCGAATCGCAGCTCACATATACAATCCTCTCCGGTGACATCGCAAGCATTGTGTCCAGACACTTCTCATCACAGCCCTTTCTTGGCGGGTCAACGACTATCACATCCGGGCGAAGCATATCTGTACGTCCGGTGGATGCTGTATCATCAGTGATATTCTCAGTTTTCTTTGCATTTTCATAAAACTGTGGCAGCACCTCCTCAGCCTTTCCTACGAAAAACTGTGCATTTGTGATGCCATTGAGCTTCGCATTGTTTTTGGCATCCTCGATTGCCTGAGGCACTATTTCCACTCCGTACACCTGCTTTGCCTTCTGTGACAAAAAGAGCGATATGGTACCGATACCACAGTAGAGATCCCAGACATTTTCATTTCCTGTGAGCCCTGCAAATGCAAGTGCCGTGCTGTAAAGCTTTTCTGTCTGCTTCGGGTTTACCTGATAGAACGACTGTGGCGAAATCTGATACGTGATGCCTGTCCCCTGTGGTGTGAAATCAGGATAAGAAAGCAGATGGATGGTGTCCTCAATATATGGTCTTCCCCATATGCAGACTGTCTTTTTACCGAGGATGACATTTGTGTTTTCCTTGTTGATATTGTAGGAAATGGATGTCATTCCATCGATTCCGGAGAGTTTTTCACACAATGAATCTACTATATCCAGCTCATCTGCATTTATCACAAGACACACCATAATCTGCTTTGATGTAAATCCATATCTGATAAGCACATGGCGCACGAGCCCTTTGTGTGTGTTCTCGTCATACGGTGTGATGCCGCACTCATTCATCCATTCCTTTATGATGTCGAGTATCTCTTTGTTTTGCGGCACCCCAAGCCTGCAGTCCTCAACCGGGATGATATTGTGGCTTCGCGATGCATAAAAGCCTGTCACTATATTGCCATCCCTGTCATATCCCACCGGAAACTGTGCCTTGTTGCGGTAGCGGTATGGATTGTCTACGCCAACAGGAGGCTGCATTTTACTGTCCAGCTCTGCCTCGGAAAATCCACCTATACGCATGAGATTGTTGCGCACCTTATTATTTTTAAATTCAAGCTGCTTTTCATAGGAGAGCGCCTGTATCTGGCAGCCGCCACACCTCTTGTGCAGCTCACATTGCGGCTCAACGCGAAAAGTGGAAGGGGTCTTAATCTCTGCCACTCTTGCGTAGCCATAGTTTTTCTTTAATTTTGTTGCGCGGGCTGTTATGACGTCACCAATCAGTGCATCCTTTACGAAAAAGGTCATGCCATCATAATGTCCGATACCCTCGCCATCTGTTCCCATATCTGTTATTTCAAGTTCAAATATGTCATTTTTTTTCATGCTTTTCTCTTCTTTATTTATATATATATAATTACTCTTTATAATGTTTGTATCCGGCGCAAGCTTTCACACCAAAAATCACACCGTAGCTATATTAAATATTGTCCGCTTTTTACACACTTGTTCTGCGGAAATTTGTCTCCATAAATCTGTTGTAGCCCTGCCACTTTGTATCGTTTTCAGGCACATTTACAAGCAGCTCCCTGAAGGTCTCCATCTTGGCATCTATGTTGTCTGCAAAGCTAAGTGCAAGTGCCTCGACAAGTGCCGGCTTTTTCGGAGAGCCAAACTCAAGCTCGCCGTGGTGGGCAAGTATGCAGTGCTTCAGCTCGTTTGCGAGCACTACCGGGAAGCCGTCGATGCTCTTAATCGCATCGCCTACCCACTCTGCACCAATCATGATATGTCCGAGGAGCTGACCAGCGTCTGTATAGTCATTCTCCGGGAAAGTAGAAAGCTCCTTTAATTTTCCGATATCATGGAAAATAGCTGCTGTAAGAAGCAGGTCACGGTTTAAGACCGGATACATTTTTGCAAAATAATCACAGTTCTTCGTCACACCGAGTGTATGCTCCAAAAGACCTCCTACAAAGCCGTGGTGCACGCTCTTTGCGGCTGAATGGAACTTGAAACGGCGCTCAAACTCCTTATTGTCAAAAAAGCTATGTAAGAGCTGTGACAGGTACTGATTCTTTACAGAGCCGATAAAGCCCATGAGTTCCTTATACATGACCTCGACATCCTTATCGCTGACCGGCAGATAATCCGCAGGGTCATATTCTCCCTCGTTCACCTTTCTCGCACGCTTTATGGAGCACTGCAAATTGCCCTGAAAGCTTGTGATATCACCGGTTATGGCTATGTAATCCATTGCATCAAATTCCTCAATGCCTACTGAGCCAACATCCCATATCTTGGCATCCAGCGTGCCTGTCTTATCCTGCAGGATAACATTGTCATAAGGCTTTCCGCTTTTGGTCACGGCTGTCTGCTTGCTCTTGCATAAAAAATCTCATTGATTCTCTCTCCCTCGCGGAGAGTTGAAATATACTTCATATATCCTCCTAATTTCGGCTAATTCATCACTCCGATTTTCACCTGACAGGCAATCTCCGTGTAGCCGTTGCTTCCTTTTCTCTTTACTTTCAGATTGCAGGTATCCTCAGGCTTTTGCTGCATAAGCTGTGTGTTGTACGCGGACACATTCGACACCTCTGTATTGTTTACCGCAACTATCACATCTCCGCTTTGAAGCCCCGAGACAAAAGCCGGTGAATCCATGGTAACCTGCTTTATATAAACACCCTTTGGGATGTTATATCTGTTTGCTATTTTTTCTGTAACTGTAGTACAGGTGATGCCTATGTACGGCACATCTGCGCCGCTCTCGAGCTTTTCAATGACAGGTGACAGGTCGCTTATGCTGACAGCCGTGAGCGTATTGTTTTCCTCCGCCGGATTGAAATCCTGCAGCGAAAGCCCTATGACCTGACCATCTGTATTAATCAGTATACCGCTCTGCAACTTGTTGCTTGCGATATCTGTGGTGAGCACCGAGTAATTGTTGTCCTGCGCCGACAGCTCATTGATTGTTGACGTTACAAGACCTGTGAGAATGGCATAGTTTGCCTCAAGTGCAATGACAGATGCTCCTCTTGAAACAATATTTGAATTACCAAGCTCCGCAACCGCTATAGCCCCTGTTGTGGCGTCGTCCAGAAGTGACTTATCCACGGAAATGATTGCTATACCTGTATTGCTGTCATACTTGACCAGCGCAGCATCAGCCACCATGTCGTTTACAAAGGTTACACTAAGCTTATCCGCCTTATCCACTACATTTTTCTCTGTCAGAATGATTAGCTGCTTTCCATTGTCCCTCAGTATCACTCCCACTCCCTGACCCTCGGTCTCATAGGAATTGTTGAAAATATCAGTGGCATCTGTCACACCCGTGACTCCTACTACAAATTTCGTAGCTGTGGCTCCCACTCTGTAGAGCTGGTTCTGCAATGCCTGATAATCTGCGAGTGTAGGCTGATAGGTCTGCGAAGACGGCTCCGAAGAAGTGCCGGACTCTGTGCTTTGTGTACCATTTTCACTATATGCATCACTGCTGTCATCTATGCCTGACTGCTGTGTGGCTGTCTGCACATCATTATTATTTTTTCCATCTGAAGCTTTTTTTGATTGTCTGTTGATAACCGGCAGAAATATAGCAAAAACAATGCTTGCAGCCACTGCAAATGCCACTCCGCAGAGTGCTGCTGTGCCTGCTTTTTTTGCAAGTCTTTTTTATTCAGCGGTTTATCCTTTATCTTTTCTCTGATAAATTGCTCCATATTGTCACCCTGATTAGATGTCTTTAGTTACTATCTTACATTATATTCTGAATTATATTGCGTTGCAACCATATTTCTTTGAGTACGGCCTTTGAGTACGGGCTTGCGGCATGTACCCGCCGGACTGCTGCACTGCTCCCAACGGTGCTACGCTGCGTGACTAAGATTCTGTACGGATTATGCATTTACTTTTTCTATACATGACGAAACCGTCGCTACTCGCCCTCCGTGGCTCGATAGCTCCTTGCCCCGGCGTCCCTGCCGGTGCATTTCTGTGTTATGAGCATAATCCTACAGTATCTAAGCCACTGCGCTATTCGCACCGGTGGGAGCAGTGCAGCAGTCCGGCGGGTACATGTCGCAAGCCCTTACTTTTTGGCTCGTTTAACCGAATATGCTCCAATATATCGTAAATTTCTTTTCATACAAAAAGTGTCCTTTAAAGACACTTTTATAATGCAGTAATCTTTAATGATTACACTTTAGTATGACCAATAACATCCCTTTACATTTAGATATAATTTAATGTGGTTTTTTAAACAATTTTCGGCTATAATGTGTTAATATGAGTTTAAACCTCAACCATCTATTTAAGATATTTTCAATAAATATCTGATACAGCAATATAAGGATATAAAAATGAATAAAAAAGTTTACAAAACATTGGAATATAACAAAATCCTCACCATGCTAAGCAGCTACGCAGCATGTGATGAGACAAAGAAGCGGTGTCTTTCGCTTGAGCCTATCACCGATTTATACGAAATCAGACATCTGCAGACCACCACTGCAGATGCACTAAGCCGCCTGTACAAAGACAGCGGAGTGTCCTTCGTTGGCATACACAATGTACATGCTTCCCTAAAGAGCCTTGATATCGGTGGTGCACTGAATACGACCGAGCTTCTTCGCATCTGCAGTCTTTTGGAGGTTGCAAAGCGCGTGAAGGCCTATGGCAGAAGCGCCATGGACAATGAGAAGCAGGATTCACTCTCCGGTCTGTTTGCAGGGATTGAACCGGTTTCTGCGCTCTGCGATGAGATTAAGAGGTGCATTTTATCTGAGGAAGAGATTGCCGATGATGCGAGTCCTGAGCTTTTTAAGATAAGAAAGAGCATACGCGGCATGAACGACAGAATCCATGCGCAGCTCACCAAGCTCATGAACAACAGCACAACGAGGACATATCTGCAGGATGCGGTTGTGACCATGCGCGACGGCAGATATTGTCTGCCTGTAAAGGCTGAGGCAAAGGGCAATGTACCCGGCATGATGCACGACCAGTCATCTACCGGCTCTACCCTTTTTATCGAGCCGATGGCTGTCGTCAATTTGAATAATGAGCTCAAGGAGCTTTTCATAAAGGAGCAGGAGGAGATTGAAAAAAATCCTTGCAGCGCTCAGCGACAAGGTTGCCATGAATGCGGCTGCTCTGGAGCAGGACTATGAGACTCTTTCAGAGCTTGACTTCATTTTTGCAAAGGCAAATCTGGCTATATCATATAACGGTGTGGCACCTGAGTTCAACACCGATGGGCATATCAATATCAGAAAGGGCGTCATCCGCTTTTGGATGCTAAAAAGGTGGTTCCTATAGATGTACGGCTCGGCGAGGAATATAAGCAGCTCATCATCACCGGACCAAACACCGGTGGTAAGACGGTTTCACTAAAGACTGTCGGACTTTTTGACTCTCATGGGTCAGGCAGGTCTTCACATTCCTGCGGCTGACAGGTCAAAGCTCGCCATCTTTGAGGATGTCTTTGCGGATATAGGCGATGAGCAGAGTATTGAGCAAAGTCTCAGTACCTTCTCGTCTCACATGACCAATATCGTAAAAATCCTTGAAAAAGCTGACGACAGAAGCCTTTGCCTGTTCGATGAGCTCTGCTCGGGAACCGACCCGACAGAGGGTGCGGCACTTGCCATCTCAATTTTAAACAGACTGCACCAGTATGGTGCCATCACCATGGCCACCACACACTACAGTGAGCTGAAGGTGTATGCGCTTTCCACAGACGGTGTGGAAAACGCCTGCTGCGAGTTCAATGTGGAGACTTTAAGCCCTACCTACCGCCTGTTAATCGGTATTCCGGGAAAGAGTAACGCATTTGCAATCTCATCAAAGCTTGGTCTGGACGAAAACATCATCGAGGATGCAAAAAGCAGAATTAATGATAACGACCTTGATTTTGAGGATCTGATTGCAAGCCTCGAGTCACAGCGACAAACCATCGAAAAGGAACAGCTTGAAATCAATAGCTACAAGGCCGAAATTGAAAAGCTCAAGAAACAGCTCGAAGAGAAAAATGAGCGCATAGACAAGAGCAAAGACAAGATTTTACGCGAGGCAAATGAGGAAGCCTACAAGATACTGCAGGATGCAAAGGAACTTGCCGACAAAACCATCCGCAATTTCAACAAATACGGACAGGGGCAGGCTCCTATGAGTCAGATGGAAAAGGAGCGCTCTGCCCTTCGTGACAAGATGAATGACAAGGAAAAGAAGCTGTCAGACATCAAGAAAAACACTGCCAAGGCAAATCACAAGGCGCCTAAGAAGCTGCGCATCGGTGATTCTGTGCTTGTGCTCTCCCTCAATCTGAAGGGAACTGTCCACACTCTGCCAAACGCCAAGGGCGATTTGTATGTGCAGATGGGTATACTGCGCTCGCTGGTTAATATTAATGACCTCGTGCTCTTAAACGACGATGTCTCTCCTGCCAAGAAGTACGGCGGCAGCGGAAGCAAGATAAAGATGAGCAAGTCAATGTCAGTTTCATCAGAAATCAATCTGATAGGAAAGACTACGGATGAGGCACTTGCTCTCTTGGATAAATACTTAGACGACGCATATATCGCTCATCTTTCATCAGTGCGCATTGTCCACGGCAAAGGCACCGGTGCACTGCGAAAGGCTGTGCATGGACTTTTGAAGAGGACAAAAACTATTGCGGAATACCATCTCGGTGAGTTTGGTGAAGGCGATGCCGGAGTAACCATCGCAACCTTTAAATAACGACAATTTACTTTTTACGGAATATAAATAATTTTTAAGAAGGAGATTCGAAATGGCTGTTAAACAGAAAATACTGATAGTAGACTACGACAACAATATAGCAGAGCTTATATCTCTATATCTGACCAAGGAATGCTATGACACCAAAATCGTAAATGACGGTGAGCAGGCGCTTATCGCATTTGAGCACTACAAGCCAAACATGCTTCTTTTGGACCTCATGCTTCCGGGCATAGACGGCTATCAGGTATGCCGTGAGATACGTGCAAAGTCCGATGTGCCGATTATCATGCTCTCCGCAAAGGGCGAGGTATTTGACAAGGTTTTAGGCCTGGAGCTTGGCGCCGATGACTATATACTCAAGCCCTTTGACTCAAAGGAGCTTGTGGCACGAGTCAAGGCCGTGCTCAGACGCTTCCAGCCTGCAAAGCCGGAGGCCTATGCTTCCGTAGATATCAAGTGTGTGGAGTACCCGGGGCTTATTGTAAATCTGTCCAACTACTCTGTCACTTATGACGGACAGCAGATTGATATGCCGCCAAAGGAGCTTGAGCTTTTATATTTTCTTGCCTCATCTCCAAATCAGGTGTTTACAAGGGAGCAGCTTCTGGACAACATATGGGGCTATGAATATGTCGGCGACACCCGCACTGTCGACGTGCATGTAAAGCGTCTCCGCGAGAAAATCAAGGACAAGCCTACCTGGCGTATCGCAACTGTCTGGGGCATCGGATACAAATTTGAGGTAAAATAAATAATGAAGCATACCATCTACACTAAGCTGTTAATCAGCTATCTGATTTACGGTGTCATCGCTTTTTTCATTATATGCACCTTTACACAGCATCTCACCACAGACTATATCGAAAAGCAGGAGGCTTCCAATCTCTACAGGGAGGCCTCCATCATTGCAGGTGATTACGCCGCCGAATACTTTGGCTCATCCATGTCGCTTAGCGATTTCCAGAATCACATGAAAATTGTAGCCGACTATATGGATGCCGAGGTATGGGTGGTCAGCCCTGACGGTGAGCTGCTCATGGACTCAGATGATCCGTCAATAGGCATTGATATCCAAAATGACAGTTCTAAGCCTGTAGTGATAAATAGCTTTGATGTCACCGATTTTGGCAGCGACAACTATATGATTGGAGATTTTTACGGCTCCTTCAAGCATAAGATGCTGTCCGTATTTTCCCCGGTAAATGTCTCGTACCAGAATATCGGCTACATAGTCATTCACAAGACAATGAGCCATATCACGGCAGGTGTAAACGGTTTTATGAATATCTCCTTTTACACTGTAGCGCTCATTTTTGCAGTGGCATTTATTCTGCTTGTCATGCTGAGCCGCTCCATTTACCAGCCAATCACACGAATCACAAAGACTGCAAAGAAGTATGCAAAGGGTGATTTCACCGCCCAGATTGATGTACATTCCAATGACGAAATCGGCTATCTGGCAAACACACTCAACTACATGGCAACGGAGCTTGATACGCTTGAGGAGGATCAGCGCAAGTTTGTTTCCAACGTGTCACACGACTTCCGCTCCCCTCTTACCTCGATAAAGGGCTACGTGGAGGCTATGCTGGACGGAACCATACCTGTTGAGATGCAGGATAAATATTTAAATATCATACTTTTTGAGACCGAGAGGCTTAATAAGCTCACCAAGAGTCTTATCGATCTGAACCAGTTCGGTCATCACGGCATACACCTGGATATTGCTGATTTTGACATCAATACAATGATCCGCACGACAATCCTCACCTTCGAGGGTAAATGCAGTGAGAAGGGCTTAAGCTTTGACCTGCTGCTCACCGGAAAAGAGCTTTTCGTGCGCGGTGATATGGTCAAAATCCAGCAGATTCTTTACAACCTGATAGACAACGCTGTGAAGTTTTCAAATAATGATTCGAGTATCAAGATTGAGACGAGTATCAGAAATGAAAAGGTGTTTATATCAGTAAAGGATCACGGTATCGGTATACCAAAGGATAGCCTTTCAAAGATCTGGGAGCGCTTCTACAAGAATGATTTATCCCGCGGAAAGGATAAGCGCGGTACGGGACTTGGCCTGTCTATAGTTAAAGAAATCGTGCAGGCGCATGGTGAGAATATAAATGTGATAAGCACTGAGGGTGTGGGAACTGAGTTTATATTTACGCTGCCGCTCAGCAAAAAAAGAAGGGTGAGGCGCCTTGTGGCGCCTCGCTTTTTAGGTTTGAGGTTGCCGGCATAGCACACAGTATATTCCTCAAAAAATGTGAAGTCAGCCGCGGTTATTTGTCCGGGCAGGTTACGATTTTATTTATGTTTTCTTTCTTCTTTAATTTATGGAACTCCGCGGCAGTTCACATTTTTCTTCGGAACACACTGTATGCTCTCCGGCTAATTCAGGTTTACGAGCGAGGCGCTTTGCTACCTTGCATTCTGGCAGTGCCGGACTTATTTCACTGGCGTGAAATTTTGTCCGGCACTTTTTACTTTTTAAATTTAAAGCTCATTTCACTTATGCGAAATGAGCTTATTTAATAGTTATATATTGTTTATAAATATTCTGAGCCGCCTTGAAAAAACAAGAAAAACTGATTTTAAATAATTACACTTATATCACATTTTTATGGCTCGTATTTGCTGCCGGCCGGGTCGGTTACTGTGTAGTCTCCGCCGGATATGTCGGCTGTGGTTTCAAAATCTGTGATGTCCTGATTTACGGTACCATCGAACAGGTCATATGTGAAGGTGTAGCCCTGTGCCGATACTGCTTTGACATATATTTTGATATTGCTTGCGGCTGTGACAGGGATTAAGTCTTCGATTTTGACTGTGCCTTCGAGGCTATGGAGCTTACCGTCGTCCTCTTTTGAGGCATCAGAGGTATCATTTTCCGTGTCATTCTTTGAGCCATCTTTTTTGGCATCATCCTTCCGGCTTAAGGCGGATGTGATGGAGTCTGTGTCTGCAGAATCTGCACTGTCTGTGCCGTTTTCTGCCAACAGCTGTCGGATATCGTATGTCTTTAGCTCTGTTCCTGAGCTTGCAACTACGAGCTGCACACTGTTAAAGTCAAAGTAATCATTTCCCATGACCGCTACATCTACATCTGTGCCAAGCTTTATGCTGCCATTGTCAAAGGTTGGTTTATTGGCAAGTATGCCGGATGCTACATTTTTGAACACTGATGTCACACCTTCAAACTCATCGAGCACCTCTGTGCTTCTCTTATTTCCGTCAACAAACAGCAATGTCACATTGCCTGCATAGTCCTCAGACAGTGGAAGTGTGGCCTCTCCCGTATACTTGATGCCGTTTAGCTCGAGCGGTATCTCGTTTGTACCGAAAAATATACTGGTTTTTGTATCCTCTGTGTACTCCTTTGGCACCACCGAGACAGAGACTGTGTATGTCATATCGGTAAAGTCTGCGCTTTTTAAGGAAATGTCCCAGTCTGTTATGAGGCTGGCCTCCTCCTCAAGGGTGGACTTGATATTATCCTGCATGGTCTGCACATCGGAAAGTATCACCGATGTGTTGTCTGAGGTGTATGACATCTGTGTCTCGAGCTTTTTTATCCTGTTATTAAGCAATACTGCCCCCGCAATAAGTGCGGCGAGCAGTATTATGGTAATCGCATTGAAAATATTTTTTTCAAATTCATATTATAGTGTTATTCCTCATCTTCCTCTGCAGCTATAGCTATTCCAAGCTCCTCAAGCTGCTTTGGATCTACAGTTCCGGGTGCCTCTGACATGAGGTCCGAAGCGTCCTTTACCTTAGGGAATGCAATAACCTCCTTGATATTGTCTGTATGCAGCATATGCATGCAGATACGGTCAACACCGAAGGCAAGTCCTGCGTGTGGCGGTACACCATATGAGAATGCATCAAGCAGGAATCCGAACTGCTCATGTGCACGCTCCTTTGTGAAGCCAAGCACCTCAAACATCTTCTCCTGGATATCATCCTGATGTATACGCACTGAGCCTCCACCGAGCTCTGTACCATTGAGTACGATATGATATGCCTTTGCACGAACTGCGCCCGGATCTGAGTCTATCTTGTCCCAATCCTCCTCCATAGGCATAGTGAATGGATGATGCATTGCCATAAATCTGTTTTCCTCATCAGACCACTCAAGGAGTGGGAACTCTGTTACCCAGAGGAAATTGTACTTATTCTCATCAATCAGGCCAAGCTCAGCTCCGAGCATGAGACGAAGCGCTCCAAGTACATTCCATACGATTTTATTTCTTGTCTGCTGCGAAAAGGAGTAAATCTCCCGGCTTTCCGTTCATCTTTGCAACAAGTGCATCAAGCTCAGCTTCTGTCATAAACTTGGCAAATGATGACTTGTATGTGCCATCCTCATTGATGCACAGATAAGCAAGTCCCTTTGCTCCACAGCCCTTTGCGTGCTCTACAAGCTTGTCAATCTTCTTACGAGGCATCTTTGCCTGTCCCTCTACATTGATACCACGGACAGAGCCACCGTTTTCAAGAGCTCCTGTGAATACTCCAAAGCCACAGTCCTTTACCACTTCCGAAACATCGCAAAGCTCCATACCAAAACGTGTATCAGGCTTGTCAGAACCAAATCTATCCATAGCCTCCTGCCAAGGCATACGCTTAAACGGAATCTCAACATCCACATTAATAACCTCTTTAGAAAAGGTGCTTTAACAGTCTCTCATTTACCTCGATTACATCATCGATATCTACAAATGAAAGCTCCATATCTGCCTGTGTAAACTCAGGCTGTCTGTCTGCACGCAGATCCTCATCACGGAAGCATCGTGCAATCTGGAAATATCTGTCATAGCCTGAAGCCATCAGAAGCTGCTTAAAGAGCTGTGGTGACTGTGGAAGCGCATAAAAATGTCCGTGGTGTATACGGCTTGGCACGAGATAATCTCTGGCCCCCTCCGGTGTAGACTTGCAAAGGATTGGTGTCTCTATCTCCAAAAAGCCCTCGTTTGCCATAAAGTCACGCATCACGCGAAGCACATTGCTTCTGAGCATGAGATTTCTCTGGATATCAGGACGGCGAAGATCCAGATAACGGTATTTAAGTCTGATGTCCTCGCTGGTCTTTGAATTCTCCTCAATCTGGAATGGAGGTGTCTGCGCCTCTGAAAGCACTCTGATTGATGTAGCGATAACCTCGATATCACCTGTCTTTAAGTTCTCATTGACAGCAGCTGTTCTCTTCTGGACAGTTCCCTCAACTGCGATGACGAACTCACTTCTTAAGGTGCCTGCCTTTTCAAAGCCCTCTGCACCTACATTTTCCTCACCGAATACTATCTGAAGTATTCCGCTTCTGTCTCTTAAATCTACGAAAATTAGACTTCCTAAATTTCTTCTCTTCTGTACCCAGCCCATGACGGTGACCTTCTCACCGATATTGGCATTTGATACCTCTGTACATCTATGGCTTCTATGTAAGCCCTGCATTGATTCTGCCATTTTATACTCCTTATATTTCTACTATATATTTATTCTAATAACTGTTTGGTACCGCTGCTACACAGCTAAACTGCTGCTTATCAGATTCCTATCTGTTAAAGAACTCAACAAACTCCTCGTAGCCCTCTTTCATAAGCTGCTCCTTCTGGAATTTCTTGTTCTTGTTCATGCGCACAACAAGCACCTGCTGTCCGTTTGCTCTTGCGTCCTTTGCCTGGTTCATGACATCAACAAGCTTGTCTGCCGGATATTTCTTCTCAACCAGATAAGCCACCTTCTTTGGACTCTCAGGAATCTTGAAGCCGCTCTCCATGAGAAGCAGGATAATTCTCTCAAAACCGATTGAAAAACCACAGGCCGGTACATCATTTCCGGTGAACTTTCCAATCATCTTGTCATATCGTCCGCCACCGCCACAGGCTGCGCCAAGCTCAGGCATTGATATCTCAAAAATAGTTCCTGTGTAGTAGCTCATTCCACGAACAAGTGTAGGATCAAATACGAGCTCAAACTTTGCTCCCTTTGTGGCATTAACAGCCGTAGCTATCTCTGTCATATTTGTAACCACTTCTTCGTCTAAATATTCACCGAGCTTTTCTGAGAGTATATTTACACCCTCAGTGACATCCCTTGTCTGCTCCAAAAGCTTGAACAAATCAAGATATTTGTCAATATTTTCCTGTGGATAGCCATCCTGTGCAAGCTCACTTGCAACGCCTTCCACTCCTATCTTGTCCATATTATCGAGTGTGATAAATACGCTGTCGTAGTCCTCCTCAGCAAAACCACTGTAAGCTGCCATTGCCTTTAGGATTCTTCTCTCGTTGATTCTTATCTCAAAGTTCTCGAAGCCGAGTCTGCCGATTGTGGTAGTAGTTGCTGTAATCAGCTCTATCTCTGCCAGATTGCTTGGCTCTCCGAGTATATCTATATCACACTGTGTAAACTGTCTGTAGCGGCCTCTCTGAGGTCTGTCTGCTCTCCACACACTGCCCATCTGAAGTGCCTTAAACGGCGATGGCAGGTTGTTGGCATTGTTTGAATAATATCTTGAAAGTGGCACTGTAAGGTCGTAGCGCATTCCAAAGTCTACTACATCCGACTCTTCCTTTGCTGTCTCCAGATTCAGCTTCTCGCCTCTCTTCATTACCTTGAAGATCAGCTTCTCATTTTCTCCTCCCTGCTTGCTTGTGAGATTTGCTATATTCTCCATGCATGGTGTCTCTATCGGTGTAAATCCGAAGCTTCTGTATGTATCCTTGATCACACTTCTCACATAATCACGGATTTCCATCTCTGCAGGTAATATATCCTTCATGCCGTTGACCGGCTTTTTGCTCAGTGCCATTTGGTTTCCTCCATCTATATTAAAATATTGAATTCATTAGCTATTCTATTATACTTTTCGGTTTTGCAATCGTCAAGGGTTTATGGCAATTATACGGGCTGCAAGCCACGGCACCGCCGGGGCGCACGCATATGCTTTGCTTTCGCTACGCTTTGCCGCTAAGATACTGTACGGATTATGCTTTTTTTGCGCTTCTATGCTTGACGAAACCGTCGAAACGCGCCTTCCTTGGCGCGGTTCTCCTTGACTTGCCCTCCATGGCAAGTCATTTCTGTGCTTCATGTGCATAATCCTACAGTATCTAAGCGGCTTCGCTATCCGCTCAATCAAAACATATGCGTGCGCCCCGGCGGTGCCGTGGCTTGCAGCCCTTACTCTATGACAGTATTTTCATTTGCACGGTTTCTTCCTAGTTTCTTCAATAAACTTGGTTGTACTGCAAAGGTAACGAGCATCTGCTGTGAAGGGTTACAAATGCTAATGTTCGTCTACTGTGGAAAATTTCAGATGCTAATGTGCTTCTACTGCGGTGAATTGCAAATGCTAATGCACATATACTGTGGTGGATTGCAAGTGCTAATACTCATCTACTGTGGCGGATTGCAAATGCTAATGCACATCTACTGTGGTGGATTGCAAATTCCGCACGGAGACAAGCCCATGGATTTTGCTTCATCAAGCGTTACCTCTGTGTCACTCTTTTTCAAGGTCCGACAACCCGCACAGTGATATTTCTTGCCGGTTGCAGTAATATGAACCATTGTCTCGCTGTTTGAGGAATCTGCAGCGCTATTTCCTGCTGCCGAGCTGTCTGAGCCTGATGATGCACTTCCTGTCGTACTGCCTGAAGAGCCGGATTCTCCTGCCCCGCTTCCAGCGCTGCTCTGCGAGCCTTCATTCTGCGGTGTATCCGTCTGAGCGCTCTGCTGCGGAGTGGTGCCATCCAGCCAGCTGTCACCATTCTCATAGTTTATCCCGACTCCGGGCTGCACATTATAGCAATAGACATTAAAAAGTATGCCGCCACCGTTGTCCTCAACCGACTTTGCCTCTATGAGAACGCCATTTGCAACTAGATTGCTGCCCAAGAACATCGGAGTCACCCTGTAGAGCACATGATTTCCTGTATTGTTTACATAATCCGCTACCAGATTCTCAAACGGCAGCATGCCCTCCACATTCAGGTATCTCGTACCGGTAATAAGGTTCTTCGGATTGGCATTCTCGCCGGCAAGCTGATAGCCAATAAGATGACAGCGATTATATAAATATCTGTCCTTTATCACATCATACTTCACCGTATGCCAGCCTGATGGCTTTATCATACCTATCTTGCCACGCTCCTCAGTCGGCATGATATCCTTACAGATATTGGCATAAGCCACACCGCATCTGCCAAGTGAATCCAAGTCACTGTAATTTTCAAAAGCAGTGGTAGTCATATCGCTGTCCGTAAAAAAGGCTCATTATTGTTGACAGCCACGTATGCCTTGCCATCATATGCAGGAATTGCATCGAGGGAAACGTAGGAATTGTTATTTACCAGATCCTCCTGCGGCTTTCCTGAATCCGCCTGTCCTGTACCGTTAGCACCTGAATCAGCTTCCGCCGGGTCACTTCCACTCTGTGCACCATCTGCGTTATCCTTGCTGCCTAAAGCACCGGAAGAATCCTCCCCTGCCACTACAGCTCCTGCGGCATGCCCGGCACCTTCAGTGCCGGATAAATCAGTGGAGGCACAGCCTGTAAAAATTGTAGCAATTGCAAGTAACTCACATAATGCAATTGCAGCTGTTTTCCTTAACTTTAGCCATATGTTCATATAAAATCACTCTTTCTATCAATCGGTTGATATTGGATTTTCCCTAATTACAATAAATTAAATGAATACTTAAATTACTAAACCTAATATACTTTTTATTTCCTCGCTTCATTTATTATAGCAAACAATTGTTCGTTTTTCAACCTTTGCTGTAAAGCTATGCATTTCACACTATTTGGGTATGTTAGCGACTTTCCCCGATAGTACGCACCTATGTCGCATAAACTAAAAAAAAGTTTCGAGCAAATGCTCGAAGCCTTATAAATACCAGCTTATTAAACTATCATTTAAGATTGCTCGATGATACTAACAACTCTTGAACTTCTTTTTTAGTAAATATACACACAATCAAAACCTATATGTATATTTTCTATAAAATAAAAAGGAAGCCGGACGCATCCAACTCCCTTAGGCATAGTCCGCAGACGTCCGCCGCAATTCTGTAATATTATGCCATAATGAAAACTTTTATGCAATAGCACTTTTGAAGTTTCCACAAATATTTTTGAAGTTACTGTTCACACCTAACAGTATGACCAGTAACTCTCTTCTAGGCGGATTCCCACCCCTCCGGGCGGGGCTTACGACCCGAACCAACTAAAAAAGCCACGCCAGGCATAACACCCGGTGTGGCTTTTAATCATGTATTATGAAATTATGTGAATCACCTATCGTGAATCGACACTGCTATATTGCAGAACAACTCTACTCGCAAAGCTTAGAAAACTCATCCGCAACAAACTGAACCTTGGTTCCGATAATAACCTGAACAGAATTCTTGCCAGGCTTCATAACGCCGGCAACACCTGCAGATTTAATCTTCTTATCATCAACCTGAGTGATATCCTTAACCTCAAGTCTGAGTCTTGTGATGCAGTTGTCAATGCTTGCAATATTGTCTTTGCCACCGCAGCCCTCAAGAATAGTCTTTGCAACTGCTGTGTAGTCATTGTTAGAAAGCACTGCCTTCTTCTCTGCCTCGACATCATCGTCCTCTCTACCAGGGGTCTTAAGATCCCATTTCTTGATAGCGAAATAGAATACGATGTAGAATACGATAAAAGCTGCGATTCCAAGAGGAATGATGAGCCATGTCTTTGCTGCAGCCGGAAGTGAAGATGAGAATAATAAATCCATCGCGCCGGCTGAGAATGAGAAGCCTGCTCTAAATCCAAGAGCTACTGTAATCATTGTGAAAATACCATAAAGTAAAGCATAAATCACATAGAGAACAGGAGCAAGGAACATAAATGCAAACTCGAAAGGCTCTGTAACACCACAGATGAATGCACAGATAGCTGCAGAAGCAAGGATACCGATGGCAGCCTTTTTCTTAGCAGGCTTTGCACACTTAACCATGGCAAGTGCTGCACCTGGAATACCAAACATCATACATGGGAAGAAACCTGACATGTACATTCCGAGGCTCCATGAAACATCCTTTGATGTCTCGCCTGCCCAGAAATGAGAGAGGTCTCCAAGTCCGATAGTATCGAACCAGAATACGTTGTTTAATGCGTGGTGTAATCCTGTAGGGATTAACAGACGGTTCAGGAATGCATAGATACCTGCGCCGACTACGTCAAAACCAACGATTGCTTTACCGATAGCTACAAGAGCACCGAAAAGTAATGGCCATACAAACAGTAATACTACAGATGCAAGGATTGAAACAACACCTGCGATAATTGCTACGCAACGCTTGCCACTGAAGAATGACAGCCAGTCAGGAAGCTTTGTATCCTTAAATCTGTTGTAACACAAAGAACCAATAACACCGGCTAAGATACCGATAAATGGGTTTGCAATCTTGTCGAATGCAAGTGTCTTTGTAGCGCTGTCAGCGATAGATGGCATGATTTTTGTAACAAAGTCTGTAGACAGGAGTGTTGTCATCATCAGCCATGAAGCTAAAGCTGCAATACCGCCGGTACCGTCGTTCTTTTCCGACATACCGACACCAACGCCGATTACAAAAAGGATGGCCATGTTGTCAATCAAAGCGCCCCCTGCTTTAACTAAAAACAGACCTATTAAATTACGTACACCCTCGATGTCACCACCCTGCATGGTTGCAGGACATAAATAATATCCAATACCCATGAGGATACCACAGATAGGAAGTACTGCTACGGGAAGCATTAAAGCTTTACCCAGTTTTTGAAGAAATTTCATAAATTTCCCCTCCTTTACATTATGTATACTAAACTGGAGATACTCCAATAAAGTTCGTTATTATTATATAATTATATACAAATCTACGCGAGACTTAAAATCTCATCACCGACGGATACATCCCCCTCCTTGAGCATCTCTATCTTGCTATAATCAGCAGTGTTGCCAATTAAAACCGGAGTGATGACATTAAGATCTGCTGCCTTAATCTGCTCCAGGTCAGCCTCCATCAAAAGGTCACCCTTCTTCACCTGATCACCAACGGAAATATGTGATTTAAAAGGAGCACCCTTCAGTATCACTGTATCCAGACCAATGTGCAAAAGCAGCTCGACTCCCTGAGTGGTCGTCATGGTAAAAGCATGCAGCGTATCAAATACAGCTGTCACCTCACCATCCGCCGGAGCATAAAACCTGCCCTCAGAAGGGATCACGGCCACGCCGTCTCCCAATATCTTCTCAGAAAAGGTAGGATCCGGAACCTCTGTAATAGGAACCACTCTGCCGTTGCACGGAGAACAGATCACCTTTCCCTTTGACTTAGTCTTAAAAAACCTAACATGATATCTCCTTTCCGTCGATATACACACTCACAATATCCAAATCATCATTGAGAAGCACAAAATCTGCTCTCTTTCCTGCAGAAATGCTGCCTGCTTCATCATAGATGCCAATCTCCTTAGCCGGATTGGCTGTAGCACACATAATTGCCTCCTCAAGCGGAATACCTGCCTGCCTTACTGTGAAACGCATACAATCCATCAGATTGGTTGCCGAGCCTGCAATTGTCCCATCATGGAGTGTGGCAAGCGGACCTCTGACCGTCACTGCCTGTCCACCGAGTGTATACTCGCCATCCTCAAGCCCTGTGGCTCTCATGCTGTCACTTATTAAAATCATGCGCTCAGCCCCAAACATGGCAAATGTCGCCCTGATAACCGACGGATGAATATGCACTCCGTCACAAATGAGCTCTGCATGACATTTTTTTGAATCTCTCACAGCCCCGATAACTCCCGGATTTCTGTGATGAAGCGGTGGCATCGCATTATACAAATGTGTAGCATGGCTTGCACCATGCTCAATAGCCTCTACTGCGGTGTCATAATCCGCCGCTGTGTGTGCTATTGAAACCACAACACTTCCTCTTACCCTGTCTATAAAATCAATTGCGCCCGGCTCCTCCGGAGCGATATCTACAAGCTTTATCAAGCCATGGGCCGCATCCTGAAGCTCACAGAAATAATCATAATCACATCGTATGATATTCTCTGCCGCCTGTGCGCCCTTTTTAGAAGGACTGATAAAAGGTCCCTCCATATTGATACCTACAAGATGTGCACCACCATGATAAGTATAATCACCGGCATTTTTCATGACACTCAAAAGCTCATCCCTTTGAATGGTCATAGTAGCCGGACACACGCTCGTCACTCCGACAGAAGCCTCGTATGCTGTAATCACATCAAGTGCCTCTGCGGTGCCGTCACACATATCAGCTCCCTTGCATCCATGAAAATGAATATCCACAAGACCCGGTATCATGATAAGACCTGATGCATCTATAATCTCCTGCGATTCGCTGTCATTAGCCGCGTCCGTGTCAGCTGTTCTCTCCAAAACACTGTCAAAAACGGCCATCCTTAACGACAACATCGCCTTGCATGAAGCTGCCATCCTCTGTAAATACCCTTGCATTTTTATTATCATATACATGCACCTTCTCAACTAAAAAACATCTACAAACAACTCAATGCAGCCTCATCCGCTACAAGCGTAACATCATTGTGCAGCTGCAATACAGAAGCCGGCACCTGTGGTGTAATCGGTCCAAAGAAAGCCTTTTGAACAATCTCTGCCTTATCCTCACCACTTGCAATAATAAGAATCTTCTTAGCCTGCATGATGGTTTTGATGCCCATTGTATAAGCCTGCTTCGGAACATCATCAGCCGATGCAAAGAAGCGCTTATTGGCCTCAATAGTAGACTCTGTAAGATCCACACAGTGTACCTGCTTGTCAAAAGACTCGCCCGGCTCATTAAAACCGATATGACCATTGTGCCCGATACCAAGAAGCTGTAAATCAACACCGCCAAGAGACTGAATCAGCTCTGTATAGCGCTTGCACTCCTTCTGTGGATCCGGCTCCATGCCGTTTGGCAGGTGAGTATTCTCAACCGGAATATTCACATGATCAAACAAATTCTGATGCATAAAATAATAGTAGCTCTGGTCATTCTAACGGCTTAATCCCTTGTACTCATCAAGATTCACCGTCATAACCTCTGAGAAGTCCAAATCCCCTTCTTGAACCACTCAACGAGCTGCTTATACAAGCCGACAGGTGTAGAGCCTGTAGCCAGTCCCAATACACAATTAGGCTTCATAATCACCTGTGCCGATATAATATTTGCAGCCTTTCTGCTCATATCTGCATAATCCTTAGCATGATATATTCTCATGAAAAAATCCTAAGAGAAAATAGCATATTTTTTAAAGCGTTAAATGTCTGCGGTCTTGGTTTTAATTATGCAGTCTTTTTTAAATTTCTATATCCATAATATCCATAATACCAATATAGCGCGTTCACCAGATTTTTTAATTCCGCAGATGAATTTCCACTATTAATGACCTTCTGTGAATAGCTGAACGGACCATAGTCCAGCTCTAAAAATACAGGCCTTATTCTTTTCGGTGACTTTGCATGCAAAAATACTATTCAGGTTGCGTGCCATTATTCCGTTTATATCTACACAATACACCCCATCTGAAGCCTTTTTAGGTGTCAGACTGACTTCATTGCCATCTGCATTAACATAGCTGAACTTGTAATTGTTTATATCACAGCCTTCGTTCACCATAAAATAATGTCTTACTGTCATCTCAGACTTACATATCAGAGAGCTTCCGTAATATGTCAGTCCCTTATTCTGACTATTTGCACTATCTGTTTTAATAACAGCCTTATATGCAGCAAAATCAGCTGCTGCTACAGCTTTATCTGTATCGCTCAAACCAGCATTTGCCGGCTTATCAGTATTATATTTAAAGAAGTTCTGCGCTGCTGTTCCATAATTTAAGAGTGCCTTCACCAGCTTAATGGTCTCCTCCGGATACTCGTTTGATTTTGACAGGAGCTCGGTGGCATATTCTTTTACACTGTAGGAATACTCTTCCTCGGTCTTGTTATCAATCACTATTCTTGTCTCGATAGTATCAGACATCTGTGCCGCATTCACCGGACATGAGAACTTGTATAAAGTTTTACCGTTCTCATTTACCTCAGCGGCGTCACTCGCATTAAGCTTATATGTCTGACCACCGATTTTAAATTCCAGATAAGCATCATGCTCAAACACCGAATCAGACATTTCCATGTAGTAGTTTACATCAATGTTGTCTTTAAGGGTTATACTTCTGCCATACAAGCTGACCGCAGGACTCTCTGAAGCGTATTCGGCTGTAAATGTAAAGCTGTTTGCACTTCCTGTAGCATTTAATGTTACCGCTGCCTTGTCTGTAGTCCATTTCAATTGGTTAAGCGCATACGCTGTAATACCATTTTGAATACCTGAAATACTTGGTGGATAAGAAGCATTGTCCGCTGTTATTTCAAACTCTGTCTTTCCTGCGTCCAGATTTTTCTGAATCCTGTCTGAGTAAGCCTTTTGCCCACTTCTCGGCATCACCTGACCTGACAAAATAATTGTCGGCAAGGCTTTTTGAACGCGTTTTATAATCATCTGTGGTATAAATTTTGCTATGTCCCGGATGTGCTATGGCCATCAGCTCATCCGTCAGACCAAAATACAAACGTCTCTGGTCAAAGCTATACCAATTATCGCTGCTGTCATCCCAGTTACAGTCCGTCTGATACCCCTGTCCGTCCAGCTTCATGGCATTCCAGGTGTGTCCATCATAGGTATCCCTTGTCTCGCTGTTTTCTATTCCTGCTGCAGTAAGGAGCTTTGCATATGCACTCTCATACGACTGACAGGTGCCAAGCTCTCTGGTCAGCGCACTCTCAGCCGAAGACCATTTCAGGGTTTTATCATACTCAAGCTGGTCAAGCAGCCAGTCATGCAGCCAAAGGGCTTTTGCATACTCTGAGCCATCAGTTTTGCTGTTACACTCAGCTACTGCAGATTGAACAATTGAGTCAACACTCGGATATTTACTATCAGATACGCCTATATTGAAGTTCAAACGCAGATAATATACACCTGCTGTTTTATCCATCACATAAAACCTAAAGTTATAGGTACCGGTAGCAGTCATGGTAAATGTATAATCGTTTGAAGCACACTCTGATGTATATTTCATCCACTCACCGCGGCTTGGATCCGCTACTGATTCGAATGCCCATTGATTTGGGCTCGAATAGCTCGGTGCATCCATTCTGAATTTATAGTTTCCTGAGCCGCCTGTTGCAGACACATGGAATATGGTCGGCTGTCCCAGTACAGGATCATTCCATTCTGCTTTTAGTGTCACAGCACCTGACGAGGTCTCCTCACTATGCGCATATGTAGTTTCTACAGAATCGTTGCTGTTATCCGACTCATCCCATGATTTTTCAGTCATAGGATACTGCGCGTTAAACTCAGCTGATGTATAGTATAGATAATGACTGCCTGCCACTTTCCATGATTCGCGGGTATGATTACTAAAGTCAGCTTCTGATTTCAACAGGAAATCATTATAGGTGGCCGCATTCTGTCCATCCCAGGTACAGTCCACGTTATAGTATTTGCTGCCGATTCGCACTATGTTCCACGCATGCGGTCCTCCATTTCCGGTACCGCTGATAATTCTGACCGACAGCCCTGCTTCCTTGCACAGTCTGTAGAAAAGCACAGCATATCCCTGACAGACAGCTTTTCCGGTGCAAAGAGCGCCATAAGCTGTATATATCTGCTCCTCGGTTGAATTGTATGCATAATCGACGTGATTGCAGATATAATCATGAATCTTTGTAATCTTTTTGGCTTCGCTGAGTCCATTAAGCTGCAGTGTTGTCATTGCCTCAGCCACAGCCTCTGTCAGCTTTGCTTCCTGTTCCGCATTAGAATGATATGCCATGGTATATTTTATATATCCTGCAGTACTGTATGAAACATTACAGCCTGCATATCCATACAAAAGTGCATCCCCCTCCTGTCCGGTAGAGCTATCGTCGCACTTCATTGCATCATATAATAAATCCCAATATAGCCCATCTTTGTGTGAAGTAAACCAGGATGCAGGGAAATTCAAGGTTATTTCCGTTTCTCTGCTAACCATCTGCTTTCTGAGATATGAAACGGCACTGTCATAATCCGAAAAATACTGTCCTGTGGATGACCCAAAGAGCTGCTCACCGTTTGAGGAGTCAAGCTTCTCTTTAAATCATCAATGCTGATAACATCCTCATACAGTGGATTTACCATGTAGATAATATTATTCTCCGATTTATCGACCTCAGACCGGTTGCTTTCTGATTGGTTGCTCGAAGCTTCAACCCCTTCCATTGTCCGAACTTCACTTGCTGCCACAATAGTTGATGGAACCATTGTAATCAGCATAATAAGTGTTAAAATAAGGCTAATTATTCTTTTGTGCATACATAATCCTCCCGGCATGTTCTATTGTTAATAAATACTCTATCACACAATGTAAAACTACATGGTAACCTATTAATTAATCTATCGGTATAATCGGAAGCTCTATCACTCCGTTATCTGATTTATTATCATCATCGCTGCCGGTTCCTGAATTGTCACTGTTTGAATCACTGTTTCCGGAACCATTAGCGTCTATATTGTCTGTTACAGAACTATTATCCTTTTTGTTATCCTTTTTATTATCAGATTTATTACTATTTTTATTATCGGTTTTATTTACATCATCTGCAGCCGTCGATTCATCGTTTTTCATGATATCTGTCTCATAAGTATCTTTTGAAGAACTATCTTTGTTTATATCTGATGAACTCTTTGAATCTGTCGAGCTGCTATCAGATTTCTTTTATATTATCGGATTTATCTTTCTTACCGGCTACTGCTGCATCATCTTTTGAGAATCAGCTGACTTCTTTAGATGCATCATCAGTATCTGCAGCTTCTGCATCAGATCCTGTACCCGTAGCTGACACTGCCTCTGTGGCTGTTGCGGAATCAATTTTCTTTTGCTCATTTGCTCCCAAATTCTTTGCAGATAGTGCTGACACCGTAATTACTGCTCCAAATATTAAAATAACTACTGTGTTTATTATATGTTTTTTCATTTCATTTCTCCAAATACGAAGCGCTGCTATCTCCTGTCTCCCTGTTTAATTGATATCACAGAGCTTTTATAGTTCTATATTACTATCTCTCTTTTAATTATGCAATATACAAAATGAATATGTTCTCTCATTTTTTCCACGAAAAATCCGCTAACCACAACGTCACAGCCATAGTTAACGGATTCTTATTGAACTGCATTTATTTAATTGACTGATTTAACTGACTATCGTCCCAAATACTATAATGGTCTCATCTGCTTTTTATTTTCCCTTGATAAGCTATTTCACATGTCCATTTACTATATTGTATGTATTTCCTTATTGCACAGTATATAGATTGTTATTGCAACAACCATAAGTGCCGTAAGAACCGCCGATGAATAAACAAAATAACCTCCCTGAAGTATACCAGCCAGGGGCAATTCACTCCTAAAGGTTATTCAGAGTGAATTCAACCGGAATCAATCACAGTTAGAGCAAACGGCTCCAACTACAAATGTAGCTGTTCCAAAGATGTCCTCACTCCTGAAGTAATTATCTCATGAAAAGTCGGTGGCCACAAACCGTGCGATTATAAATCGCTTACGAACATAATTGCCTTAATGGGCTGTAATGTTCAATGAACTATTTATAATTGACAATATCCTCGAGTGTATATAACCGCACATCATTTTCTTCAGCAGCACTTTCAATCTTTTCATCAAAACCGTTTTCAGAAAACAGTGCATAGTAGAATTTCGCCTTTTGCTTCATTGGAGTAAGTTTAGCAAGTGTATCAAGATATTCGGAATAGCTAAACGGCGACTTCTTAAACTTGCATTCACCAACAAGATATTCCTTTGCACCTCTACCGATTCCAAGCAGGTCTATCTCTGTTTCAGCTACTCTCAACCCATCAACAGCATTTTCATCACGAATTGTTGTTTTTCCAACCCATCTTCCCATTTTGTTATAACGGAATGGCAGTTCATTTTTCTTTTGCATTTCACGAACAAATTCTTTGCATACATCTTCAAAGCTGAAGGACACAAATTCGTGCAACAGCGGTTCTACCGCATAATCGTAAACGCCTTCGACATCTCCATCCTCAAGCTGAGAGAAATTCGTATATCCAAACGCATACCAAAAGCGGAAAAAGTTATCCGTCAGGCGGTAAGTACCTCTATTAGTATTTGCCTGCTCTTTTATTCCGGCGTCAACCGAAAACTCTCTTTCCACTATTCCCAATTCGATAAGGTTCTTCAGATATACGCTCGTTTTTGAAGTATCCTCAACAAGCGACTTCTGACTAATGTCATTAAGTTTTGTGTTTCCAAGTGCCACTGCTTCAATAATTGAGTTATATATCGGTGTTTCTCGCAGTTCCTGATGAAGCAGGAAATCCACCTCACTGTATAGAATACAACCTTTCGTCAGTATGTTGCGTTTAATATTTTCCGCAACAGACAGTTTCGGATTCCATTGGTTCAGATAATGAGGAATGCCTCCAAGCACAGCATAGGTAATCACTTTGTCTTTCGTTGAATAATCCGGAAAGAATTTTATAGCGTCATAAAATCCCATTTCTTTCATCTTGTAAATTCCGGTAGCTCTACCATACAACGGATTCTTTTCAGCAAGCAATTCTTTCTCAATAAAGCTCATTGCACTACCGCAAAGAATCAGCATTACATTAATGTTCTTAAATTCTGCGTCCCACAAATTCTGCAAAATGGAAGGAATACTTTTATTTCCTCGACACATATACGGGAACTCATCAATGATAACAAGTTTCTTTTCATCCCCATAAGGCAAATCCAAAATAGCTCTAAATGCTTTTTCCCAATCAGCGAACTCCGTAACATACTGCTTTGCAGGAATATCCTCTTTCAAGAGTTGTTTTGAAAACTTTGCGAGCTGCACTCTGTCAGTTGTCTGAGTACAGGAAAAGAAAATGTGCGGCTTGCCTTTGCAAAACTCTCTGAGTGTTTCCGTTTTGCCAACACGTCGTCTGCCGTACAAGACAATCAACTGTCCTTTGTTTTCTTCATATTTATCGTTTAGGAATTGTAATTCTGCTTCTCTGCCTATAAACATAAAAGCGCCTCCTTATATATCTAATCCTGATTTACTAAATCCTGATTTGATATCATTATGCTCTCTACTTTCATTAAAATCAATAGGTTAATGATGACAACATTCTGATGAGACATCAGTAAAGCAGTTCGTTCTCTCAACGCATTTTCAAAGAATTCCCGTTCATCTTACTTTATTTAGGTTTATATAGTCCTAAATACACTACCTTCCAGTGGTCCGTTTGTCATACCATCAAATCAGCTTTTTTCCAAGAAGTTACTCCTATTATAACAGATATAAGCGTTTTGAGCTTATAAAACTCTTAGAAAATCAAGAACTTTTAAATGAGTGTGGAATTTACTTCTGCACTGGAATTTACTTTTTTCAAGTTAGCTTCATCACTGCACAATACATCAATCAGCCAATCATTCCACCAAGTGTGTTATAGAAGATGTCTGATAGCTGAAACGTTCCCAAGCGAAGCAACAACAGCAACATCTCAATGCTTATCGAGAACGCTTCTTTTTGTGAAACATAAAATGCATATCTCCAATACCAATATTTCTGTCCACTACTTCCTCAATACCCTATAATTAAATAACCTTTAATAATTTAATCAATCCGACATCTGTTCCATCTGTTTCTAAATATTTATTTACAACTGTTCTACTAATTCCTTTCCCATCAAATACCCTATAAAATGAATCTAACACTTTCTGGTTATCTATCCCTTTTATTACTTCTGGTTCTTTGCGTAATTCCTCTGTTCTTCTATACTTATGAATTTTAGCTTTCACTAAAGAGATACCAAATGCTTTCGCACAACATGCTCGATGATTACCATTTTCTATAATATATATTCCGTCATACTCCCCAACAGTTAAACAATCCGAATCATTGCCTTTAGTAGGACCAATAAATCGACCTTCTTTCATCAACTCTATAGTTTTCATGCAATTATTGCACATCTTACATATATTTCTAACTTCTTCTGAATTAGCCGTAAGGCAATGCATTTCATACTCATCAAAAAATATATAATGATTTTCATATGTACATGTTGTAAATATACCATCCTCCCTAAATACACCTTTCAAACTACATCTCGTTCCCTCACCGCCTGTTCGACAGGGAAAAAGTATCCTTTCAGTCGGTATTTCTAAGTATTCTGGTTCTTCTTTAACATATTCATATTCATACTGAAATTTTGCTTCATCTTTTCCTTGAAATTTTTCTCATTTCTATATACTTTCTCTTGGTCGATAAAAAAAGAATAACTGTCTCTAATATTTTTGAATTGAATTGTAATAATCCTTTTTCCGAATTTTTCATTTAAAATCTTTGGAAGTAATTTTATTAACTGCGACTCTCCATTATATAAACATAAAACAGCTACTATGTTTTTTAACAAAACAGAACGCTTTAATTCAAACTTATAAAAAATACCAGGCAAAAATTCAACTTCTTTTCCCATGACATCTTCATGTGAATAAAAGCACTCAAAATCATTTTTTGTATATTCTGCATTTTGAAAATGCAATGTATAATCTCTTTTATTTGTTATAAATTCAAACACATTTTTCATACACTTATCCCCATTTCATAATACAGCAATTTAACTGTAAAACTGTTCTTCTTGCATGTATAAATCTACTTCCCAATAATTCAAGTTATTGTAACTATATATTTCCGCAACATAACTTTACATTGCTATATCTATATAATAGGTTGACCACATTGGTGCCTGACCCCAATGTCCCATAATCATATCTATGTATTTTTGACATCACAATCATAAACACGTAGCAATACTAACTTTTCATTATATAATGTTCTCATCAATGATCTTGAATCATCACAAAGTAAATGTAATTTTTCTCCATCTTTAACACAAATACATTCCATAAATCGTCTTGCTCTTAATGCAGGAAGATCATCTTCTGTGGTTACATCGGCATCCTCTGGATGTGCATTTCCGGCATCAACAAGCTTCTGTAATTGTTCATCAAAATCTTTCTGTTTCATTTGCTTGCTCATAGGTCTTACATTGAACAATGCAACTTTTGAACCATAATTTTCAAGTTTTTTATACGTATTTGAATTTTGTAATTCTCGTTTTATCTCATCAATATCATTTGAAACCACTTTAACTTCACTGTTCTTTTCAAACTGTAAATCGGTATGATTTAGCAATTTTCTACAAAAACTCTTCACAAAATTCGGTTCGGTATCCCTTAGTGGATTATCCAATATATTTTGTAAAGATGACCAGAAAAAATTATCAGTAAAAGCTACATATTTGTCAGACCCTTCTTGCGATTTAACCCATTTCTCTAAATCCATACATAATGGAAAAAATGCATTATTTTTTTGCATCCAGTTGACGATTTGTTCTGCCATCCATTCCGTTACAATAATATGTTTATTAAACACAACCTGTGAATATGAAAAAACTTATTTATTAAGTATTGATCAGCTGCGGCAATTCCTTTAGGATTAATACACAAAATTGGTTTATGATTATATTCTCCTATCTCCATACAGCCAATCAATTGCTCCAATTCAAACGCACCAAAACTAGTCCCTGAAAACATTGCATCTCTCATCAAATAATCAATTCCATCCGCATCCAATTCGGAATGCAAAATTTGCACTAATAATGGATTTACATTTAATCTCTCAGTATTGCCAATAATCATATCTGCAATAATATCAGGTGCATTCGAATCGCATTCATCTTCAATAATTTTTCTAATTGTCTTATTATTGCAAACGATATCTGCGCCGATTTTTTCATGATGATAGCCTGTTGACTGTTCCATATATTGACTCCTAGGATGATCTTCCAATTCATCAATATTCATTTTTACTTTCATATTTACATTTTTGCAGAATTCTTCATCTATGTATATTTCAAAAGATTTTTTATATGGAGATTCACAGACATGCGATAACGGATAATGCCCTATGTCGTGCAGTAACCCAGCCATTCGAACAATTTTACGCTCTTTGATTGATAAATTAAGTTTCACTGCAATTTTGTCAGCGATATACATTACTCCTAATGAATGGATATATCTTGTATGCTCTGAACCTGGAAAAATCCAATTTACTATACTTAACTGCTTGATACTTTGCAAACGCTTAAATAATGCCGTTTGCATAATTTTCTCCTCTGCCTCTGTATAATAGATAAATCCATGCACATTATCTAAAACTCGACCCACAAATTTAATTTCTGTTTCAGACATAAAATCTCCTATCTTATCCATAAAGAGTCTTTAGTTCACTCAGCGCCATCTTGTTGTCACCTATTTTATTTAAATGAGGTTTTCTCTTTTCTAACTCAGACAATAGCATTTCATCGGATGCATTAGATGGTAAAAGATTCTCTTTTATATAATGCAATGACCCCAAGCATTCTGCCCACTCACCTCTATTATAGCTAATCTCTTGATTAGTTATAATACCTTTTAATCTTGATAACATTCTCTTTGCTTCTTCAGAAAAACGAACATCAGCTTCTCCTGTATTGCTTAAGCCAAGAATATCATTTTGTAATGTTTGTGAATATGGACCATGTTTATACCACATAAAATTATAATCACCTACAGAAACACCCAAATCTTGTAATAAATAAATTGATTTTTGCATCTCCAAACGATCATCAAAAGAATATCGATCAAAATCATGACCAAATATTGTTGAGAAAACAGGTTTTAATACATAGTTTGCCATATTATCCCTCCTATTTTACTTACATTTAAAAAGTGATAGATATTAATAGTATATCATTTTCAATGAAAAATGTACCCCCCTTTTTTTTATTTTTTATAAAATTATTCGTAACTGTTCAGCCCCTGATTAGATTCAAGTAATATTTGTACAAAACAGAGAAATTAATATTTCTGTTTTGCATTGTGATTCCTGTAATCTCTGGATAATCAAACCACAGGTACTTCGTTAATTATTCTATTGTGGATTACTCCACAAGTAAATGAAATAAACATGTTTCAAAGCTGTAATCTACAGCTTTTGAATAAATTTAGCAACACCTGAATAATCCGGGCTCCATGTCCCCACTGTCCTGCCTGCCGGACTTGCGGTGTTACCGCACAAGAATATTCACCTGGGCACATATGAATTTATATCCGTTTTTGAAAATATATTGACTGATAGAGGTTCCGAATTCGGAGATCCGGTAAGCCTTGAGACAGGCATTCAGGGACTCCAGAGAAGCAGCATCTACTATTGTGATCCAATGCACAGCGGACAAAAAGGCGCTATAGAACAAGCACACACAATGCTTTCGTATGGTTTTACCGAAAGGAACTTCTTTTGAATTCTTAACACAATGGGATGTGAATCTCATCGTAAACCACATCAACTCCACTCCGCGAGAAATCCTCAGTGGAAGGACACCATATGAAGTTGCATTAGAAACGCTTGGTGAAGATATCTTAAAAGCATTTCAGCTTAAGCCGATTGAACCAGATAAGGTTAATCTGACGCCCAAGCTGATACGCTTTAACCATTAATAAAACTAATCGAAATCTGCTGTCAGACTGGATGTAAACTTTTCACATTTTTAAGATGCGGCTGGTGGAATTTAGTCTAGCACACCGAATTCCAGTAGCCTATTTAGCATGTCTAGAAATCGAGAAAATTTCGATAAGTTGCATTAATTATAGCAGAAAACGAGAGATTTAGTCCAAAAATTTCTTGTTAAACCAGCAAAATTTAAATCACGATGGAATTTACTCTTGCACTGGAATTTACTTTTTCAAGTCAGCTATTTTCAAGGCTTCACAGCGTTTTAAATGCTTTGGGCTGTTCGATTTCAAGACCTGACATAAGCCAATCGAATTGCTGCCATGTAAGCTGACGCACTTCCTGACTTGAACGTGGCCAGCGGAACCTGCCTTTTACTTCCATGCATTTATACAGGAGTACAAAGCCATCATTTTCCCATAGAAGTGCCTTTACCCAGTCACAATATAAAGCTCGCCGACAGCTGCTATATCGCCTAGCATGAAAGCTCTGCAAGTATTTGGATTGTTTTAGCAAGAAGCAGTGGATCCGTTTCGTTTGAAATGCGCAGATTCATGTTTCCAATCATTAACTCCATTGCGGCTGTATCAGTATTTTTATTCATGTCAGTGGGAACCGAAATGGAATTCATCTCAATTTTTACAACTTCCTGATGAGAATGTTCATAAGTTGACATCTGATTTTTCTCAAGAATATCTCCGCAGCCATTCTTGTGGAGACGCTTAACCCAGTTGTAAAAGGTGCCTGGATTAATGTCATTGTTTAAACACCACTGATGATCAGACAGTCCGCTTTTGCGACATTCCATGATCAGGCGGTATTGTTCTTCGACTGGTACTCTTGGTGCTCTCATAGCTTTTACCTCATAATAATCAGAGTAAAATGCTAGCATCTAGCAAACATAAGTATGGTAAAATACTAGCATTTCTGATACTTATTATGAGTTGATAATTAACTGGTTGCAATCCGTCTAATTATTTTGCGCTTACGAATAACAGAATCTATATGCATGATGAGAAGGACGTTTTTGACGTCTGCTCTTGACATGCCCGAAATCATGTCGTATATATATAGCAAAAGCTGGAAGCTCCAATTTAGCGTTTCCAGCTCAACCATTATCTATAGAAGATTATTATTTACAGACTTTTCTTCATAGTCTCTTAAACGCCGTCGTCTACGCACAGTTATCAGCAACCTGATCATGCTGGCAGGCTATGTAACCATGCATGCACGCCAGTTGATAATCGGCCTTGGAAAAAGCAACGTCTGGCGGCATATATTTTCTGATATCTGTCAGAAATATGATGTCACAAACGCATAAGTAACAAAGCAAATTTATAGCAGGCTTATTTCGTGTACCCTTTTTTGCCCAATGAGCGCTTGGAGTCACGACATTGGTACTGAAAATAGACATTGAAGTATGTTTTTATCAGGAAACCAACTTGCCCTTGGCAGGTTGGTTCGTTTAAAGGATGAACTTCACGGATTCAGGTATTTTATAAAATTTTAATGGTGCCTGCCCCCAACGCTACTATATTTGACACATATGTTTTCTCTTTGCAGTCACTACTCTCCAAATCGATTTCAACATCAGCATATTCATAAAACCTTTTCGTTATATTCGTAATATTAATAGCATATGGTATAGTATTTGTTAAAAAAAATAACAGGTATTTTGTTTTCTTTTGCAATATCAACCAATTCCTTCACTTTATTGATTTCTGTCTCATTTGTAAATACATCTAAAGACGAATGAAGAGAAATTATAAGCCATCTATATCTTTTATTCGCTATTTTATTTAAATATAAATCACTCATATTACCATCAGTCCATATTTCATTTATGAAAACATTTTCCACATTATTATACGATGAAATATCTTCCATATAACGTAAAAACAATATTTTTTCTTCTGGAGAAATACACTCAAAAACTAAGCTCTTTAGAAAGCCTATTTCATCCGTCCTATTGGAAGCGGAAATTAGTATACTCTTCCTATCTTTTAATGCATCATACACATTTTTAAATAAATTTTCACTATCGAAAAAATTTCTTAAGTCTTTTTTTTCTACATTTTCTATTCTTAATTCAAACTGTCTTGTAGCTGATGCCTCATGAACATTAATATAAAATATATGATCTAATAATAATTTTATTCCATTATATACTTCTCGGCAATCATTTTCTAGTGCCTCCTCACATTGTTCAAAATCATATAAATTTGTATTTTTAAACTCATACCATCCACACTTTGAATGTAATCTAAAACTTTTCTCTCTTATAACTGCAGTATATATAGGTAATCTAAGCAAACAACTAATGAATTGATATTTACATTCTCGTAAACAATAATTCTCCATAATATTTATGACATACTTCTTGGGTCCACCTATTTTCGCTAATTCATAGTTTTCTTCATACAATATTTCAGATATTTTCTTATATTTATCACATTCGTTAATTTTACAATTAACATAATCGTTATATATATCAATTATATCTTGATATATTTGACGCTCTACATCTTTATTTAATGTATTAGATATACAAAACTCATTTTCACCTTTTATAAATACTGGATTTTGCATATATCTTTTATCAACATCATTTTTTTACGACATATTGATTCATATATATCGGAAACAGAATGCTTATATCTAAAACAAGCATCGCAAAAGTTCTGATAGAAATAAGTTGTAGTATATGCTGAATTTCCTAATGCAGTTGCATATATCTGAGCAATAATATTCTTCGAGCCACTAAATTTATTTTCAAACACTGGTTCTCCTAATCCCGAAGTTGACTTAGTCCTGCAAGCATTACAAACTAATAGTACATTATTTGATTTATATTCGTAATCTGTTATACGGCATAAATCATATAGCTTATACATGTCTTCGTAATAAGATGAATCAATGTTTTTGTCTACACTTGTTGAGGAATCAACACATACAATAAAATTTCGTCCATCATGATAACAACCATGCCCTGTGTAATAAATAATAGCAGTATCCTCTTTAGATATCTTTTTAGAAAACACTCTACTTTAGACCTTATCTCTTCATATTTTATATTTAAAATTATTTCAATTTTATATTGCATTAATTCAAATTTATCTTTTATAGTTTTTACTTCATCCTCTATACCCGATAAACTTAGAGCTGTATTAATATAATCATAGTTTGCGATTAATAATAATCTATTCATTTTCTCATATCTCTCTATTCTTTTTTAGTGCAAGTTTAACAAAAAGCCTTGATTTTACAGCATTTGCTAAACCGTTAATAGGTTATATATATTTACAAAACAGAGTTTTTTGGATATGAAACGACTTCTAAGAGTCCATTTCTGATGATTTTAGGTACAAGAAATAAAACGTCGTTTGTTTTTTTCCTTATGACTCCTTCTGACAGCAGTAGAAGAATCATTATGAGCAAATACTTTCGTAAGTATGTAATAATCCGTATCTGTTTATTACCATTCTTTTCTGATACACTCTTCTCATCAAATGAGAGGAACTAATTTTAACTTCTATTTGATAACTTTATCTTGCATCAACTTAAGACTTGTTACTTAAGTTGACGCTATTTTGACCACATTGGTGCCTGACCCCACTGTGGAATCCACGTATTATACAATAAAGTCTCTAATCTTTCGAAATAAAATTACGTAATCATTGTAAATATCGTCCGCTGCTTCGATAGAATCAATGTATTTATTTAACAAGCCAGATGCAAATGTTTCACTAGCATCATCTTCTCTCTGAAATAGAGTTATTCCCCATTCTTCTTCTATTTTCAATACAAACGCCCGTATATTATCTTTATTCATAGCATAATGTATATTTTGTGCCGCTTCTCTAGCATAAATATCAAATTCTACATTATCTAGTTCTGTACGTGTTGGTTTCTTTTGAGACTTAAATTTTTCTTTCATATTAAAATATATATTACTTTGCACATTAGATAAACTCTGCTTCAATTCATAAAAGTACTCATCCAAAAAAGTATTTATTGTTTCCTCATCCTTTCCGGTTATCTTATTCAAAAATTTTTTCAATTTATCCATTTCTGAAAACAATACCGATTCAATGCAATATCCATTATGTGTATGTGCCCACGATGAGTTGCCCAGTCTCCGCAATATATCGCTATTAATAAATTTTGTATTAGTGTCCTCTGTCGAATAATCCTTATCAAAAAAATAACAGCATATTTACAACCTTGCACTGCTTGGGAAAGTAATTGCTTATTAGCCATAATTTTCAAATTCATATTGTCTTTTCCTCGAATATACCAAAAGATATTTTTGAGAAATCTATTGCCGAAGGAGAATTCACTCGTTTAAAAGCTTCATTCATAGCTTTTAAATATGCTATATCATCATCCCCTTCCGTAAAAATAATACGTTTATTTTTTTGTAATCTTGTCAAGCCAGTTATCACACCACCCAGTGAACTATGTAATACATCTATGTTTATATCATTTAATGCTTCTATATGACCAGTATTTTTGTTTTCTGAATTAATAAATATAATATCCTCTGCTGCTAATTCAGAAACAAAATTATCATTGTGAGTAATAACAAACACCTGTACATTTGATATTTCCTTCAGACAATCAAGTAATTTATTTTGTATTCTTGGACTAATATGAGAATCCGGTTCATCAATTAACAGAACATTCAATGCATTATCCATAATTGCCATTGAAGAAAAAAATTTCAGCAACCTGTAAAAATCCACTTCCCTGTAATCCCACATCTATCTTTTTTTCCATTTTGAGTTACATATAAATTAATATATTCTTCTTTCTCTCTTGCAGTTCTAGTTGGTACTTTAAAATCAAAATCACAATCCAATACTCTTTTCATCCGTTCAGTTAATAATTCTATGTCACTTGACAATATCTTATTTCTCAAAACTTCATGTGATCTACCTTTTTCAATTTTTTTTCGGATCTGTCCGGAAACATATAAGGCTCTTTCGCCAGTACTTTTGCAACGGGTTCTGTTTGTTGTATAAACAAAAATTCTGTCAACTTTGTACCAATTGAATCCATTTTCTCTTTAAACGCATCGAACTGCTCTGGTGCCATACGTTGTACTCTAACATACGCATTTTCTATGGATGGTTTCGTTAAAGAAAATGTTAAATAAAAATTTTCCTCTGAATTTTCTTCACTAAATTCAACTCCTATTTCACACGTTCTTTTATTCCCGTAAAACAGATCCTCATCTTTTGTAATTCGCAAAAAAAGTACAATTCATCAAAACTTATGTATAACGGAACCGATTGACTATAAAAATTTTTCTTATTACTGGTCAAACTTTCGTTATAGCATTTTTCCCATAAAAGAAGTGCTTCAAATATTGTTGATTTTCCGATATTATTTTCCCCAATAATCACATTAAATCGTCCACCAAACTTAATCTCAACGGTATCTTTATAGCTCTTAAAATCTTTTAACATTATTTTAGAGATGACCATATTCTTCCCCCATTACTGAATTTTTTAATTCTAATTCGTATATATTATATACATCATATTAACATATCTTAACAATTAGCAAAAGCATCAAAAATACCACGATAGAGTAAACTTATTGTCAGTTGAGAAAGAATAAAGAGCTCTGTTTATTGTAAAATATAAATGTAGTTTATGCAAAAAGGTCTTGCAAAAACACTCTTCTATCTCCCGGATACGCTCCGCACTTGCAAGCATGCCATAGTACTGCGGGAAAATCCGCAGATTTCCATCTGTTTCCTGTACCTGTTTATGCAGTTTTTAAGAATTTTCCTGAATACCGCATTGACACCAAGCAATAACAGACCGGCAGGCAAAATCAGATACCCAAACATCGGATACATCATGATCAGCAAAACCAATGCTCCGATCAGACGGATCAGCCCCCTTTCACCGTGCCTGTCACCTGATATTTCTTAGGACCAAAGATAAAAAATTATTTTTGATAATTTTTGTAATTCTTAATTTGCTCTATCATCTCGTCTAATTTCTCATTTGTAGAACCATCATAAATATCTGATTTTGAGATATCGTCAAGCTGTTGTTCTATTTTGCCCCAGTCTGGATTGTTGTTATCTATTGCTTGCTGGATAGAATCAAGCTGTTGCTGGATCTTGATAATATCAGAATTATCATTTTTCTGCCAGATTGCAATTCCAAGAGTAAGTGCTAAAGCTAGGTAGGCTGGAATAAGCGACCACTTGAAGTTGATTTGTTCTCTTGTCTTAAACTTATTCTTGATAAATGCATCAAGTTCAGGATTTCCATATATCTGTTTACAAATAAACTGTGAACAGATTAGCTCATTTGCCTTGTTGTATTCAAAATAGTAGTCAATATAGTTTCTAAAATCTTTAACATAATCCGTTTTCACATTTGGATACAAGGATTTTGATTCATTTATATCTACTTTGTATAAGCCATCAGGTGTCGGATAAGTAATAGCTATTTTCTTGTGTGTTTTTCCATAGGTAGTTTCATTAATCGGTTTGTATTCAAAAAATGGTTCAAAGTCAGATTTTGAAAGTTGTTTATCCACTTCAATACAAGACCTTCCAATTTTAGAAATTGCCAAATAGTCAGGAATTCTTTTTATGTCAGAAAATGAGTTATTGATATTAATTCCATCAAAAAAGTCATATTCATATTTGGTAGAATTATCTACAACTACAGTATATTTTGATCCATTCTTTGCTATAGTTGGTTCTACATCTTCGAAATCTTCTAATTTGGGTATATTGGGTACAAACTGTGGAAATAAATCATTGTTACATAATAATTGATTACTTTCTCTAAAGGTTTTCTTTAAGCGCTTATAGCAATTGCCTTTCTCACTTTCATTTAATCGGTTTAGAATGTCGTTTTCATCTAATTTTCTATATGTACTTAAATCAAAGGTTTTAAGTAGGTGCTAATATCGGTTATTTCGCCAGAAGCTATTTTCTTTATAATCAACTGCTGATGCTTATTGAATTTTATATCGTTCACCTTCTTTAGTTGTCAGGTTTCATATCATCTGGAATTTGAAAAAGTCTCATTTTAGGGCAGTTTATCTATAATTGTAAGTTTCTTTATCGTTTACACCAACTTCGATTGGTTTCTAATCAATTTTTATTTTACTTTATGCATAACGCCACCCGAATCTGCTCCATATCCTCTTTTAAAATAAGATAACTTCTAAGTTCTCCATCCGATGTCTGATTACTCTGATCTGAAATAAAAGCAAGCTTATGTTCCAGTTTTTCACACAATTGTTGCAGAGATGTATCATCCTGTTCCATGCCGTATTTCTTTGTTCTTAAAATAGCACGCTGTAATCTCGTTTTAAAAACATAGGGTCTTACTTTATTCATCTGTACCAATTCATCCCATATTGTTATCATTTTTTTCGCATGATATACCTCCTTTGCACATGATATAAACTTTTCAGCTCTCTCAAGCCAGATTCCTATATCATTTATCGTCATTTTCTCATAGGAACTTGACTTTCCTGTAATATATAAACGATTACTATATAATTTCATATATTCCTTCACCGGAATGTAAAATATGCCCTCCAGCAGGCGATTCGACGTTTCCACGCAAGTGATACGTCCAAATATTTTTCTCCAAAGAGAAAATCAACCGCTATTGCCGTGTTTCTGATCACCGATGCGAGAACAGAAAGCTCATATGTAACATCCAGATATTCATCTGAAATGTTCTCACGGATATCGTTACAGATTACGCTGTAATCCATTAAGTCCTGTAGTACGCCACTATATTCCGGAAGCGACTTCAATATATTCTGCAGGAAGAGGTTTCTTGAATATAATTTATGCCCTTCCAGCTTCAAATGCCACAGGAAATAAGCCCCTTTATTCCCCATCTCGATAATCTTGTTCATCTGATACAAAGAAATCCAATCTAACGGAATATGCAATTCTGCAGACAATTGTTGCTTCAATTCCGTATACTCCATGTCGCTGCAATCCTGCACAATAATAAGCAGATCAATATCACTGTAACAATCCTGTTCTCCTCTTGCATAGGATCCAAACAGCCAGACTTCTTCAATCCGTTTATCATGATTTATGTAGTACTGTGTGTCATCAATCTGAAATGTTATCATCCATCCACCTACGATCTGCGATTAATATACCGAAAAACAGCCGCTACGAAAAAGCCAACAAAAATCACGCCTATCCCAGCCTCAGAAACAGAAGCGAACTCATATGCCCATGAATTCGGAAACGTATAGGAAGCAACCGGACTCATCGTAAAGAAATTGGACAAACTGATATATAAGCCATCATACCAGCGCAGTGCTTTTCCCTCACGCAATATTGGCATCTGCTCATAAATGATCCAATACAGAGTTACCACAATGCACATATTTCCAATCAGTCTTCCCAGTCTCTCTCCATATCCCCACAAAACATGATTCAATTTACTTAGCAGGAAATGAAAAAAGTCCACTGCATTCATCCCATACATTATATTTATTATAGTAATAACCGCCATCCTCTGTTTTCGAATGATGGAATTTCTTCAGATAATATCTTTCATTCGCTCTCTTCTCTTCAAAATAATATTTGCGGAAATTCTCATCATCCCCTGCATGAAGTGCCTCTAATCCAAGATTCCGACAAAGATCCCTGGTCAGATTATGCCATTTTCTTGGAAGATTATTCTTGATCGCATCATATGTAATATAACACTCCTTAAACTGTGCATATAAAAATTCGCAATCTACAAACGTCGCTTCATCAAAATTACAGTCAATAAACACCGCACCTGTAAAATCACAATAGTTAAAACATGTCCCTTTAAAATAACAGGATATAAATACCGAATGTCCCATATTGATGTGCGTAAATTTGCTCTTTTTGAGTCCAAGTTTGGAGAAAACACAATTATCAAACCTAATGTTGTCAAAAACAGCCTGCGCATCCCAACGATAGCCTGCAAACACAATATCTGTATATTGATTATGTTTCAATTTTGGACTTGTAATAGAAACAGCTTCATTGTTTTTTTTCCGCATATTGCTCATAAGGTATTTTATTCTGAAAATATTGCTGCATATGGGGTTCCTCTTTTATTATTTATCACTTCGTTTATAAAGTACTTCCGGAACTTAATTAATCACAGATCCGTAAGTAGGTAATAATACTTTGCATCATTCAAGCTTGCATAAAATTGCCGGTGTCAGGCACCCCATGCATCTGAAATTTCTAGTGCCTAACCCTTTCTACATCTGATTCTGGTATATTCATAGCTTTCAGTGTCTGATTGACAGTCCATTTCATTGTTTCCATCAGATTTTTCATAACTATTCATCACATAGCTATTACTTTTTTGCTAAATTCTTCTTCTGAACTTGCAAACTGATAATGAGCATATTCTCCATATTCAGTAGGCCGACTTATTGTAACAAGCTGTACACCTTTCTGCGCCACAACAGCGTTCAATTCTTTTTTCATTTGAACTAGATGCTTTCCTTGTGTTGTTTTAATGGCGTAGCATCCGTGTTTTTAGTATCCTTAGCAATTAAGTAACACATTGTTCAACACCTCCTCAAATTCCATTACATTCTTTATTTTCCCAGCTTCATATGCCTTTCTCATTATCTTACCAACATTATCCGAAAAATTTTTCTTATACAGATATTCATGAAGCCAATTATTCAATTGACGGTCATACAACGTATTAAATTGAATCTCTATCGGGTAATAACTATTATCTTTTTGAAAATATAAATGAACACCTCTATAACCATCATCGTCAGATTTTCCTTTTGACATATCTGCAACATGAAACATACAATCTGTACTCATCTCCAAAACATCTTCATAGTTATCACAAAAAGCTCTAAATCCTAAAATGTCATTAAAAACTTTTCTAACTTGATGATCCGGATAATATCTTGCGTACTTACCAAGAATGGATTCTACACTTTTCACTCTATAGTCTAAAGCAATTTCTGACAAAATATCTTGCTCATCCATCCACTCTGATACTGCAAACAATTCATTCAATAGTGCTTCTTTATCAAAATAATGAAGATTCTTTTTAAATTAATCCCCAACTGCGATTTATATGAAAGTTTATCCAAAATATCAATAGATAAACCATTCAACTCAAGAATTCCAGAATGCATACTTACCTCCGTTATATCTTTCGTCGATTGATTATATATTTTAGTTTACCATACCATAGGCTGGATAGCAACACGGCATGTGATTGTTCATAGAACTTTACTTCTGCACTGGAATTTACTTTTTCAAGTTAGCCTCTACAATCAGCCCCTACTCGACAATGTCTTAATTTATTCTTTTCCAGATTTCGGATTAGAAATTCACCAGTGTCTATAATATACCCATAACAGTGGACACGCGAATTAGGCATTCTTTCTCACCTCAATTTTAACCTTGTCATTCTTTCTGATGATTTATTTCCAAAAGCTTGTGTATAGTCTTTACAATCACGATTCCAAAATCAATAAAGAAGTCTTTCTTGTCATCAGTGAATGTGCTTCTTTCCTCAATAGAATGTTCAGCAGAATGTCTGAAGCACTGTAATATTTTCTTGTATTTCTTAATAATATCATCGTTTAAAAACTCTTCACAGATCTCCGAATAATTAAGCTTTAGATACTTGTCATCCTTTTTCAGTAAATTTTCAATAAGGTTAACAATTTCAGCCAGTTTCTCATCTCTGCTCATCGCTTGAAATTCAGCATCTCTTGTGGAAATCCTTCTGAATTTTGCTTCAAGCTCTTTGCCAAAATCTATGTATTGATTCTTCTGCTTAAAAGTAAAGCTTCCAACAAACGTTCTGCGAATAGCGTATCCCTCTGTTCCATTAGATTCTTTTCCATCAGCGATCAATCGTGTTCGTATTTCGCGATTCACAAAATCATAGGTATCTTCCGGCGGGCGCTCAACCAATTTAGGAAATTGTTCAAGAACATAGCCATGTTTGTAAAGATAGTACAAAATCAAATAAAACCAGCATTGAGCTTCCTTGTCATAATTCTCATTTTCCGACATACAAAGAATTTTAAACTTTTCTATTGCTTCCTCTGTATCAAATACTTCGAAAGTATAATCATAAGTTTCCTGTATTCCGCAGAAAACATTCCTTGTTTCATTCACATGAACAACGACATCGCGAAACCTATAATAATACTCGGACTGCTCCACATTATCTAAATAGAACTTCCTCAAATCCAATAGACCTCTCTGCCGTGCACTATTCTTACCTGAAATAATATCAACTAATGCTGTACTCTCACGTTTCCGTTCCTCACTGGAAAACGTCACGCCAGATACAGTCGGTTTGTATCTCTCATCACCTTTTTCAAGGTATCCAAGCTCAACCGCTATTTCAGTAATATTCCTTAAATCCTCTTTATCCTTACAGTAAGCAACAGCTGGATATTCAATATATTCTCTCCAACCATTACGGTCGCTCTCTTTCTGATTGTAATGCCAGATAAGATATGCCATACTGCGATTTTCAGATTCAAGCTGAAGCTGTTTATTGATTATTTCCTTAGCACTTTCTGCACTTACCAGGTGCGTAGTCATGTTTTCCTGCGTGTGCCGCATCTCTCCCGATAAAAGATAAGCATGCTCAGCGTCATCAAACTTCTGGAACAAGTCTTCTTGAACCGCATATTTAATACAGTTCGGGCAGTAGACGGCGATAAAAGGGATTGTATGAGGCGAAAGCGTTGCCGTCGCTTTCCTTCCACATAACGGGCAAGATAAAGAAATATTTGATTTTTGTAATTGCCCTTTTCTTGATTGTTCCCGGATTGATGGAAACGGATTATGCAATCTTGCCATTATATGTTCACCTGCCTTTTTATATCTTCCAAATGTTTTTACGGTTTGAATTGGTGCTCGAAGTAACATTCACACACGAGTGTTGGATCATACCTGTATCCCAGTTCCTTGCAGTTAATTATCTAGGAAAGTTGACTGTCAAAGATGGGATTTTATCTTGTTTTCTGCTGCTCTGTCAAGCAATCTGCATAACTGAAGACATTTATTTCCATCTTTACGTATCATTTAACATTAAATTTTTTGTGTTTCAATTCTAAAATCTTTGATATTAAATCCTAACAAATCACATACTGATTGTTTTGAATTAGGCTCAAATTGATAACTACATAAATCTCTAGCGATAATTTCTTTCATAATATACTGCGAAAATTTTCCTAAGGCTTTTTATAGTATAGTGGTTCAGTTGTCAAGACAAAAATCTAAGATTTTTATAATGAACTGATATTGTGGATAAGTCACAAGGGAACACGGGGAGGATAGTATAACTCTCCCCTGAACCATTTATGCTAAGCTACATATGGCAGCAGCATTGCTGGATAGTAGCATTCAGCCGGTGCCTGACCCTTTCTACTTCTGATGTATATGTTTATAGCATTTTATTTTCAAAATCCTGTAGTTCATGGAAGATATTATCAACGATTACTATATTATCTTCGACACGATAAAGAATAAAATATCTGTGAGAAAGAAAATTGATGCGTCGGTATCCCAATTCTTTCAAGCGAGGATTGTCGCATAATTTTAGGCTTACAGCAACTTTCGATAGGCTCAGAAGAGTTGCTTCAAAATCATCTAGTAAATAGGAAGCCGCCTGTTCGCTTTTCTTAACAAAAAAGAAGATAATTCAAGTATCGGTCTAAATCTTGTTCGGCATCTTCGGTAAGCTTAATTTTATAATCCATACTTTGACCTCATATCGGAAACTACTTCAGATGAATCTTTTACATTCCCTGTATTAGCGTGCATTCGTGAAAGTTCCAGCTTTGACAGGAATTCATCTTCGGACATAGAAATATAAGGGTTTTGCTCTTTGGTGTTTCTTTTTATTTCAAAAGGAAATCCGTTATTTGCAACTGCCTGTGTTAAAAACATTCGAATAGCTGTGGTCGTATCGGTTCCTAAATCACGAAACAGGGAATCGGATTTTTTCTTTAAGTCATCATCTACTCTAATCTGTATTGTATTGGACATTTTATACCTCCTATGAAATTGCCGAAATTCTCTTTATATATTACTACTATTATAATGCTAAAAAATAGCTAAGTCAATGCAAATGTAATGAACAATGGTTGTCAACGGGTAAATAGTAACCCGAGAATCCCATTTGTAACACAAGATTCCCTCTTTGTAAATGAAAGTCCTGTTTTGTAAGCGAGATTCCCGTTTTGTAAATGAAAATCCCGTTTTGTAAGCGAATTTCCCGGATTTTCATTGTAAACGCACCAGCTTATTTTTGCTATTAAATAAGGGTATTCAAAGTTTTTAGGGTCTTTACTTTTTAGGGTCTTTCGTTCGGGTTCTTCAGTAGGGTCTTTCAGTAGGGTCTGGTTTTAGGGTTTATCGTGGGTTTGAACCTATATTTATAATAAAAACAGGGTATGTTAGCTCGTATTACACAAGCTAATCTACCCTGTTTCTTTTTTTGTCCTGCCTTATTTATGATTGTTTTGCGGAAATAAAATTTCAAAGGAGGACAAATGAATAATATCACAGATTTACTAGACCTTGAAGACTCTGATATAAAGATTTCAGACATTATTATTGAAGGTCAAACCAAAACTCTTATTATCGAAACTCCACCTGTTGCCAGCTATTGTCCAATCTGTGGGTTTCGCATGCACTCTCGTGGTGTAAAGAAAAGGACTATTAACCATCCCATTCTTCAGGATGGTTATTCCTTGATTCTGCTACTCAAACAGCGCCGCTGGCGTTGTTCCAATCCAGACTGTCTGTATGAAGTTAATGAATCCTTCCGCTTTGTCAACAAGGGACGTAGAACTACAAATGCAACTGACATGCTCATTGTAGAGGCATATCGAAATCTTTTAGAAACATCCGCATCTATCGCTAAAAGATTCCATATGTCTGACACATATGTGCACGAGATCTTTGACCGTTATGTCAAGCTGGACAGGCTTCCTCTTACAGATGCCATTTCCATTGATGAAGTTCACCTAGATATGGATGATGACTGTAAATACGCATTGGTCATCCAGGATTTCCATACCAGTAATCCCATTGACTTGCTTCGCAGCCGAAGAACTTCCGTAACGGAACCATACTTTGTCTCAATCCCTGCAACAGAACGGAATCAGGTAAAATACCTTATTTCCGACATGTACAATCCTTACATTGCCTATGTAGAAAAGTACTTCCCCAATGCAGTCCCTGTTGTTGATTCCTTTCATGTAATTCAATGGATTACACGCTCTATTGACAACTACATACGGCAGCTTCTAAAAAAATACAGGCAACGCGACCGTGAATATCAGGACAAGCTTTCCTATGAACAGCAACGACCTGTTTCACTTCCGCCATCAGACGAAGTATACCTTCTGCAAAAATACAGATGGTTAATTCTGTCCAATCAGTCCAACATCCGGTACCACAGTGACCCTCGCATGGATTCCCATTTTCATGTATTAATGAACACCTATGATTACGAAGATGCTCTCTTTCGAATTGATCCAAACTTGAAAGATTTTCGAGACTTAAAAGAGATGTACGTACAGTTTAATTCACGAAACGGCGGAAATCCACTCCTTGCACGGAATGAATTAAAAGAATTGATTCAGACATACAAAAGCTCCCGGTTTGAAATATTTCGTGACTTTGCATCTTTATTGAAAAAATTTGAAGACCCTATTGTTAATTCATTTATTATGGTCGAAAAAATCGGGAACGGCAAAATTTATGATGCACGTTTATCTAATGGTCCCATCGAATCCATTAACCGCAAAGTAAAAGATTTAAAGCAACTGGGCAGAGGCTTCCGCAACTTTGAGCACTTTCGCAACAGATTTCTTTTTGCAACTAGACAAACACCGGTGCTTAATGGAATCACTGATTATAACCCTGTAACTTATTATGAAGAAAATGATTTTTAGGAGGAAACCACATGGAAAACTACTGTGCATTTAGCAAAAAACCACACTTGCCTTAAATGGCTTGACTACATAATAACACGTCAAGAACTAGAGG